>Ga0307990_1003586_pt1 | contig 11794 bp, 12 predicted proteins | sample EllFjometagen129_FD_203168 | JGI IMG/M metagenome (GOLD analysis project Ga0307990, IMG submission 203168) | Marine microbial communities from Ellis Fjord, Antarctic Ocean - #129 | ecosystem: Environmental > Aquatic > Marine > Unclassified | place: Southern Ocean | collected 2014-10-08
ATTTCTTCTGAATGACTCTGAAATGGTGTTCTTCATCTGGTGTAATTAGGGAAATTGCTTCTCCGGGCGATTCAGCACGACCAGTACGTCCTATCCGATGGATGAAGTCTTTGGGAGAACGTGGTAGCTCATAGTTGATAACATAAGGTAAAAATTCGATATCTATACCACGAGCAAGTAAGTCGGTAGCTACTAATACACGGAGCTTTCTGTATTTGAATTTTGTAAGCAAATCAGTTCGTGCACCCTGACTTTTTTTACTATGAATTGACCGTGCGTCTATTCCATTGTTACGGAGCTTGTTGGCAACCTGATCGGCTTTTTGAATAGATGAGGTAAAAACCAGAACCTGATTCATCTCCTTGCTTTCTATAAGATATCGAAGCAAAGGGCCTTTCTTCTCAGGAGCAATGGTATAGGCTACCTGTTGGATGAGCTCAATTGGATCCTCTTCGTCTTCATTTATCTTAATTACTTGTGGGTTGAGCAATAAAAGTTGTTGAATGTTTTTAATGTCTTCACTTAAGGTTGCTGAAAATAATAAGTTTTGACGTTTCTTTGGAAGCTGTGCAATTATACGATCTATCTCGTCCTTAAAGCCCATATTAAGCATCTTATCAGCTTCGTCAAGTACGAGGGTGTCAATGTTGGATATGTGAAGTGCGTTAGCGTCCAACAACTCCAATAAGCGTCCGGGAGTAGCCACCAAAATATTTACTCCTTGCAGTCCTATCATTTGAGGATTGATGGATACGCCTCCAAATACGGCTTGAGTTTTTATAGGCTCTGTAAATCCCTGATTAAAAAGTTTAAAAACATCTAAAACCTGTGTTGCCAGTTCACGAGTAGGAACTAATATCAATACATTAATATGGCGGTTTTTTGTATGCTTCGCTCCTTGCTGATTCATTAAAACAGGCAATACATAACTGAGTGTCTTCCCCGAACCGGTTTTAGCAATTCCCAGGATGTCTTTTTTCTGAATTATGGCCGGTATAGCCTGCGTCTGTATAGGATAGGCTTCGGTATAATTATGATCATTAAGGGTTTTCAATAAATTTTCGGATAAGCCCAAAGAATAAAACGACATAAATAAAAGTTTTTTAATAATTCTCAAATGTACGGGAATTATAGATTTTAATTTGTGTTAATTCAAAGAATTTTATTTACTATTCCTCTAATTGTCATTATAAAGGCTTGTTATCTGCTGTCTTTAAGGCACTTTTTATTTCCAATGTTAAAAAATCATTTGATCTTAATTAATTTCTTCAAGAATAAATTCAGATGTATTTATTACTTCTATAGCGGACAAAGGGAAGGGAATGAATTTTCAGGGTTAAGGCTCCAAAAGCGGGATGTTTTACGGCGGGAAATTTCTGCAAATCGTAAATTCTTGCAAGGCGCTCCGGATTATTTTTTTGAATCGGTCGATTGCCATCATAAATATCTACCCCGGCTTGCTGCGCTGCTTTTTCAATGGCAGCCGTACCGCCAAGTACTATCAAATCAGCAATGCTAACTTTTTTCGCTTCCTTTTCCTTACAAGTAAACCTCGTTCTGACAATAAATTAAAAAATGCATCTCGACCAATACCTATTTGATGATTTGCCATAAATAATTCAAGTTTATGGAGTAATTTCCTAGCTCCAAGAGGCTTTTGATTTTTTTGAATTTCCAACACTTCTTTTATCAATAAATCATGTTGCAATGATTCTTTCTCTGATTGTTTTTTTTGTTGGTAATAAGCCTGTCTGCTATAACCAAGCAATGAACATAGAGCAGTTATACTGCGACTTTCTCTTTATCCTACTTTTGCTATTGCTTGGCGCCAAACTTTTTTCGCAAATCAATCCCTGTATGCTTTTCTGACAATTTAAGCATTTCTTCTAAAAGCTCATCCTTTAAACGGCTTTTTCGTAAAATTTTCTGTAAAACTTTTATCTCGTTTGATAACTCGGGTTCTTGCTTTCCTGTTGATTTTTCTCGTCTCCTTTTTTCTTTTTCTTTCCAGCTTGGCATACGACCTTGATATTTCATAACCCAATCACAAATACTTCGTGACGGGACACTATGCTTTTCCCCCAAAGCACGATAGCTAATATTGCCTGTTAAATATTCGGTAATAATTTCTTCTTTGTTAATCATTTTTTTGTCCATAATTGTGCGGTTAAATTTACAAATTTAGTGTAAACTTATTTTAGCCTGCATTATTCATCGCAAAATTAAGCGTATTTGCATATGTCAATATACTAACATTTTAAAGCCTAAAAACAATTAATAATTTACACCTAATTTTAGGTATGCTTGAAATTCCCTTTGCACATCTTCAAACCATCTAAACCCTTGAAATATAAAAATATGACTGCGGGTTTAGATGATTCAAATCTGCACAAAGGGAATTCCATGAATAATGCAGGTTAGGACAAGACATTATTTTGTTTCTTCTTTTATTGTCAATTTTGGTGTTCCTGAATTTGGTTCGTTCTCAGGCAAGTCAAACTTCATTATTATTGGCATGGGAAAATCAACTCCTGTCAGCACTGCTTCTCCTTCTCCAAGTACAGGAAGAAAGTCCAATGTATTTTTATTAGCTGTACTGCAAGCATTGCTTATTGCTTATTTGTCGTTGTAATTAATTAACCGATGAACGATGAAGGTTCCCATTTGGCTAAGCGTCCCAATTGGTATATCTCTTGGCATTTGTGTGGCAATACACAGAAATAAACCATACTTTCTACACTCTTTTGCAATTGAATCGAAAGCATCTAAAGGTTTAGTATCAAAATATTCATCCTTTATTGATTTGTTAAGAAATTGGTGAGCTTCATCAATTAATACAACAATTGGAGATTCCTGAAAATCTCTGTTTCTGGCTTTGTTTAATAGAAATTTCCCTATTGCATTAACTAAGGTTTCTCGAACCTGAAAATCGTATTTTACATTTTCTAAATTTAGCCTTAAAAGGGAATTTGTTGTGTTCTCGTTTGAAATAAATGAATTAATGACATTTGTAATATCATTGTCCGTTTTTTCCTCCTGAAAACCAAATATTTGATTGAACTCAGGGGTATTCCCCAAATTATTAACTCTTGAAATTAGACTTACACAATATGATACGTCATTTGGAGAAAGATTTCCCCAAGACGTTCCATTATCATACACGCATTCAAAATTTAATTGTCTTGCCAATTTAGTAAAATCAAAATCAGCTATTCCATTTTCAATCTGTGATATATTTCTGTAATAGAAAACATCATAAGGTTTTTTATTACACCCCTGTTTTTGGATTAGTCCATCTTCTATTTTAATCTCATCCTGACCATATTTCAAGTTTTCACCATTTGACATACGAGCAATTTTTAAAGACCTAATTGCTTCCATTAATTTTGGCGTTTGGGTACGAGGAGAAGGTTTGAGCATAAAAAATAAATCATCAATTGTAAGTTGAGAATAATGAAATATATTTTCCCCATCACCAACATTTACATTCTTTAATCCATTATATTTCCCAATATATTCACCAGTAGCATCTATTAAAATAGCTTTGTTTCCTGCCTTATTTAATGATTCAATCAACTTACTCACAGTATAACTTTTTCCTCCACCAGTTGTACCTACAACTGCACAATGCCGACCAAATATTGATTGTAAATTAACTTTGACTTTAGTTTCAGGATTTGACACCAAATGACCCAATTCAACAGCTTTGATATTATCCTCATTCTTTATTCCAAATCTTGACATGTATTCCTGAACAAGTTCACCTGAACTAACAAAAACTTTTGCTCCAATATTCGGATATGCAGTTAATCCCTTTTTAACGGTATAAGGTTCATAATGGTCAAAGGAAAGTAGAATTTCAATTTTGCCAGTTGGATGAAAATCACTTGTTTTAAATGCCTTTTCATTTAATGACAACCTTTCTGATTCGGGAGAGATAGTTCAGTTATCCTTCCAAGAAAACCAAATTTATCACCCTCAATTACTACAAAACTGCCAACAAGGCCTCCATTAAATTCTTTGCCAAAGTGTGTAAACCCATTCAACAAAACAGAAGATGGAAAATGAACTTTTACAAATTGAGGCAGTACTTGATTAATGTAACCAAGAAAATATTCATGCCTGAATGGATTAATTTTTTGGTTGTTCATTTCTCAAGTTGATTTGTTCTTGATTTGAGTTTGAATAGGTTTGAATCTCTGGGAAATATTTGGCGAAATCAGTAAACGTTTCTGATGCCATAAGTATTCTTTCCGATTCCAAAGCTGCTTTTCTAATTTCTTTTAATGATGAAGAGGCACTTTCATTGTCAAAGCCTGGGTCAATTACTGCAAGTCGAAAACCGGGGTTCTGATTTAATGCTTCCTCAATAGCTGCATTAATATGTTTGTCATTAAAACTATAACCAACACAAATTAGCATTGTGTCATTATTCAACCGCAGATTTCTTTGAAACCTTGCCATCATCTCAAAATAAGGTTGTTCGTAAGAATCTTCATACTTGGCATCTCGTGGATAAATCATTAAAGGTTTTTCGGGTTTTTCCTTTATCTCAACTTTACCTTCTTTGTTTCTTTCCCAGTCAAGAGAGCCATGTAATTTATGTAAATGAAAGACACGTTGGATAAAATTATCTTCCTCTTTAAGTTTGCTCCCTTCTCTTTGAACAATGTCATAATCAAAAAATCTACCACTGAATGTTCTTGGAATTGTAAATGAGAAACCATCTATAACAATTGCGTTAACTTCTGTTGCAGCGTATTCAAAAAGCAAATCGTAATTTAGAGTAAATACTTTAACTCTTGGGCTTGTTTGTTTTCGTTGTAATAATTTTTCAAGAAATATTTTGTGGGGGAAATTTTCTTTGGGTTTTGAAATTGTACAATTCGTTCTTATTAAATCAAAAATTTCCTTTTTTATGATTGATATTTTTTGTGGTGTATCACCAATCTTTATTTCGGTATCTTTCACGAATTTACCATACCCATCAATTTGAGAAAGGAGTGCTTCTAAATCTTTTTTGTCTGAATTAAAATTTACTGCCTCCCTGATAATTTTGAAACCATCAATATCGCCATTTTTATATTTCTCTTCTGCTTTCGCCCAAAGTTGTCCCATTGAAAGACCTCCAACATCCATTGACGAACCAGCTCCAGATAAAACCAGTAAATTCTTAAATGGTTTTTTAAGAAACTCTTTGTAAATACTTCTCTTTTCAGTATTGGCATCTATAACAGTTGGCTCTATTGGATTACCATCTTCATCTTTTTTGTTAAAAGGAGTTAGTCCTTCGATAGAAGTTAGGATGCCGTTTTTAAAAACAGGGTTTTTAACTTTAAGTTTGCTTGTCTGTCCATTAATCAGAATATATTTCCAGTCTTCCTTTTCCATAATTAAAACGCTTTAAATTTCTCGCCCATATAGTGTTTTAAGTTCCACTTTTTAGTGGTGTCCAAGGCACGTTCGAGGCAGATAAATTTTTGGTCGTTGTGGGTTTTAAAATGTTCAACGGTTTCATCTCCAATTATCACATCTAAGCATATTAAAGTTTCCTTCTCGCCATCGGTGGCAAACATAATTTCGTTTTTCTTGAATTCCCCTTGTTTGCTTAGGGTGTAGTTTAGCTTGAATCCGTTTTTAAGTAGAATTTCTGTAATTAATTCGTCTCTGTTAAATGCAGAAACCAACTGAGCTTCTTTGTCTTTGATGTATTTTTTGAGTAATTCAATATTTTCTTTTTCTGTTTTTTCAGGGTCAGGGGCAAACTCAACTCTTGGGAAGTTAGACTTTACCAGTTTAAAAACTTTAAAACCAAGACCTTTTAACGTATCATCTTTTTTGTCTTTGCTAAACAAATCAGGTTGTTTTTTTTTCTTTTCTTCAATTATTTTTTCAACTACCCGTTTGTTGCGCTCAATGGTGATGTCACTAATTTTTTTGTAGCCGGCTTTGAAGGCTTCACTCTTTTTGTCAGTGGTTTCAGGCAGTTGTACAAGAATATATTGACGGTTACCATTGTCGTCATCTTGGTTGAGTTCTGTTACTGCTTGTCCTGTTGTTCCTGACCCTGCAAAGAAATCCATAAAAATATCATTCCCATTTGTTTTGACTGAATCTAAAAGAATTTTAATTAATGAAGTTGATTTTGGGTAAGAGAAGAAACTTTTCCCTTCAAATATATTTTCCACTTCAATTCCTCCATCGCTTTTAGTTGACAAAATTGAGCGAAGTAAAAAGCTCTCAACTTCATCAAAATAAGTAATTGAACTTGGCTGAGTATTTTCATCTTTACTAAACCAAATTTTGCCACAAACAAAACTTCCATCGTGTCTTTCAAAAATGGTTTTATATTCTCCATTTATAATACCGGCAGCATCGTTAAACGTTTCTTCTTTCCATCTCCAACCTCTATCTGGAACATTTACAGGTTTCTTAGTTTTTGGGTGCATGACCTGATACGTAGGGCCAAAAGTATTGGCATTAGGCCAACTCATATTTATTTTGCCCCATAATCGGTATTCATTTGTTAAAGAATTATATAAAGTAATACCACGGTCAAATCCTCTTTTTTTATATAATTTTTTCAATTCACATTCTGCATTAGGTGTAGGAGTATTTAGTTTTTTTAGTTTTTTAAGTAAGTCTTCTATTTCCTCCAACCCTTCTTTCTTCATCGTGAACTCATGTTTGAATGTGAAATCCTTAACATAAATCATAATATATTCGTGAATATTACCAATGCCCTTGTCGTTTTTTGGTATTCGTTTGTTCCACGTTATACATTCAATAAAATTCGCTTCCCCAAACACCTCATCACATAACTTCCGTAAATGATGCATTTCATTATCATCAATAGAGATAAATATCACCCCATCTTCACGAAGTAATTGACGAGCTATAAGCAAACGGCTATACATCATATTAAGCCAATTACTGTGAAAACGTCCGTCTGTTTCTACATTAGTATCAATCTTATATCCGTTTTCGGTAACTTCTGCATCTTCCCAATATTCTTTTTTGTCTTGGTTAAATTTGTCGGAATACACAAAATCATTTCCTGTATTGTATGGAGGGTCAATGTAGATGCACTTTACTTTTTCGCGATAACTATTACTTAAAAGTTTAAGCACATTCAGGTTCTCACCTTCAATAATCAGGTTTTCGCTTTTGGTAGGGTTTACACTTCTTGCTTCGTCATAAATAAGCGTAGCATCGGTAGGCGTAAAAGCTTCGCGTTTTGCATTGCTTTTTCCAAACCAACGGAATTCGTAACGCTCAGTTTCGTTTATGCTGGCATAGTCCATTAATTTGGCAATTTCACGAATATTTACTTTTCCTTCATTTGCAAATAAATCGGGGTATAGCTTTTTTAATGTTTCCAAACGTTCCTTGTTCCAATCGTGGGTTAGCACGTTTTCCATTGGATTGTCGGTATCTTTAATATTCTTATTCATTTTCTAATTTTTTAATGTTTAAGTTGCTAACCAATGATTTCATTTGTGAAATTGCCATTTTGTTTAATTGAATCAATCTATCTTTTTGCAATATTTTTTGGTGGATAAGCATCGCATTAATGCTTTCTAAATTTGACAATACTACCAGTTGCTGTATAGTAGCCTCGTCTCTAATGTTTCCTTTTTTTTCAGATACTGAGCCTGTCGAATAATCATCACGCCATTGTTTTGCAGTTTTTCCAAATAGAGCAATATTTAACACATCTGCTTCGGTGGCATAAATTACAGATGTTTGTTTGGCATTGAGTTGCTGTGGAATAAGATTTTCCTTAATGGCATCCGTATGGATTTTGTAATTAACTTTGGCAAGTGTTCTTTGGAAGTTCCATTCTAATTTTAAACGGTTACTTTCATCGTCTTTTAATCGTTGGTATTCTTTTACAAGTAATAATTGGAATCTTGGACTTATCCACATCCCGAAGTGAAAAGCAATATCTTTATGCCCATAAGTTCCTCCATACCGCCCGGCCTTTGCTGTTAATCCAATTGCGTTTGTTGCATTAATCCAGTTTTTTACTGATAAAACAAAGTTATTGCTTCCTGCTTCATTTCTAATTGTACCGAATTCGGTATAATTAAAATTGGGGTTATACAAAGCTTCCCATTCTCCAAGGTATTCAATAGTATTTTTTAAACTAAGCCATTTAATAATTACAACCTCTTGTAGTTGACTTTTAGCCATATCTGTTAAAGAAATATAATCGTCTTTTTGCTGAGAAACAATTATTATTTCAGTGCCATCTATATTTATTTTTTTTGTTTTACTCATTTAAGTAATCTTATTTTATCATTTTCCTGATGTCAGGAAAATGATAATTTCAATTATTCTACCATTTGGTTTATCGTTTTATTGGCTTCTGTTTTAAAGTACTGGTAATCTTTTACAGGAGCTTTGTATTGCACATCCACACCAAGTGTAGCAAAATGTTTAAGTGCACATTGTATTTTATAAATCTCGCTTTCTTTGAGCGATTTTTTATCGTTAATGTCGTTTGTGCCTTTGGTTTCTATTACAAAATAGAATTCACTTTCGTTGCCATCTCTCAAACTTTTACGTTTCATTACAATTCCAAAATCAGGATTGTATTCGCCAATAGGAGTTTGTATTTTGTAATATGCCGGCAGTTTCATAAAGCAAATTACTTCATCGTCAATATCGGTGGCAAGTGCAAACAGGCTTTCGGTATAACTATCAACCAACATTCTGTTATAGAATCCTCTGTTAGGAGTATTTCTGTATTGATTTTCATCAACTTGTTTTATAAAATCATTGAATTCAAAAGGAAAAGTTTCATTTGTTAAATGATAGTCCAAGCCTCTTAGCATCTCTTCCAACTCAATGTTTTTAATAATAGCCGATGCCTTTTGTATAAACAATGGTGGATTTTTTACAAAATCTCCGAATTCAATACTTTCAATAATTTTAAAGGTTGTAATGTAACTTAAGCCTGTATTTTCGCTTATTTCTTCCATTATATCTAACGAAGAAAAATGAGCTTTGAGCTTGTAAGTTTCTTTACCCCCAAATTTATCTTCAATACCGTCTTCAGTAATCACATTAATCGAACGGCTACTTATTTCTGCTTCGTAATTTGCAATTGTAATACTATTTATTGCTTCAATACTTCTTTCAATTAAAGCTGTTTCATCAAAACCAACGGTGTAGTTTGTTTTCTTTGCCAAAGCTGTCCAAAAACGTTTGAACGCTTTATTAATACTTTCATTTTCGCTACGTTTAAAACGAACTTCATTTTGAGGCTTTCCTTTGTACGTATGTGTCATTCCTGCACCAACTCGTGAAGTTCCATAAATTTCTTTTATTTCTTCCTGATATTGAGTTACAAAAGTTTCGTAAGTTTCGTTCGGAATTACTGTAAGCTGGTTAATCCGTTCAGCATCATCTACACTCAGTTTATCATAAACTCTCTGTCCATCCATATTTACGCAAATCCGTAATCCTCTTCCTATTTCCTGTCGTTTTTTGATTTCAGAATAGGAATTGCTCAAAGTGGCAATATTGAAAATATTTGGATTGTCCCAACCAACACCCAAAGCGGAATGCGAAAAGATAAATTCAATTCTATTAGCCGTTTCCTTCCCATAATTTAAAAGTCCGACTTTGTCTTTCAATATGGCATCAAAAACATCTTTGTTTTTACGCATTGAGTTTTCATTGTCAGTAAATTCCCCTTTTCCTGTTTGGGCAAAATAGAACCCTTGAATTGCATCAATATGTTCAGCTGATGGTTGTTTTTTATCGTGAAATTCAGGATATATTTCTTTGTATTTTTCTATGAAGAGATTTTTAATAATGGGGTCTTCACTAATGTAGTTGGCAACTCTGTCAATGAAAATAAGCGAAAGGCATTTGATGTTTTGCTCTTGTAATTTTTGCTTTTTTGTGAAATGACGGATAATTAGCCATTCCAGTTGCAAAGACCAAATACTCTGAATATTTCCTGATGTTTGCTTTTCAAAAATTTCGGTTCCGTTGGTAAATGACACAGACCATTTTCCGGTTCTCAGGCTTTTATTGATTCTGGTTATTTGATAATTTAGATAACTGGGATTATTGGTTACTATACCAAGATTATCTCCCTTTACAAGCCATTTGGTCTCTTTAAATTCAATCTTTCCGCTATTGGATTGATGCCAGGCTTTTATTTTGGCTTTTGGGTCGCCTTTCCCGTTTTGTGTTTCCGAAAGTTCCAGCTTTAGTGTGGCTTCATCATTTTTTTCGGTAACAGTCAAAACTTCAATCTTTTTCACCAAACCTTGTTTGTAACTATCGTAAGGGGTAAGACGATACATTTTGTTTTTTGAAACCTTGTGAGTTGCGGAATATCTTATCTTGAAAAGTGGATTGAGCTTTTTAATTCTTTCTATTGAATTATCGGTGTCCATTCCTTCCTGTGGTTCATCCATTATGATGATTGGATTTGTTTTTCCAATAGCCTCAATGAATGGAATATTTGAGAAAAGGTCTTCTCGCTGTGCCCGATTTAATATTCTATCGTCAGATGCAAAGGAAGCTAACGTCATAACCATTATTTGAGGATGTTGTTCCTCAATAAAGTTGGTTACCTTATTTAACCTCTTGCTGTTGTATTCAAAATAATTAGGAGTAAAACCATAGATACTTTCCAGTTGTTTTGCAAAGGCTGAAATCGTACTTAAAACACCTTGCCTGATGGCAATTGATGGAACAAGGATTATGAATTTTGTGAATCCATAATGCTTATACAGTTCGTAAACAGATTTGATGTAAACAAGTGTTTTACCTGTTCCTGTTTCCATTTCAATTGTTAATTCCTGTTCAGGAGAGAGTTTTGCAATTTCTTCATCAATGGCATTTTCAAGCAAAACAGTTTTGATATTTTCTATTAATTGCTTCTTTGAAAGCGTACATACATTTGAACGAATACCTTCTGTACAAGCATTGTCAAATGTGTTTTTGTCGTTTCCTTCAAATACATTAACAATAGACTTAATTGCCGTTTGCTGGTATTCCAGTTCTTCTAATTTAATTTCCATCCGTTAGACGTTCTTTTTGTTAATGTATTTCATTTTTTGCTCAGCAACTTTTAATGCTTTTTGTCCAAGTTCTTCATCTTTAATTTCATAAAGAATTTTTTCGCTCAAATACTGGACGAGTAAATCTTCTTCTTTTAAATCAAGGATTTCTGACAGTTTTATTATCTGTTCCTTACTCGCTTTTCTTTCGCTTCTCTCAATTTTACTGAGTATGGCAGTGTCAATGTCGAGTTTAGCAGCTACTTGTCGAAGGAGCAATCCTTTTTCTTCTCTTTTCTTCCGAAGTAATTCCCCTATTGATTTGTTTATTTCCATTTGTGAATTGTCACTTGATTAATTTCATTTGACAATGATAGTCAAATTTACTATGTCGTTTTATATTTTCTCCGATTAATTTTTCCAATTTTATTAACAGTCTTTGAGCGATGGGAAGATTCATACTCTTTTGGTTTTTTTAGGGCTTGATTTTGTGTCGGCAAAAACCAAATGTGTATGAATGTGCGGTGGGTTTTCAGCTTGTGGGTAACGATTGCAATATGAAATTTTGGGCATTTTGAAACACAAAACTTTCAATTTATCACACTGCTTATTTAATGCTAATACGCTAATTTTCACCACTATCTGCCCAATTTTTTTATATTGCGTGTTATACAGCGTTATATTCCTTTTTCTATATTCCATATCCAGTTAGCTAAAACAATCAATAGTGCAAAATATTTAATTCGATTATCCCAATCTTTCCTTAA
>Ga0307990_1003587_pt1 | contig 11793 bp, 10 predicted proteins | sample EllFjometagen129_FD_203168 | JGI IMG/M metagenome (GOLD analysis project Ga0307990, IMG submission 203168) | Marine microbial communities from Ellis Fjord, Antarctic Ocean - #129 | ecosystem: Environmental > Aquatic > Marine > Unclassified | place: Southern Ocean | collected 2014-10-08
AATGCCAATATTCCCCATCACATTCAATTGCTATTTTTTTATCTATAATTGCGAAGTCGATGAAATATCCGATTTGAGGATGATTGTGAATATATTCAATATTAAGGGAGTCAAGGATTTCCATCATTATTTTTTCCAGGGAGGAGATGTAACCTTTTTGCATTTGAATATATACTGGATGCTTATGAGGATTATCTATAAAGAATTGTTTAATAAATTTAGAATGTGTTTTTGCAATTTCAGGATTTTCTTTATGAAATTTTTTCATGAATTTACTATTATTTTCAACAAGATGGGGATTATTTTTATGGACTTCTGTTATCCTTTTACTTTGTTCTTCTGCCCATTCTGGATGTTCCTCATGAAATTTATTCATTGCATCTGAAACATTTTGTCGAGCTTCGGGAGTACCCATTGCAATTTTTCTAATATTTTTCATTCTTTCTCTAAAATCATTATCTTCATATAATTCTTTCATTTTCTCAGAATGATGTTTTCCTAACTCTGGATTATTTTTAAATCTTTCAGTATGAATTTTAGATAACTTTTCCTTTAATTCGGGATGCTCATCATATTGCTTTTTCTTTATTTTTGACATTTCAATTTTCTTATCTGGATTTTCATCCCAATATTTTTGAACTGCGTCAGAATTCTTTTGAATTGCGTCTGGATTATCTCTATAATATTTTTTTCCTCGTTCTGACATTTTCTTCCTTACTTCAGGATCTGAATAATGAACTTTTAATGATTCTTTCATTCGTTTTCTTAAATCTTTATCAGCCATTGCCTTTTTAGTTGTGGTCGCAATTTTAGCGCATTGTTCTGGAGTTCTTTTTTTACCTTTGTTTCCATGAGGTTTCTTAACTTTTTCGATTGTCATAATTAATTCCTTTTAAATTTAGTTTTTGGTTATTAATTTATTAACGACAAAAATGGAAACACCTGAATATTTTAAACAGGTGTTTCCATTTTGATAAGAACAAATGTTAAATTACTATTTTGTGAAATTAATTGGGGAATTAGAAATAATATCTCCAAGCATATCTCTTTGGATAATTGTTACGGCGGTGTTGTGAAAAGATACCATGATCATTTGAGTGCCTCTTTCGCCAAGGGTATTAGCCGCCACAATTCCTATGTAAGGGCTTTTAATTCTTGACAATAATCGTCCATAACAAGTCGCACAAACTTTACGAGTTCGACAATAAATAGGAGATCTTAATTCAATCATCTGACCTGCTTTATAATCTTCTTTTATAAATAATTCTGGTTTTCCATTTTTTAATACATATCGACCCCATAAATTATTCATTAATTTATTATCTAATCTTAATGTAAGAGTTCGATCTGTTCCACAATCTCTAATTGTAGGACTTGCTTCAACGGTATTTAAAATATAAGCCAGTTTACGAGCGAAATAGCCTGTGTCTGCTGTGTTTATCGTGCGATCCACAATTCCGCTCCGGGCGCCAGTTGAGGCGTCAAAATACTGGCTATTAGTCATCCCCTCACTTAACGCAGAATCAATAACAGGCCTTAAATTACCTTCAGGGTCCTTAACAATTCCTTTAGCAACTAACATCCCCATTGGTTGTCCCCAACCTTTTCCCGCCCCTGATTCAATCAAATCATACAATCCACTATTATTTTTCTTTAGATGTGCTTGTAATAATACTTGCATTTGATCCATTAAATCTTGAGTTTCCTCTGGAGTCGAACCTTTCAATTTTGCTTTTAATTTTAAAATACTTTCTGGTATTTCTAAATCGTCAATTGAAATTGAAGGTGCCATAATTGTTGCAAATTTAAACCCAACGTCTTTCATATTGGATGCAGTTTGGATTAATGCTTCATTATCAAATTGTTCTGCAACTTCCTTTAATAATTTATTAAACTTCCCTTTGTCTAAAAGTTCATTTAAAACCTTAAATTTCGGAGGAAAACAATTATTAATAATTGCCATTCCCATTGTCATATTTGTACCTTTAAAAATAACTGGAATATAAGGATCTGTTGCTTTTAATAAATCATCTTCAGTTACCTTATATGGGGAAGTTTTTTTTATAATTGGTTTTGTGATCATGTATAATCCTGCCCACATTTCTCCTTTTAAACCAAAGGTAATATCATTTGAGGATGCATTCCCTTCAACTCTCATCATATTCTCTCTTGCTTCTTTTTGAGCTTCATCTGAGATTGGATGAAAGAATGCCATTTGGTCTCCGTCAAAATCAGCGTTGAATCCTCCAACTACCAAGGGGCTTAGTCTAACAATGCTTCCTTCAATTAATTTTACATAAAAAGACCTTAAACCAAATGCATGTAAAACTGGATCACGTTTTGCAATAATCACTCGATTCATAATTGCAATTTCAGCAGATTCCCAAATTATATCATATAAACTTTTAGGCATATCATCTTTATTTCTAACAGCTTTCAATACTTGAAGGATTGAATCATTTGAAATTTCAAGATTTAAATAATCTTTTATTTCTTTTCTTAATAAATCTCTATTCACTCTTTTTGTATATAATAAATCTCTCATGATAAATGTTTCAAATAACATTACAACCATTCTTAATGGTAATCCTATTTCTTCTGGTCTTAAATCTGGACCTGGTGCAATAACTGCTCTTGCTGAAAAATCAATTCGTTTTCCTAATAATTGATTTCTGATTAATCCTTCTTTTTTTCCTATTTTTGCTCTTATATAATCGTCATGTTCAATTATTGCTTTTTGAAGATTATAATTTAATAGGTCATATAATGAGCCATAACTTACACCTTTCATTTGAAATGATTTTCTCAGGATATTTAAATATACATCATTTAAACTATCTCTTATCCATGCACCCTTTTTATCTTGATATACATTTCTAAAATTTGGTGGAAGGACTATTATTTTATCTATGAACAAAGATTTGTCTTTGAATGCTTTTTGTATAACTTTTATAAATTTTTCTCTTTTTTGTGTTTCTCCTCTAAATTTTATTTTTGAAAATATTTGTGCAAAACTATCTATTCCTGTTAATCCTTCTGGATCTTCAATTAACGATCCATTAGAATCTAAAGAATATGCTGTTTCTGTGGATATCATTTTTCCAATTTTTCTTTCTAATTGTAAAACTAATTTATATGCTGAAGGATGAATTACTTTACAATTTAAATTAATGTATGAAAAAATTTTCTTACGTTCATTTGAATTTTCTGGTCCGAATATTTTTTCTGAAAATAAACCATCTTCATGAAACTGATCATTTTTTGTAATATCGATTGTTGAAGTTATTGGGATTAATGGGGCACAAAATTTATTAATATCAAGAAATTGAATTGTCATTAGTTATTCTCCCCATTTCCATATATTTTATCTTTGTATTCCTTTGCATTTTTTATCATTTTTGTTGCAAGAGATTTCTTATATGCCATGTCAGATGGTTTTGGAATCTTTTTAGAATATTTTTGTTTTAAAAATTTTAATCTTTTGATTGTTTTTTTGATATGATTATAATCAACAGTTTCATTATTATTATCTTCTAATATTTTTTCTGTTATTTTTATTGAATGATCTATCATTCTTACATCAATTACTCCTGAAGAATTACATAATGGAAAATAAGGAAATAAACTTCCATCATTTTTTCTCATCGTCAAATAACAATTAGGAAAGGTTTGACGATGAGATCTTCTGAAAACTGTATCATTAAATATTTGTATATCTTTATCTGAATCAAAATTTTTGCCCATTATTTTATCATGAGCTATTCTTAATAATTCTGAAATGGTTTGAATTTTACTCATAAACCTCCCGTTAAATTTTTTCTGATTCTATTTTAATTTTTACTTTACACTCTATATATTCAAATTCAATAATTCTATCTCTCAAATCTGTAAATTGATTTTTAACATCTTCAACTTTTATATAAGGCTATTGTTTATTATGAAGTAATGTATCATAAATCCTGTCAGTAATTTCACTATTGTCCAATTCCATTTTTTATTTAAATCCTCGCCTCTTTTTTAGAAAATGAATAAATCTTATCATAAGGAACTTCCATGCATTTCAAACCAATAATAGATAATGCATTTAATGAAATAAATCCAACATTAAACGCATTTCTATATAAATCAATATTTACTTTTTCAGATGTTCTTTTTGATTTAATTGTATATTTGTCCGCAATATTTGACGCTTTAATTAATTTTTGAAATGTCATCCTAATTACGTCTATATTCATTTTTTTAGTTAACTCACATGCAATATGAAATCCTGTTTTTCCAGTGTACCTTATTTTACAATCTTTCACTAATGAATTTTTATTATAAAATAATTCAAATATTTCTTTAGTTGCTTGTTTATTTTTTAAAAAATTATCACTGTCAATATCAATGATAGCCATATCTTCAACTTTATTCATCAATCCATGAAGAGAAATTGATCTTCCAGAAATTATAGTATCATAATTTGAAGGAGTTAATTTAATTAATTCTCCTACATTTCTTTTAACAATGAATTTACCATTTTTTAAAATTAAAAACATCATCATGTTTCTATTTTTATTTTGTTCTAAAATCTTACTTTTATTTAATTGGTAATGATTCCAGATTTGATATTCTGTTAATCCTCTTGGATAAAACTCATTTTTTAAAACTATTGTTTCTGGTCGTTTCGAATATGACATTTATTCATTTTTCCTTTATTTTTTAAAAATCCTTTAATACTAATTCTTTCATTTCATTTAATTTCTCTTCCATTCCTCCTGAAAAATAACTACTATAAAAAATTATTATTTCTTTTTCTATTTTTGATAAAGGAATCCCTACAATTTTATTTCCTGTAAATGCATTCTTCTGAGCTATTCTTGAAACTCTACCTACTAAATTTGATAAGATATGATAAATAATAATAATAGTTTTGTAATTATAAAAATTTTGAATTTCCTTTTGATGATTAACAAAAAATCCAACATCTTTAATTTTATATGTCGTAAATTCTGGAGGCTCTTGAGTTGGATAATACATCAATAATTTAAAAAAATCGTCATATTCTCCTTTAAATACTTTATTCAACATATAATTAATATAAATTGAAATAATTGTTGAATCATCTGAATTGGCTTTTAAAGTCTTTACATATTCATAAGGAATTTCAAGAATATGTGAAATGATTGGATATGTTAAAATATCACAAATTGGAGAGGTTTCTTCAATACTTGACATTCTATTTTGAAATTCTGTCATTTCTAAATCACGTTGATCTTCATTAAAATAAATAGTACTCTTTGATTCAATTATATCATAAACTTTATTTGCACATATTTTTTTAAATCTTCCTAACGTATCATTATAAGCATATGTCATTAAATTGTTAATATTTGATGAATGAATATCTTCTGTTGAAATTTCATTCTCATATACAATTGATCCTTTATATGCAGATCTTAAAAACCATTTAATTGATTCATTTGTTACAGATACAAAATATGTGATTGGATTTTTATCAAATTCACTTAATATTAAAATATTTGTCATAATAAAATTAAATATTTCAATAATATGATCATCAGTTTCTTTACAATTAATTGTCTTAATAAATTCCCACATAAATTTATCTGTTAAATTATATCGATATGTTTTTGTTTTAATAATTGTCATTATTTTAGTAATGACTTCACTGTCTTCAGGAATTGCAACTTCTAATAATTTATTATAAATTTTCTTATGAAATTTTTGATCTAATTTTAATTCTACAGATGTTGAAAATAAAGAATAAATTTTTAAATATCCTGAAAATTTTAAAATATTTTCCATATCAATTTCATCAAAAAATATGGATGTTGCATTTGATTTTGAACGGTTTACAAATTGACTAAAATCAAACTTTTTAATTTTCATATAATTATCTATATAATATACAATGGAAGGAATGTTATCATATAAAACATCATATCGAGTTTTTTTAACTTTTAATTTTGTATTTTCTCTTTGATAATCTAATGTAATATTATCTGTTAATTCATCTGTTTCAATATCATCCATTGATAATAATTCTGATTCATAATTAAACTCCTGATAATCGCTTAATAATGTTTCAAACCAATTATCGAATTCTTCTCCAAATTCTTTAGAAATGTCTGTTATAATCTTTTCGATTATATAATATTTATTAGTTATAGTTGAGGGAATTTGTGTTAATCTAACAATTTCTTTTTCATCTTTAAAAATTATAAGTATTCTTTTATTACTTTGATCACGTTTAAACTGAATCATTCATTCACCTTTTTCACATTTTAAATTTGGGTTAAAAAAATTGGAAAAAAAATTCACGACAAATATATATTCAATAAGTAATATATATAGTAAAATCAATAACTTATTTCTTAGTCACCTTATTAATTCGGTAAGCTAATAATCCCCACCAAGATTCCCATTTCTTTTGATCTTCACATCCATTCCATAAATCTGTTGCCATGACAATTCTAAATTTATTTTCCATTCCCAATTCATAATCACAAAAAGAATTAGAGTATGAATTTAATTCCTTTTTAATTTTTTCTAACCTTTTTTTATTTGAATCTTCTTTCAATCTAAATATTACAAATGAAATCCATTCTTTACTATGACCAGCACAACTTGATCTCATTTCAATTTGAGAAATTCCATTTAAAAGATTTAACCATTTATATTTTAAATCATAATCAACTTTTATTCCTTTCCATATTTTTTCTTTAATTTCTCCAGGATATCTTCCAGGTCTATTTTTAGGAAGATTTCCATAAACAGTTTCATAAGCAAAAGCTGGTGCATTTTTTTTCATTAAATAACTCCTTTATTTTAATAAATATTTTCTCGTTGCAGAAATCAATGCTTCCTTATCAAAAAATTCTCCAGGACATGTAACGCTATTATCTAAAGAAACTTCACTATGTAATTTTATTCTTTCAGGATTAATTTTAAAAGTTTTTAATAATGGAGAAATACATCGATATCCTAATACTTGATATAATCTTGGATCAGGTATTTTAAAATCATAATTTCCAATTAATCCAATATGTATTGCTGTATTATTTATATTATTATCAATATCATCAAACTCACATAATGTTGCAAAAGGTCTTGCCATAATAACATGAAAATCATCTTTAATTTGTTCAATTAAAAAATGATAATTTATATCTGCTTGTTTAAGTTCAAGAACTCCTTTCATTAAATCTCTTAATTGAAAATTTGCATTATCGATTGATAAAGATGGATTTAAATATTGTTCACTTGTATGATGAATAATTATATATTTTGCATTGGTTCTTCTAATATTTAATCTTGAAGGTTTTAATGGGATTCTTAATTCTTGCAACATTGTTTCTAATTTTTTAACTTCCATTTATCCTCCAGTAAAAGATTTACTTGCTCCAGTAATTATTGTTCCTGAAAAAACTCCAGTAAATTCGTCTGTAACTCTCGCAGTCGCAGGTCCTTCAGTATTAGATTTAGAACTCCCTGTAGAAATAATTCCAATATGACCACACGCACCCTTAACTATATCTCCAACTCTTGCTACTGGAATTCCTTCAACTTTTGATATTAAGGCTCCTGTCATTATAACTCCCGTCATTGAAATTGGAGAAGAATGTCCTGTGCAAATTCCTTTTCCAATATCTCCAATTCTTGCTGTTGATAAAGCTTCTGAAGTTGGAACTTCATAATCAACTTTTATATATAATTGAGTGACATGAGTTAAATTTCCCCCACTTAACCATCTTTGTTTCGTTCCAATTATAAGATTATCAATATCAGATTGTTGCCAAGGAGAATCATTACTTGGATTTTTAACCCATGTCTTTTCATTGGTTTTATATAAAGCATTAGAAAATTCATTAGTAAAATATTTTGTTCCATTAATTGATAAAAATCCAAAATATGTGTCAGGTAAAACGAACCACATTCCACGAATATATAAAGTAACACTATTTATTGTAGCTCCTAATAACTCTGGATCATTTGGTAATTCAAAATTACTTAAACTCCAAATATTAGTATCATTAATTGAATAAATATAAGATGCTTCATCATCTGGTGAATCATAAGGCTCATTAATACAATCAAATGCATCAGTTCCTATTGGAAATACTGAAGGAACTGGATCTATTACATCTTCAGGATATAAATATAATTCAGCCATTTTTTATTTCCTCTTTTTATAATAACAATCCAATAAGTTCAGATGTTCCGTTCGTGACTGAATCAGCAATTGAATTTTTATTTGTTGTTAATGTATCAGTAATACTTGTTATTGAATTTGAAATTTGATCTGGAGATAATCCTGCAGATGCACCAATTGAACTTATATCTAATTTTCCAAAATTAGAGTCAGTTGGATCATCAATCATATTCATTTTTTCATATATATCATTTACTTTATCAATCATATCAGAAGCTTCAGAAATATAAGTTGGACCACAAATAGATGTTATACATTCAATAATTTTATCCAATGCTGACATATCTTCTGAAATTCCTCCTCCTTCTCCTCCACTTTTAAATTCAACACTAATAGTATCCATAAGATTAGCAACTTCAAATTCTGGAATTTCACTTTCTAAGCCTAAAAAGATATCTGCCATCGATTTAACTAAATCTGATTGCATTCCTGATAATACTCCTGAAGCTTTTGCAATTAATCCAACTGTATCTGTAGCATCAGAATTAAAATAATCACATCTTTCCATTAAATCAAGCATTTCTTCCATTTCCCCCGTACCAGGAATCATATCTGATAAATTTGTATTAATAGAATTAATTCCTAAAGTAATATCTTTTAAAGGACTTAATACCATATTTGATATCTTTGTTTTTATTGAATTTATTTTATCTTGAATTGATTTAGATTTAGAAGTTATTGGATCATCTCCAAATAATGGTCCTGATATTGAATCAAAGTCAGATTTTATTTTATTACAAAGCGCATCTTGAATTGCCATACTTTTCTCCTTTTTAAATTATGTGTCTCTTTCACCAATTGGATTTGCGGCTATTGCTGCTGTTGCTGCTGTTGCTGGTAATGCATTATCAGCAGGTAAAGCTGGTAAAGCTGGTAAAGCAAGTCCCATTTGAGTATTATTTATTGATCCATCAGTATTTAACAATCCTAATGTTTTAATATTTATCATTGCCATTCCATCAATATTTAATGCCGCAATACTTTTTAAATTCATAGCAGCTAATGATTGTACGTTTATAAGCGTTGATGATAAATCTAATGTAACTCCACTTTGAATTGCCACTGCCATGCCTGATTTAATATTTAATTTTAATGTTCCAAATAAATTTAACATCATTAATGCATTAATATTTGTATTCATTGTACTATCTATAAAAATATTCATAGTACTTTTTATATTTGTGTCCATTGTACTTTCTGTAAAAAGATTTTTATCTGTTTTTATATTTATATCATCTGCGGCATTTAAATACATTTTAGCATCAGTTTTTATATGAATATCTTTTTTAGCTTTTAAATAAAAATTTTCATCTGTTTTTATATGAATATCAGATTTGAAATAAGCATGAAGTTGTCGTTCATCAATATCAACATGGAGAAAATCTCCTTTATGAGTTCTAATTAAAACTTTTTCTTTTCCATTTCTCTCATCTAAAAGAATTGTTGTTTGATTTCCATCAATTTCATAAACAGAAGTTAGATCTCCTGTCGGTGGAGTTTTTATCTTTCTTTTTTTAGATGTAATTTCAACACGTTCATCATCCTCATCATCTGAAATTACAATACATCTTCCAGCATGAGATTTAAAAATTGTCCATTTTAATTCATAATTTGAACCTAATTGATTTTCTGGTAAAACTTTTGTATTTTCTAAATCTAATGATCCAAAATAAAATGGTCTATTTGGATTTCCACCTTCATAAAAAATCCATATCCAAGATCCTTTTAATGGAATATATGACGATCCAGAATAATGATGTCCAGAATCATCTATATCATTTCTTCCACCAACTGGATTATTTGCTGGTTTAGCCCAAATTCCCTCAGTGTCATCAATGGTTGGCATATGATCAGGAATCCAAACTAATATTTGACCAAATTGATCGGGATCTTTATTATCAATTACTTTAGCTCGATAATTCCCGTAATATCTTTCCATTCAGAATCCTCTTTAAGATTTATTTTTTTAAAAATAATGATTTCGTTTTTTGTAATGTCAATCCAGGTTTATAAATTTCTTTCTTTTTTAATATATTTGTAATTCGTTTTTTTAAAGAAGGATGTTCATCAATCATTTCATTTATTTTAACAATAACTTGAAGGAGCTTTCCATGATTTTTTTCTGCTATATTTTTTTTATATTTGTTTATTAACTTTGTCAATGCTGAAGCAATTTCTTTTTTATATCCATATTTTACTGCATACGAATCTGCATTTAATTCCATTTTTCTTCCAATTGTAATATCAAGAGGAATTTTTAATAATGTAGTCAATATTAAAAATATTAATATTCCTACGCCTGGAATTAATAATAATGGAAGACATAAAACAATAATTGGATTTTTCATAAGTATTTTTTTTGTTCCATGAAATTTTTTTATATGATAGGCTTCATGTAATAAAACAGATTCAATTTCTCGTTTAGTTAATATTTTAAAAAGTCCTGTAGTTATAAAAATAGTTTTAGATATTATACAAAATGCATTTGGAGTATCATGTTTAAATACATAAACTTTCCAATCTGAATCTTTTAAAATTTCATTTATTTTTTTAGATAATTTAACATCTATTTTTGATGTTGATTTAAATATCAATAAAGATGTTAGCATTATAAAAAATCCTGTTATAAATACAATCAATGAAGCAATTGTCATTCCAATGGCAATTTCAGCCCCATCTTCTAAAAAATAATCTGTTTGTTCATCTAAAGATTTATCTTCAACATTTAGATATTCTAAATATGAATCAATATTTTTCATTTAAACTCCTTAAAATATTTTCTTTGAAATTAATAATAATTTTTCATATTCAGATTTATTATAATATTTGATAAATGTTGGAATAATACTAATTCCTACCAATGAACTTGTGGTTATAATTGCAATGAATCTTGAAACATCTTCTAATGCAGGAATAAAATTTAAAGATAAAAATCTATGAAATTTAGAACCAAAATTATATTTATTAATTCCTGGCAATGCATTAAAATAAGATAATGATTTTATAAAATCATAAATATTATTAAAATTAAATTTATCTAATTCTTTTTGAATTGATTTATAATCAAATGCTGATGCTGAAAATGCTTTACTATAAAGATTTCCTTTAGCTCCAAAAAATGATGCCCAAATATAACATGAAATTAAAAATTTTAATTTATTAATTTCTTTTGAATATGCTCCCAATAATCCATATTCTTTACCAAATATTCTAACAAAAATTGATAACATGAAATTTGATATTGTCGTTGCGTATTCATCTTTAATTTTGATTTTTCCACTGACCAAACTTCCAAAACTAATTCCATAAACTAAAGATGCATATAAATCTTTAGGATCTACATATGATAAATCATCAGTATTAAAAAATGCTAAATTTAAAATTATTTGTTTGGTTGGATTATTATATGAAACAACTAAAGGATATTCTGGATAATTAACAATTTTTAAATGATCATTTCTCCAATCAATATCCTCTAACAAATAAAAAGTTTTCTTTTTTGTAAAATGATTAATTCTATTTTCAATCAATCTTAATGTTACATGTAATTTCTTATCTCCAGCGGGGATTGATAGACT
>Ga0307990_1003588_pt1 | contig 11792 bp, 9 predicted proteins | sample EllFjometagen129_FD_203168 | JGI IMG/M metagenome (GOLD analysis project Ga0307990, IMG submission 203168) | Marine microbial communities from Ellis Fjord, Antarctic Ocean - #129 | ecosystem: Environmental > Aquatic > Marine > Unclassified | place: Southern Ocean | collected 2014-10-08
AAAATATCATCGATGGACTCGGGCATTTTAACCGGCACCAGCAATCCAAACTCATCCAGATCGACAAGCGCCGTTGCCCGGTCTGGATTAGAACGCAAACCATTCAAACGCATTGCCAGACTGGCCTCCTGCATCTTCGTCAAATCATTTTCGGGCTCTCGGCCATGCTCACGATAGAAATCCGCTACCTCAAGAAACTCCTCGGCCTGCCGTTCGGCCTCCGTCATAGCCGCCGCCTGCTTCGGCTTCACATCCAGCAAGCCGAGATCATCATCATCGATTAATTCGCGTAGCTTATCCGCATCCATTGCTTAAAGCCCTTTCTGACGTCGCTGGTGCTTAATGTAAACCACAGCCTCCGCCATACGCTTTTCAAGCGGATCAACCGCCGTAAGCGAAGGTTGCCTTCCGGTCGTTTTGAAAAAATGCTTCACCTTTGGCCAAAGGAGAACAACCTCCTCCTCCGTCATCTGCAAACGGGTGCTCTCAATGCATTCCATAATCGACTTGAGGACATTCGTCGTCACCTGTTTAGAGAGAACCTCAAACGCACTCTGGAACGGATTGATGCTGTCAATCAGATCAATGTGCAGTTTGTCGATATCTACAAACTTACCCGCCATGCGGATAAAGCGCTTATCGCCCGTCTCCTCAATCTGGGCATTCTTCAGTACCGAATCCACCACCACATGCTGGCGCAGCTCTTCGTATTCCTCTTCGGTCAGATCGGGATACTTCGTGCGGATAATCTTCGGAATCAGAATCCGATTGATCACCTCCGGGTCCACACTGGCCGTCACCGCCTTCTGCATCGTATCGTCCTGCAGAATCGTCGCCTTCAGATCATTCAGGTCGGACTCCACAATATCCTGCACCCGCTTCGACGTCGGCTCCTTCAGCCCCCGGATCTTCAGCTCATCCGGCCCGCAGGGCTCATCATCGCCATCCTTGCGCGTCTTAAACTTAAAGCTCGGTGCCAGCACCTGCTCCATCAACAGCGAACAGGTAATCGCCTTCAGCATATTATTCACCGATAACGTCACCAGATCATCCGCCGCATCCGGCTGGGCAATCAGGTTCGTAAACTGCGCGTGCGTCTTATTCTCGCTGTCACGGGTTGCCCGACCGATAATCTGCACCACCTCCGTCAGCGACCCGCGATAGCCCACCGTCAGCGCATGCTCACAATAGGGCCAATCAAACCCCTCCTTCGCCATACCCAGCGCAATAATCAAATCCACATCTTCCGGCTTCTCGATATTGCGGAGATAGCCCAGCACCTTATCGCGCTCCGAATCATCCATCACCAAATCGGCCACTTTGAGATGCTTACCGTCACCGTATCGTTTAACCGTCATGATGCGAGTCTCAGGATCGGTGTCTACCACCTCGCCGATTGCATCGAGAATGAAATCCACCTCCGCATATTTATCCTTCGTCGACTCCCCGGCATTCGGACGCGGAATGTGCAGAATCGTCTTCTTATCCGTATCCAGAATCTCGCCAATCGCCGACGTGTATTTTCCCTGATAAAAATGATAGCCGATCCCCAGCGACTTCAAATACTGATAGCCGTTCAGCTGCTCGTAATAATTGTAGACCACATGCGTAAAGCGCGCCTCATCCTCCGGCGCAAGCACCGGCACACTGTCGCCCCGAAAATACGACCCCGTCATCGCAATCACATGCGCCGATGACTGGCTCAGCACATCGCGAAGCACCTCGCCCAGCCGATTGTCAGCATCTCTCGACACATGATGAAATTCGTCAATCGCTAGCAGAACATCATCGAAAGCCGTTGTCTCCAGTCCATCAAAAGCATTCCGAAGCGTTGCATGAGCACAGATCAGAATTTGATCATCGCTTTGCAAAAACTCCTTAAACAGGCTCGCCTTTCCTTGCGTGCCAGCGGATGTACAGAGATTCCATTTCTCTTCTACTTCCCAATCCGAATGAAATCCAAAATCCGACAGCTTCGTCGACGCGAACGACGAACCGATCGACCGCTCCGGCACCGCCACGATCGTTTTCGCCACGCCCTGCTTGTGCATCTTGTCCAGCGCCAGAAACATCAACGCCCGCGACTTCCCCGAAGCCGGTGGCGCTTTAATCAAAAGATGCTGAGCATCCCGCGCCGCAAACGCCCGCGCCTGCATCTCCCGCATCCCCAGCGCATCCGTATTCGTACTGCGCCCCGTCTGCCCATAATTCACTTCCACTAAATTCGGCATTATTAATTCTCCAGAACGTTTCTACCTTTTTCAGTCAATCGGTACTTTTGCAAACGACTGGTTGGCTTGTCCGGAAGTGTATATTCAATAACCTCATCATTCAGAAGCTCACCTACTGTTCGTTTAAAAGCCCCGGTTTTGCTCCGAAGCCCCAGTTTTTTAACCAGTTCATTTGCCGAAAGCGGTTTCTCTGTAAGAGCCAACAATGCAGATCTTGACTGGGCCCCCGACTGGGCCCCCGACTGGGCCCCCGACTGGGTCACTGGGTCGGTCGACTGGGTCGGTACACCTGCTACTTCACCTGCTACTTGGTCTTTACTTAGTCCCTGCTTGGTCCCGTTCTCACCCGCTACTTGGTGCCTACTTGGTGCCCACTTGGTGCCTTTTTCGCCGAGAGCTTCACCCATCACTTCACCTGTTACTTGTTCTGCGACCTGCTCCGCCCGCGGATGCACCGGCAAGCGAACCAAATACGACAGTCGATCATCATCCGTTTCAAACTCCGGCATGGGCGAGCCGTTGGCATCCATATTGCGAAGAATCTTCGGAATCCCGGTCGAACGACCCTCCGTCAAATCCAGTTCCTTCAGAAACTCCCCAAGACGGCGGTTCCGGTAGCGACGGCTCACCGCGCGGCCAGCCCGCAAATCCTCCATGCGGATCGACCGGTCCGGCCCCGGAAAGCTCAGAATCACCAGATCCTCGGGAGTAATCCGCACCTCGACCGGCTCGCGGATCTCATACGACCGGTGATAGACGGCATTCACCAACGCCTCCTCAACGGCGGCATACGGAAAATTCCAAACCCGCTCCGCCTCGGCCCGGTCGTCGTGCTTAATCACCGTCTCCTTCAGATAATTACGCTGAATATAATCCAAAGCTTCACGCGTCATCCGCGACAGCGGGCCAGAGAACGTCTTCTCCTCAAACTGATCGCCCCCGGCACCGTCCGGAAACCAGACCACATCAATCTGTGTCGCCGGGAAAACCGGCGCGGATCATCATTGAAAAACAGCAGCCCCGCATTCTTCGGAAACACAGCTTCCGACGGACCGCCAACAATATTCATCTGCCGACCGATCGCCTCCGGAGAAAGTGACTTCACCTCATCGGCCAGATCGCTACCCACCTCTCGCAAAAACTCCTCCATCAGGCGCGGCGACAACTCATCAAGAGAAGCCTGTTGATTATAGCGGTCATCAAACGGAACCGTCGCCGCAAGGCTCATCAACTCCTGCTCGTCCGCCCCCGTTGCCCGCACCGTGCTCGACTGCCTGCGGATATAGTAATCCCAATCATTACGGGTTTGCGACAGGCTCCTCTTTGCCTTGTAGGGCCGTGTTTCACCGCCCGGCACCCAGATCACAAAAATCCATTTCCCATCCACCTCGCACGGTGTGGAAAGCGGATGAACCATCGGCTGAATCGCCGAATATCCAAGATTCAGAAGCTCCTTTTGAATCGCGTCGAGCGTATCGGGTTCAAGCCCCGCCGGAGGCAGAACCGGACGCCCATTTTCTTCCGCCACACCGATCACAATGTAGCCCCCGCCCAGATTGTGAAAATCATTTGCAAACGCGCAAATCGAATGCAGCACCGCTTCTGGATTCCAGCCCGCCTTATACTCCAATCGCTCCCACTCAACGGATCTTCCGCCCAGCACATCGTCTATCGAAATCGGCAACCTCAAACTGTTCATTGGTTCACTCATAAATCTTTTTCCCACGACCACCAAAGGTAGAGGCTGAATTGCTAAAAGCAAGACGGCAACGACCAACGGGAGTGGCAATCACTCGAATAGACACGAATCTTCCAAACCTCGGAAACTCGCCTTCCGGAATTGATTAACCGACCGCCACTCCTTTTAAAACTTCGGCGGTTCTATGTCCCGGCCATTCATCACCCATTGCCCGTCGCTATACTCCACGGCCACATTCTTAATCGTCACTGTCACCTCAGAAATACCGTTCAACCCAGCCTTTTCAATTTCAAAACTGTAAGCGTGCTGAAGAGCACCTTCTGTAGCCTTTGCGAACAACTCATCATCCAGAAACTCCTCATCGAAATCTGACAACGGCATCGTCGGACGCGCTTTTCCTTCACTGGAAAACTCCTTTCCGTCATAATCCCGACCTTCGACCTTATACTCATACTGAAACGTTATTGTGTCATCGCTCATTGCTTGAACTCCTTCTATTTACAATCCTGTTCATCCTACAATCCCGTAAAAATCTCTTCCAACCTCTGAAGCCCCAGCTCCATTTTTAGCCACAAGAGAACGCAAAATCTCAACACCGAATCTCATCCATCTGGAAAGACAACCCCATATCAAGAAGCACCTGCGTGAGTTCATCCACGGACTTCTTCCCGAAGCCACTGTGTTCAAGAAGCTCCGACTCACTTTTTTGAACTAACTCAATAACGGTAATAATATTGGCGTCACGCAAGCAGTTCGCAGCACGAACACTCAATTCGAGATCGATCACATCTCGTACTATCCCCTGAAATGTTTTGTAAATGACTTCAAATGGTCGCGATGACCGCGCCGCACATCGCTCCAAACTTACTAAATGTGTCTTCGTAATCTTAGAATTCGCGGGGACGATCATGTCCCCCGAGTCATAGCTGATGACCGCTAATGGCAACCGATCTCCAAGCAGAAGATTTGATAGTAAATCTAAAGAATTATCTGGCTGTTCTATCGGCTTTATATCTGGAAACACCGGTAACAAAACCTGTTCCAATTTTTTCATACGAGTTGGGTGTCGCAGTTTACGCTCTGCTTTTAATTTTATTTGGGAGATACGCTGACGGGTATAGCCAAGCTCTTCCCCTGTTGACTCCAGAGAACGTCCATCTTCCTTCAGCCCGTAATAAATCGATATGACCCTTACTTCCCTTTCAGTCAATGTTTCCAAGACATCGTTAATTTTCTCAGAAACCAACGGCGAATAGTTATCGATCCAACGCGAAAATGAATCTCCTTTTTCAACTTCTCCCAAAACACGACAAACAAGCCGATACGAGCCCAACACCTCATAAGTATTCAGCAACCGATCAAACATTTCTAACGAAACAATGTCTTTCTCTCTCATATGCTCTCCTTCACATCCCACATCTCACCATTCACAACCCGACCGGCGACCCGCCGTCTCCCGCGCCCCCGGCGCAATCGCCTCGCCGTTCGGTAAAAATAGTTTAATCGTCGCTGCCTGCATTTTCGCCTCCATCAAATCCATATTTTCCAACCCTTGGAAAATTATCCGCTCCTTTTTCCAACCATTGGAAAATGTCATTTTCTAAGATTGCCATTTCACTACCCCGCGTTCGCGGAGCCTCTTTCGCCCTTCGGCCTCAGGTCATCGGCTACCCCGTTTTTTGCCCCAAAGGCTTTCGCGAATTCCCTGCTTCCCGCGAGTACTGTCCCATTTGTCTCGACTGCGCTTACGACTATTGATGTCTCTAAGAATCTGCTCCGTATCCAGCAAGGCAGACCGGATCTCAGGGTTCTGTTCTTGAGTTGCAAGCGCTCGGAATAATTTCCAGCTGTTTGGGTCCGCTACTTCTTCAAGCATTCTAATTAGGGCCTTTTTCACTTCCTTTGTTCCCGCTGTTTTGAACGCTTGAACAACAACAGCCATCCGTTTATCCGAAGGAAGTGAGCTACAGACTTTGATGGCCAAGGCATGCTCTCGCTCATCTGTAGAGTCGAGCAATTGAATCAGCAAAGTTGACATCTTCTCATTGTTGTCATCGGCGGGTAGACTTCCCCCTAGGCCATAAACGCATATTACTTGATCAACCGGAGCTAACTGGTCCTCAAGATAGAGGGTTGCCAGTGTAGACGCATACTCTATGCTGTCGCTCGCTAATTCAAATAACACATAGCTCCAACCCTCTGGTTGAAGTGATTTTCGAACAGCTCGTAGAAACGCCATGGGGACGAGTTTGGGTTGACTAATAAGAGCTGCAGTTGAGGCAATTTTAAGATGCTGATTCTTGCCCTTGAGAACATAAGTTTTGAGTGACTTCGCGTTTTGTTGGACCCAATCGGGCGACTTGGCTAAACGTACGATATCGCAGAGCACGTCGACGGCATTTCCATCTGCAACACGGGTGATCAAGGTCTCAAATGAGACACCAAGATTAGCAGCGTGCTCAACTGCGAATGTCGCTATTTCTTCAGAAATCCCAGCTTCTTCAGAAAATGCTGAAAGCCACTGTTTACTGAAGACTCCCCGTATTTCTGACTCAAGATGGGATCGCACAAAAGCATCATTGGATATACCTATCCATCGCGCAGCCATTTCCGCCTCTTGCATCCCATGAAACACACGAGACGATCTCATCTTCTCGTTAAGTGCGTGATGGAAATAGTCAAGCATTGACGATTGGCTAGATCCAAAGTCTAACTCTACAGGCATTGGCCCGCTGACTTCAAAGGTTTGCTCCCCACTCTTGGAATCGCTCACGTTTCCAGTTATGGCGTCAGCTCTAAGGCCTGCACTTTCCACCTTCTTAATATTGGCTCCGGCACACAAGTCCGATACCACCTTGCGTGCTACAAAGTATTCTAGGAACGATTTGTGTGCGAATCTGAATTGATCATTCTCGCTGGATCGAACAAGAAACGAGCAGGTCTGAATATCGTTCCTGAATTTCTCCAATAAATCCGGGCTATCGGCCATTTGACTAAGGGTTTTTGCCATGATGTCTTGAAGTAGCGAATGCGAGATGCTGCTTGCATCTGCGCAATGCATAGCCCACGCGAGGACCTCGCAGAAGGATTGGCGGACTTTCAGGGGAATAGATACACGCCATTGATCTCGTCGAGACCATGCATCTGTATAATGGCTATAAAGTGCCGCCGAATTGATTTTCCCCTTCGCTTTTTCAAGCTCCGGAAGTGTAGAGACTATCATGTCTAGAAGTACTGGCCGTGTACTCAAATCCGAGAGGTCGTGTATTCGGTTGATGGTCGAAAGCATCGCGTCGGTCTTGCTGCCAAAACGCTTTTTTACAAACTCTTTAATCTGATGAGCGTTAAGATTTTCCACATACAAAACTGTTCCCTGCTCTTTGAGTGAGAGCTCTATCGGAGGAGATTCGCCTTCAACTGGAATACTTATTGAGAAGCTTCGTAGTAACTCGATAACATCCGCATGACTTTTAAAAAAATTCGAACGGCAAGTCAGCAACACCTTCGCATCGAGGGTTGCGAACAGATATATCTGCGCAAACGCATCGGTGATTGTTGCTGCATCGCAGCGGTCGCTCATCTCATCGAAACCATCGAGGATGATGAGCACCTTGCCCGTGGAGCACAGTCTCTCAAAGACAGAAAATGATGCCAAATTGACCCCGTACTGAGATGTGAGCGTATTGACAACAACCTGTCGCAGGTCAAACGTTCCGCGACTATCCCGCAGATTGATGAGAATTGGGATAAAGCGAGTGGGACTAGCGTCACGATATTTCGCACGCAACATTGTATACACGAGATTACGCGAAAAAGATGTCTTACCTGCCCCATAATCGCCTAGAAGAAACAAGAGACTATTGCCATCATTCATCAACCACTTTGAGACATATCTCTCAAGCGATGGAATTGGTGCCCGATGCTCGTCTCTTGCGCTCAAATCGATGTAATGTGAATAGAGATTTGCATCCTTGAACATTCCAAGAGACTTTTCATAGTTCTGTAAATACGATTGTATGTAAGGGGTAAGATCAACTATCAGCGACTCCAACTCGCTTAGCGAAAGAAGAGTAAGTTTCGCCTGTGAATCGGCGAATGCTTTTGCCTCAGCAGTGAAGCCGCAACTGCTCACAAACATGAGTCGATATATTGACTGTTCCCCTTGGAGAGACAGAAGGACCGCAGCCTTCTCTTTTACTAGATCAACTCCAATGGCATTCTTTCGGTCAGCGCATTCTACGACCAGACTTATGTTATTTAGCGGGTCAGCCTTTGTTGCCAACAGGTCAATTTGAGTTCCGTTAATAAGGTTATTTCGAGTAACTTTGTAGCCCTTCACTTGGAGAAGGAGTTCTACCGTTTTTTCGAATTCAATTCCTTGAGATACATTACTCATACATGTTTCCTATTTGTGATAATGGCAAAAAAAAAGAATCAATGAACTTTCTTTCTGCCCCTCGCCCCTATTTAGGAAAAAAAGGGCCGATGGATTTTTAATTCGTCCTCTTTCCTCACCCAACTTCGTTCCCTAGACCCTCGATACTTCGAGAAAAAGGGTGCTGATCAAATTCAAGGATATGTTTATTTTCCCCCACTGCTTACTTCTCTTTCCACGCAGTGATAACTGACTCAAAATTGACATCCTTCCACGCGTCTTTCCAAATTTCAAAATATGGAACGTCACTTGAAGATGGTTCTAGATCGCAACGGTCAATAGAAACTAAAGAAGGCATAATAACGGAATCGCCGAGCAAAAGTGCCTCCCCGGCTTTCAGCGATGGCAAAGTGTCAGTCAAATTGCCCAAAGCATCCGGTAGCAGGCGTTTCACATACCCTTGGTCTTCGGGATTGGTTAAACGCATAGCGATAAAATTATTACATTGAGAGAAAATCGTTTCTGAGATTTCGGACGGACGCTGACTGGCGATCAACAGAGTCACTCCATATTTCCGACCTTCTTTGGCAATACGTTCTATTGACGTCTTGGAACTTCTATATTTGGATAAGTCACTTTTTGGAACGTATTTATGAGCCTCCTCGTAAACAAGAAGGAGCGGCGTTTTATGCGCACCCGTGTCTCCAGATTCCTTTTTTAAAAAATATCCAAATTCGAATAGCATTCTGGAAATCAAAGAAACGGTAATACTTAAGACCTCAAAAGGGACACCGCTTAAATCAATTACCGTTACATTCTGCTCATCCTCCTTCACAAAACCTAACAGCTTCAGCATCGTGTCCTCAAAACTGACTTTTGACGCGGCAACGCTGAGAAGAAAATTCAATCTGCTATCTGATAATTTATTCTCCAGCCTATTAATGAAGTTGCCGTAGTTACCATTACTTGGCCCATTTGAACTTCCCTCTGGCTCCAATCCTTTTTCGAACAAAGAAGCGGCTGTTTCTTCTGAGAAAACGACAGGCTCATCATCTCCTTTTTTCCATCGGATCTTTCCATCCTTCCCTTTTCGTTCCCTATTTCTATAGGAAATATATTCCAGAACTTCCTGAATACTGAAATAAACCGGAGAGTCGTAATGGCATTTTCCCGCTAGCTCTCCCAACGCATGCTTTTTCTTGTTAAACACAATCGCTTCCTTAAACACATTCCTTTGATTGTGGTCATTTGCTTCTGTGTCCAAAAATAGCTCTTCAAGCTCTTCGCTGTTAAGCAACCAGTATGGCAGCGTGAGAACATCAATGCCGATGTAGTTCGCATCAGGAAATGCGGACTTGTATTCCGAGTGAATATCAAAAATAACAACATGAGAATTATTAAGCCCCGCATAAGCCCCGCTTTTGGCAGCAATCGCATTCTGTATGATCTTGGAAACCGTGTGTGATTTCCCTGATCCTGTAGAACCGACAACCGCGATATGCTTATTGAAAAATTTGTCGCCGTCCACGGGCACAGCAACATCAGAACACCGGGCGAGCTTTGAAAAAACAAACTGCTGATCCGTATTAAGGCAACTGTCGTAAATCTTTTTGACATCCTCTGTTACTGCTGGTTTTACGCCTTTTGGAGGAATAGCTAACTCATCACCACCACGAATGAATTCATCTCCTTTCAGGCTTCCTAGAGGATTTGCTTCCAGAATGTACTTCCGCTCTCCTGTATCTGAAACTTCGATTGAAAAATTCTCAACCACAGCCAATAATTTTGCGTTTTCGTTATCAGATATCTCCAAAAAAGAACCGATGCGCAAAGGATTACCATCGGCAAAACTCGTTAAATCATCGACCTTTACTTTTACCTTGTTTGGGTAAACAGCAACTACTTCAGCAACCACGTCATCACTCATAAAAACCTCCTTATACGATCAGTCCAATATCATTTACTTCCTTCATGGGGATCTGAATATGCTTCACGTCTTCGCGTTCTTTCATGGGTTGAGAGTGAAAAAACTCATACACCTCTTTTGTGCCAGTTACTCTCCCGATGGCATCGTCTAGCAACTCCTCATCCACAAAACGAAACGCTAGTTTGTTTTCTTCAGTTTGAGGCAGGAGAAGATCACAGAATTGAAAACTCGCGTCCCTGAAAGGGAACCCATCAACGAAACGATGCCCCTCCCCATATAGCTTATTCTTTAAAGACACGAAATCGGAACCGGCGAGATTTCGAATGCAAACAAACGGCGCAAACCGATCCCTCGTCCTCCTACCCTTGGATGCGGTGCTCAGACTCTTCCCAACCCGAAGCAAGACGGATTTCAAATCGGAAAGCTTCGTTTGATCCGATACTTCAATAATCAAAAAACGATTGAGTGGCAGGACATTGAGGGGCGAAAAATGCTGTTTTTTGACCTTCTTGAAAAACTTCTCCCGACCCTCTTCCTCAAGGCACCATCGGCTATACAGGATTTTCTTAACATTGATCCTCTGGAGAAATTTCTTTTTTGTAATGATTCTATTCGCGTCATTCGACTGAACGGCCAAACTTTCAACAACACTCATTGCGTTCGGATAATAGAGACAGCTGATCTCATCCGCAGAACAATTGAGGACATCCTCAAGTTGAGTCGCCACTTTGGCTTGATGTTCATCAAACGAACCTGTGTATTCAAAATTTAAGCATTTTAAAAACTCACCGAGCTTTGAGGTAGTAATCTCTAAATCATCAGCCACATTGCCCGCCACATCCTTTTTCGTGTACGCCAACACTTCCGATTTAAACTTGGCGGGATCATCTAACGGAAAGTCATGTGTTGATTTAAAGTGCCCATAAATAAAATAGCTGATCCCCCGAACTTCCGTCTTAAAATGCCTCAGCATCGGTTTGACTATTTCCCGCAGCACGGCGTTTGTCAGGGAAGTGCCCTCATAATACTTGCACTGTATAGCCTCAACCCTATCTGCTCCGAGCACATCAACATCTTCAATACCCTCGACAACAATACTCTCCTTTGTTTTTGCCTCTAAAATTTTCAGAATTGTTGCATCAAATTGATACATGAATCCCCTGATGGTCGCTTCAGCAGATCTGGATCGTTGTTTCGCCATTTAAACCAACTGCTCCTTCGTGGTCATCTCTTCGTACAGCTTAAACAAATGCTCCAGGCGTTCTTCGTCGGAGGTGAAGGGCTTGCTTCGATAAAGGCGGTCGACGGCTAGGTCGAGGTTGTGGTGCGCCTCGCGGAGGCCGTCGGGCATTTTAGTTAACAATGTTCCGCTCATCCCTTGCCCCCAATAAGGTTGGTGAGCATCGCGGTGATGACTTGTTTTTCCTTTGGGCGGCTTTCGGCGATCATGAGTGTCATGGCGACAAGGGCATTGTTGGCAATACGCTTGTTGCCTTCTTTATCGTAGAGCAGTTTGTTTTTATCGGAAAAGCGGAGGAATACAGCGGCGGCAATGCGCTT
>Ga0307990_1003589_pt1 | contig 11785 bp, 14 predicted proteins | sample EllFjometagen129_FD_203168 | JGI IMG/M metagenome (GOLD analysis project Ga0307990, IMG submission 203168) | Marine microbial communities from Ellis Fjord, Antarctic Ocean - #129 | ecosystem: Environmental > Aquatic > Marine > Unclassified | place: Southern Ocean | collected 2014-10-08
TACCTAATCCTAGAAAAGCACAAAATACTCCAATAATAAGCACTTTATCAGCAATCGGATCTAAGATTTTACCTAAATCTGATATTAGATTTTTTTTACGGGCTATATATCCATCAAAAAAATCAGTGATAGAGGCAAGTCCGAAAATAATAAGAGCAATTACAAGCGAAGACAAGCTATCATGTAGTATAAAACCTATACATACAAAGGCGAGAATAATTCGTAAAATTGTAAGTTTATTAGGAAGATTCATTTTAAATTATACGCCAACAAGATCATAGCCAAGACAATCAATTATTTTTGCCTTATAAAAATTACCTATTTTTAATCCCTTTTTCTCTAAAAACACTAATCCATCAACATCAAGTGCATCATATTGACTTCTACCTACAAATACACCAGAATCTTTATCCTCAATAAGAACATCTAACTTTTTATTAAGAAATTTCTTATTTACCTCGCTTGCTATTTCTTGCTGCTGCTCCATCACTTCTTTAAAACGCCTTTTCTTGGTACTGTGATGTACTTGTGGCTGTAGCTTATAAGCTTGAGTACCTTTCTCTTGCGAATACGTAAATGCTCCTAGACGATCAATTTTAATCTCTTTTAGAAAATTCAACAACTCTTTAAATTCTTTTTCAGTTTCAGTAGGAAAACCAACAATAACTGAACTACGTATAACACAATTAGGAATTCTTTTTCTAATTTTTTTGATAAGATCAATTATTTTCTTCTTAGAAGTTCCTCGATTCATTAACTTTAAAATTCTATCATTGATATGCTGAATAGGCAAATCAATATATTTACAAATTCTCTTATCTTTAGCTATTATATCTATTAATGAATCATTAAAATGTTTAGGATGAGTATAAATTAATCTTATCCATTTTATTTCTTTGGTTGCCTTTAAAATCTCTTTTAATAGGCTGGCTAGATCATCTTTAGTTTTAAGATCCTTGCCCCAACTAGTAATATCTTGACCAATAATATTTAGTTCTCGCACTCCTCTTCTTTCTAAATCTTTAACTTCCTTTAGAACTTCATTTTTAAACTTACTTTTTAAAGGTCCTTTTATTAAAGGGATAGCACAAAAACTACACCTGTTTAAGCAACCTTCACATATTTTTAAAAATCCTATTTCTGGTAAAGAAAATAAATTATCCCTTTTAACACAATCCTGCCTAAATTCTACTACTGATTGCCAAAAATCTACTGAAGGATATGCTTTCTCTAGCCTTTCTTGATATCTTTTTACTAAACATCCAATGACCATTAATTTCTTTACTCTACCTTTTTTCTTCAAATCTAAAGCAACGGATATTATTTTTACAGACTCTTCCTTGGCCTTATCAATAAAACCACAAGTGTTTATAATAAGTAGATCTATTGGTTTAATTTTAGTTTTTTTATCTATTGATAAAGATGACAAAGGCAAAAACTTATAACCCTGCTTAGAAAATCCAAAAGCAATAATCTCTGAGTCATAGGAATTACGAAAACAGCCTAAAGAAATGATAGAGAATGTTTTCCCCATATTATTTATCTATCACTATCCCTGAAGGTGTTATTTTTAGGCTTTTTATTGGCTTACGTAATGAAGTTAAGGTAGGAATATCTTTTCCATTCACTTCTAAAGCAATCGCTGAACCATCACGAATTTTCATTTCTATTTCTTTATCACCACGCCAAGTCTCTATAGCTCCTTCAGCAAGTTGTCCATCAAAAAGAAGTTTTCCATCAACCATAACTTTTAAAAAACAATTCTTCTTGGCAGTTAAAGTCGCAACTAACTCTTCTCCCTCTAAAGAAACTGGTGCCACTTGAGATTCTTCTTTTTGCTCTTGCCTTTGAACACTCTTAGACCCAGTAAATAACTTTCCAATTTTTCTAATTATAAAACTACTTACAGTAAATAATAACCAAAGAAGGAAAGCCACAAATAATATAACAATAATTTTATTTTTAATTGCAAAAAATATTTTCTTTATTATAGCTTTTACACGATTTAGAAAAATACTGTTGTTAATCCTCCTTGTTTTATTATCTTTTGCCTTTAAAGAAGAATCAGTTGAATCAACTGCCTCTGTTGCTGAAATCATATCTACTTTTAAAAAAGCAGCATAAATTTTAATGAAACCCTTAACATAAACAGGATTCTCGTTAATTAAATTACCTTCTTCAATATCTCTTATCATTGAGGGATGTAATTTCGTTCTCTCAACAACATATTCAATGCTATAACCTAAATCTCTTCTTTTTTGCTTTAATTTCTCACATAATTCTTTAATCATACCCACCCCTTTTCGCTCATATAAATCTCAGGATCAACTAAAATTTCTCTTGCCTTAGAACCACAAAACGGACCAACAACATTAGCTTGCTCCATTAAGTCTAGAAGTCTAGCCGCTCGAGTATATCCTACTCGCATTCTTCTTTGTAATAATGATGCTGAGGCCTGACGAGCTTGCAAAACAACCTTTATAGCATCCTCAATAAGCTCATCACTTTCTATATTCATTTCTCTCTTTTTTTGACTTTCAGCAATACCTTGCTCATAAATTGGACTGCCCTGTTCTCTAATAAAATTAGTAAGCACCATAATATCTTCATCGTCAACAAAAGCACCTTGGGAACGAATTAATTTTACTGCTCCAGGTTTTAAAAATAACAGGTCACCTTTGCCAATAAGCTTATCAGCCCCCATCATATCTAAAACTGTTCTTGAATCAACTTTTGATGCCACTTTAAACGATATCCTGGCCGGAAAATTAGCTTTGATTACACCAGTAATAACATCTACTGATGGCCGTTGGGTAGCAAGTATAAGATGAATCCCTACAGCCCGAGAAAGTTGAGCTAAACGTTGTATTGTGGTTTCAATACTTTCTCTAGCCACTATCATCAGGTCAGCTAATTCATCAATAACAATAACTATATAAGGCATCTTGCTTTTGTCTTTAATCTTCTTATTGTAACCATCTATATTTCTACAGCTTTCACCAGCTAATGCTTTATATCTGCGTTCCATCTCTTCTGTAGCCCAATTTAGGGCAACACAAGCTTTTTTGGCTTCAGAAATAATTGGATGAATAAGATGAGGTATGTTAGCAAAAGCAGCAAGCTCTACCATCTTAGGATCAACCATAATAAACTTAACTTCATCAGGCTTTGCTTTAAAAAGCATTGAAATAATTAAAGAATTAACACAAACAGTCTTACCAGCTCCAGTAGCACCAGCAATCAAAAGATGAGGCATATCATTTAAGTCAGCAACAACTGGATTACCCGATACATCCTTACCAATACCTAAAGTAAGCTTAGATTTTTCATTAATAAATGTTTTTTCTTCTAAAACTTCACGTAAATAAACAAGATGTTTAACTAAATTAGGAATTTCTATTCCTACTGTGCCTCTTCCTGGAATAGGAGCAACTACTCTAACTTGAGAAGATTTCATCGCTAAAGCAATATCATCAGCTAAAGCAGAAATCTTATTTATCTTAACTCCAGCATGAGGCTGAAGCTCATACATCGTAACTACCGGTCCCTTTTGCACACTAACAACTTTTGCCTCTACGCCAAAATTTAAGAGAGTAGTTTCTAAATTCTTTATATTAGCTTCAATATCTTCCTTGGCTTCCTTTTGATCTTGAAAGGGAGGAACTTTTAAAAGATCAAGACTAGGCAATTTATAAGTAAGAGGGTCAAAACTCTTACCTTGGTTTTCCTCTAATTCTACTAATGTTTCTTTATTAATTGATTTAGAAAAATTCTTTAAAACTGGTTTAGAGCCACCCCCACTAAAAGAAGGAACTCCAGCTTTTGAATTCAAATTGCTCTTAGGTGTATAAACTTTTATCTCAGGTTTAATTTTTGAAGGTTTGCTTTTTAAAGCATTTTTAATAATTTCTTTAGGTTTTGTTCTCATACTTTTAGGAAAAGCTTCTTCTTGATTCTTTAAGTGCTTAAAAGAATCTATAAGCTTAACCAATAAACTTTTAATTCCTTTTAACATATCAATAAAGAAAAAACCAAAGAAAAGAATAGCATTAATTGCTACTAATAAAAAAATAGTAATAAAGGAACCATAGGCTCCTAAATATTTATTAAAAAATCCTGCTAAGAAAAAGCCAACTATCCCTCCAGATCTAAATATTTCACTATTACCATTAAAAAATAATCCAATAAAAGAGGAAAGAAAAATAATAAAAAAAGTAAAAGCTAAAATATTGACAACTTTACTCTTTCCCAACCCTGAAAAACGTATAACACCTAATTTATCTAAACTTAAAAAGAAAAGAGCAAAGGGGAAAAAATAGGCAGCATAACCAAAAATAAATAAGAAAAAGAAAGCTAGATAGGCACCACCAACACCAATAAGGTTTGAAATAGATGTTGAAACTGGGGAACTAAGAAAAGCTATATCCTTAGGGGTATATGAAACTAAACTTAAAAGTATTAGTAGTGAAACAAGAAATAGAACAGTGCTCTTCAGAAAGGAAGAGAGATTCCTCATTATTTTGCTTGCTTTAGGCTAAGCCTGATTTTTCCTTGGGGATCGACTCCGATAACTTTTGCATTTACGATGTCTCCAACTTTTAAAAATTCATCAACATCTTTTACAAAGCCATCTGAAAGTTCAGAGACATGTATTAAACCACTTTTTCCTGGTGCAATTTCACAGAATGCACCAAAAGCAACTATTTTTTCAACTTTAGCTTCATAGATCTCTCCAATTTCTATATCTTTAATTAAATTGGTAATCTGTTTAACTGCTCTTTCTAAATCTTCAGTCGTATCAGCTGACACTGAAACAATATTTGTCTCATCATCAATATCTACGTTAACCTTATTCTCTCTTTGAATTCTCTTTATTATCTTGCCACCAGGTCCAATAATAGCCCCAATTTTATCAGGGTTTATCTCAAATGATTTAATCTTTGGCGCATACTCTGAAAGTTCTTCCCGTGGCAAGTCTATAGCTTCTTTCATCTTTCCTAAAATAAACAAACGAGCAATTTTTGCTTTAGCAAGAGTGTCTTTGATTATCTCAAATGTTAACCCATCTATCTTTGTATCCAATTGGATAGCAGTAATACCATTTTTAGTTCCAGCAACTTTAAAATCCATATCACCATAATGATCTTCAGCCCCAGCAATATCAGTAAGAACTTTATAATCTTTATCACCAGTGACTAAACCAATAGCGATTCCTGCTACTGCATTTTTTATTGGAATTCCAGCATCCATTAAAGATAAGGATCCTGCACATACTGTAGCCATAGAAGAAGACCCATTTGATTCTAGTATTTCAGAAACTAATCTAATAGTATAAGGGAAATCATCTTTTGAAGGTACCATTGGAGTAAGTGCCTTCTCAGCCAATGCTCCGTGACCAATATCTCTTCGAGAAGGTCCTCTCATAAATTTTACTTCACCAACACTAAAAGGAGGAAAATTATAATGCAGCATGAAGTGTTTTGTAGATTCACCTTCTAATGCTTCAATAAATTGCTCATCTGAACTTGTTCCTAAAGTAGTAACTGCTAAAGCTTGTGTTTGACCTCGAGTAAAAGTAGCAGAACCATGAGTACGAGGCAAAGCCTTAACTACACATCCAATATCTCTTATCTCATCTATACCTCTACCATCAGGCCGCTTGCCTTCTTCTAAAATCTTTTTTCTTAAAGTTTCTTCTTGTAAATCATGTAATGCAGCTGAAATGTTACTTTCAGTAATTCCTGCTTCCTCATCTACTAATCCGTCATTTAACGAACAAAGTAATCCTTTTAAAAATACACTTTTTTCTTCTTTATCCTTTATATCATAAGCTTCTTGGAGCTTTGATCCAACTTTTCCTCGGACTACTTCTATTAATTCTTTGCTTACAACAGATAAAGGTACTTCTTTTTTATCCTTTCCTACTTTTTCCTTTAATTCATGTTGTAATTTAATAATTTCTTTTATAAAAGGATGAGCAAACTTTATTGCTTCAAAAGTTTCCTCTTCAGTTACTTCGTTAAGTCCACCTTCAAGCATTATTATCTTAGTATCTGTGCCAACTACTATTAAATCTAGAAATGAATTTTTTCTCTCTTGATAAGTAGGATTGATTGCTAGTTCACCATCAACTTTAGAAACTCTTACTGCTCCTACAGGATTAGTAAAAGGAATGTCTGAGATAAGAAGAGCACAACTAGAAGCATTAACAGCTAGAATATCAGGATCATTTTCGCCATCGCTAGATAGAACCATATTAACAATCTGAACTTCATTGGTCATTCCTTTAGGGAATAATGGCCTTAACGGCCGATCGATAAGACGAGCGGTAAGTATTTCTTTATCCCTAGGTCTTCCTTCTTTTTTGAAGAACCCACCAGGAATTTTACCCATAGCATAAGTTTTCTCTTGATACTCTACCATTAAAGGGAAAAACCCTTTACCGGGAGATGGCTCTTTAGACATACAAGCAGTAGCTAAAACAACTGTATCACCATAAGTAATGCTAACACTGCCATTGGCTTGTTTAGCCCAATTACCAGTTGATAAACCAAGAGAATTTTTTCCTAAATTAGATATAGATAATGAAATAGCCATTATATTAAATCTTAAGTTCCTTTACAACTTCTCCATAACCTGGAAGATCTGTACCTTTAAGGTAAGTAAGCAGGCGACGACGTCTTCCTACAAGGATTAAAAGACCCCGACGAGAATGAAAATCTTTTTTGTGGCTTTTTAGATGATCAGTAAGATAAATTATCCTTTCACTAAGCAGAGCAATTTGCACTGCAGCTGAACCGGTATCTTCCACATGCCCCTTAAACTTATCAATTATTTTCTTCTTTTTAGTTTTATTTATCATAACGCACCATACATAATACCTTTTTAGTATCTATCTGTCAACCCCATAAATAATAGCTTTTATCTAGAGATAAGGCAAGAATTCATCGATAAATGCTTCCTTTTAGGAAGAAAGTATTGTATCAGAACTGCCTAAAAAGGTCAATAGTTGTTTTTAGAATCTTTCTCAAATTCTTTAACTATTTTTGTTACTTCAAACTCTGTTTTCTCTATCCTTTCTCGACAAAGCTTAATTAGCTCTACAGCTTTCTTTACTTTAATAGCCATATCATCAACATCAACCCTTTCTGACTCAAGCTCAGAAAGTATTGCTTCTAACTCTTCTACAGCTTCACTATATTTTATTATTTTTTTACTCACCCTCCCCCCTCATTTTTTACTTCATCCTTCTTACTTCATCCTTCATCCTTTATCCTTCATCCTTCTTACTTCCCCCTTCATCCTTCCCCCTTTATCCTTCATCCTTCATCCTTTATCCTTTTCACCTCAGACACTACACTCCCTTTATAAAAAATTGTCTTAATCAAATCATTCTCTCTTAAATCATCAATAGACTTTACTGATCTTCCTTCTTTTAAAGTTATTGAATACCCTCGCTTTAAAGTATTCTCAGGATTAAGAATTTTTATTTTCTGATCTAAATATTTTAGTTGATCCTGCGAATTATTAAATATCTTATTTAAAGATGTACTCAAACTATTCACACTTCGTTTAAAAAACTCTTTATTTTTAGTTACCACAATTTTTAAAGCACTTTCAACATTATGCTTCTTGTCGCGCAAAACATCTTGATGAACCCTAAAATATTTTAATGATAATGACTCAGCCTTAACGGCTAAATCCTTTAATTGATTTTTTTTATCCAACAAAAGACTTTCACTTGTTTTAACTATCTCTTTTTCTAAAAACTCTAAATTTTCTGCAACCTCTCTTATTTTCTCAACTAAAAACCCAGCTGCTTTTGTAGGAGTTATGCAAAATGTATGAGAAACCATATCAGCAATAGTAGTATTTATTTGATGACCTATAGCAGAAATAACTGGAATACTTGAATTAGCAATATTTTCAGCGATTTTTTTATTATCAAAATAAGCTAAGTCTGCTGTTGAACCTCCACCTCGAGTAATAACAATAACATCTAATTTCTCTGTAGATAATTTATTAAAGAAATGTAACGCTTTAACCACATCTCCTTCTACAGCTTTACCTTGCATATGACAATTTTTAGTCAAAACTTTAAAACTATATTCACCACTCTTAAGCTCATTAACAAAATCATGATAAGCAGCTGAATCATAAGCAGTTATCAAGCCAATTCGCAAAGGAAGTAACGGCAAAGTTAATAGTTTATTCTTTTCTAGTAAGCCTCTTGATCTCAAATCTTCTATAATCTTAAGTCGATTCTGAGCAACCTTACCTAATGTATATACTGTATCGATATCAACCACCACCAAACTATATTGTCCTGTAGGCGGATGCAAGCTTACTTCACATAAGAGCTTTACCTCAATATCATTCTTCAATTGAAAACCACCCTCTACTTCTTTAATCCGTTTCTCAATCAGCGGTTTTCTACCAGCGAACAAAGCCATCTTAACCTTAGCAACAATATTCTCTCCTTCTGCCTCCTTTTGCACTAATTCAAAGTAAGTGTGTCTTCCTCCGCGGTCTGGTCGTAAACCCTGAATTTCACCACAAACCCAGACACTTTGAGGAAATGCTATTTGAATTAATTCACGAACTGTAGCATTCAACTCTAAAACTGTAAAGACTCTCTCATTGCTCATTATTTATGTCTCCGCGTATCTTCCTTATTATTTATTATTCTACCTCCTTAACCCAGTGAAAATGAAAATATGATTATATCATTCAATGCCGACAATTGACAATAGAAAATAATGCTTTACAATTATACTATATCAATCACTATTAATACTATATGAATTACTTAAAAAATTTTTGCTTAAATTACTTCATCCTATTCGGGCAAATCAAAGGGCCTTTGAAATTAGATAAAAATCTATTCCATAAATTCCTTGCTACTGGAGTTGACCCTTTACCCAATTTTGAGGGACCTAAACATTTAAAATCCGGCCGAGGGAAAGATCACCCTAAATACGGACGATGGGTCCAAGCATTTGCCGGCTATTATAAACCAGATATTATTGTTGAAGTCGGAACATATGCCGGTGGAACTGCTGTTGGATGGGCTCAAGCTTTAAAAACTAACAAAAAAGGAGAATTAATTTGCGTTGACAATGACAGTTACACTTCAGGGATATACCCTGAAACAACCAAAAAGAATATTTTGAATGTCGGGTTGGAAGATAAAAAATTTACTTTAAAAAGTGGCGATTCAAAAATAATAATACCATCATTAGCTAAAGAGCTAAAAGGCAAAGTAGACATTTACCTGGTAGACGGTGACCATAACTATAAAGGTGCCTTAGCTGATATAGAAAACGGCCTTCCTATGCTAAAACCAAACGGATTTCTTTTGGTACATGATTTGGACAAAAACCGGAAGATGCTTGAAGCAACAGAAGAACACCCATATCCTGTATACGAAGCTTTCACCAAAATCATAGATGATACTGGGTTTGACTGGTGTATTTTAAAATTCATACGCAAACATCTGGGAATAATCAAAGTTCGCCCTTCCTCTATTAATCCAAAAAACCTCTAACTGAGCTAAACACCTCATTAACTGTTATACTCTTAAGGCACTTCATCTGATGTAAACACTCTGGTAATTTAAATTTTTTATAACAAGGACGACAAGGTAAATCTTTTTTTGCCACCACATGCTTTTTAACATCCTGAGGATAAGGACCATAAACAATATCACTTACTGGTCCAAAAATAGAAACTGTCTTTATCCCTAAGAACACACCCATATACAAAGAGCCTCCGTCATTAGCTACTAATATTGTTGACCTACTTAATATGGCCAAAAAATTCATTAAAGGTAAATCTATAGCTTTTATACAATTCCCTTGCATTAAATTTTCTATTTTTTAAATGGCTTCTTTTTCATTACCAGAACCAGCAAAAATAATTCTAGCCTGATATTTATCAATAAGTCTATCAGTCAAAACTGCAAAATTTTTCATACAAGATAACCTAAATTCTTATATTTGATAAATTTAATTCCTGAATGGATAAAAAATTATTTCGTTTGAAAACATCCTCTTCGTCTATATCTAAATTTTTCACCAAAAACCAAACAAAATTGTCTCCTCGAGCTAATTTGATTGCTTCTCCTAAATTACTTATCAAATCTTCTTTTTTCTCCTTATCATTCTTCAATTGAAAACCACCCTCTACTTCTTTAATCCGTTTCTCAATCAGCGGTTTCCGGCCAGCAAACAAAGCCATCTTAACCTTAGCAACAATATTTTCTCCTTCTGCCTCCTTTTGCACTAATTCAAAATAAGTGTGTCTTCCTCCACGGTCTGGTCGCAAACCCTGAATTTCACCACAAACCCAGACACTTTGAGGAAATGCTATTTGAATTAATTCACGAACTGTAGCATTCAACTCTAAAACTGTAAAAATTTTTTCTTTTTCCATATACATTTTTTAATATTTTTTATTAATTTTCTTTTAAACTTCTTACAAGGGATATTGAGAACAAAATATCCCCTATACCAAAAGGATTTATTATTAAAAAAGATTTAACTTTATTTTTCATCCTTCTTGACCAAATCCCTATATTTGGCATAGCTAACAATCTGATAGAAAGAAGAAAAATAAGCCACCATAAAACCAGTGAACCCATCACGATAACCTCTTTTGCTAAAAAATGTTCTCATAAACCTATCCCAAGTCCGCCAAAGAGCATGTATTACATTCATCTTACGGCCGACTTTCTTTGGATCCACTAACGATAACTTATACCATTTCATCGCTTCAAAGCTAGTTTGTTTGTTTGTTTTGTTTAAATAATCCCCCCAGTCTCTGTAACTATGATGTATAACATCGCCTTTTAAATGGCCACAGGAACCTTCAACAATAATTCTTGGATGAACCTCTACTTCTTCATATTTAAATTTACTTTTCCTGAATAATTTGACCTTAGATGCAGGATACCACCCACCCCATCTTATCCAATAATTACCTATGTACGTTTTAAATGGTATGGAAAAATGGGTATATTCTGTATTTATTACTACTTCTTTATCTCCCGTTTTAATTCCTCGGTAATTCTTTCATCAGCATCCAAACTTAAAACCCACTCATTACTTGTTTGAGAATAAGCCCAATTTCTATGTAGACCCTCTATATCCATTTTTCGTACAAATATTTTTGCACCCAATGCTTTAGCAAGGCCTATAGTATTATCGGTTGACTCATCATCAACAATAATTACTTCATTAGCCCATCCCCCTACAGATTTAATACAATCCTCAATTCGTCCTTCTTCATCTTTCGCTATGATTACCACTGACAGTTTTATCTCATTCATTACTTTTCCCCTTTGATTTTTGCGCTGCAATATATATATGCCCAGCTATAGAAGGGAATAAAGAACCTAAATAGAAATTTATTTTTTGTAACCATCGAATATTTTTACACATATTGCCTCCAATAGTGTTAGTCCAAAAAATAATTCCTTCTCGCTGTATTACTGTAAATCCAGCATCATTAAGAAAATCTTCAAGTTGTTTGTACGTATACTCCTGAAAATGATCACAATTTATACGCTCACTATTTTTACCTTGTAATTTCCGTATAAAATTTATTATGGTAAGTTTTTTTACCTTTCTTGTTGCCCGGTCATAGTTTGGTGTTGAAATTAAAATAATGCCCTCATCACTTAATATATTAGAAGATTGTAATCACAAGTGCGACAATTAGAGGGTAAAAAAAAATGCCCCATAGCTCTCAAAATCTGTTATTTTGTAAGGTATAGTAAAACCAA
>Ga0307990_1003592_pt1 | contig 11776 bp, 7 predicted proteins | sample EllFjometagen129_FD_203168 | JGI IMG/M metagenome (GOLD analysis project Ga0307990, IMG submission 203168) | Marine microbial communities from Ellis Fjord, Antarctic Ocean - #129 | ecosystem: Environmental > Aquatic > Marine > Unclassified | place: Southern Ocean | collected 2014-10-08
TCAGGAATCCCGGCTTTCTCGCCAAGATGCTCACGACGCTCGACGAGTTTTCCCAGGGCCGTGTCATCCTGTCCATCGGTGGCGGGTGGTTCAAGGAGGAAGCGGTGAGCTACGGGTACCCGTGGGATGATGATCATGACATCAGGCTCGAACAGGTGCGGGAGGCCACGCAGATCATCAAGGCCCTGTGGACTCAGGATCGAGTGAATTTCAAGGGAAAGTATTACACATTGGAAAATGCCTATCTGGACCCTAAACCCTATACGAAACCCCATCCGCCCATATGGATTCCGGGAGAATCGGCCCCTGCCCGTGAGATGGTCAAGGAATTGGGGGATGCGTGGCTCATATACTCCAAGTCGCCCGAGATAGTGGCCCGCATGAAGGAGGAGATGAGCGAGTTCTGCGGCCGGGAGATCCCGATAATCATATCGGCGGTCTTCGTCTCGGACCCCGTGGAGGAAAAGGCCATGGATTTTGCGAAGATGTTTCTGAAGGAACGGGAACACCGATTCTCCACAAAACCCACCATCGAAGGCATCGTGCAGCATAATATCATCGGCACCCTGGACGAATGCCGGGAAAAGGTCGAGGCCTACCGAAAGGCCGGAGTCGATCATCTCATCATACAACCCATGCCGCCCCGTGAGAGGATGGAGTTGTTTGCAAATGAGATCATGAACCATTTCCGGTAATAACCAACAACGATGGGGGCACTCCGAGGGATGTGGAACAATTCCGGAATTACCCGTTCCCTCGTTCAGGCGGGATAAAGACACTGAAGCTCAATTAATCAAAATGGACGGGCGGATTCGGGAGAGCCCGCAAGCTGCCCACTGCCGCCGGTTCAATCTGCAAGATTGAATCGGCGTAGGATTATATGCTTAGGGGAGGGGAAAGGACGCTTATATTTCCGACTTAAAGTTACCCTTCAAGTCGGAAAAGCTGAGCGTATTGGACGGCAGAAAGATCAATCCAAGGATGGCCGTAAAGATGATGCACACGGCGTGGTGCACTATGGCGAATGTCATGGCATCCGCCTTCGGTATGCCGAAAATGACGAGGCCTATCATGATGAAGTAGTGCCAGTTTCCTACAAATCCCGGCGCCGCGGGAACGGTGATGCCGAAAATGAGTATAATCATTACCGTTAGTGCTGCCACGAAGGAAAGGTCGAATCCCAGTGCGAAAAACATGGCATATATGGACAGGGCATCGACAAGCCAGATCAAAAGGGAGAGAAAAACTACATATATGAAAAGCCGGGGGCTTTCAATGACCTTAAAGCCGTCGATGAAATGCGCTACAACACCCCCCAATCTCAGTGAAATCTTATCGGGTAGCCGCCTTAAAATAGTTTGTATGAAGGCCATGGATGCGTCCCTTTTGACCACGAGCAGGACCAGCAGGCAAAACATGATAACGACTGCCACCAGCAACAGGACGCCCGATTTGGCGAGCCAGGTCGGGAGCGGTGCAAGGAACATGACAAGGGGGAAGAGCATCATGATGGCCAGAAAATCAAAGACCCGTTCAAGGACGATTGAACCCACTGCCGATGACATCTTGATCGAACTCTTTTTTGTTATAAGGTAGGGCCGGGCAAATTCTCCAATTCGTGCAGGAATTGCCACGATGAGCATGATCCCCACGCTGGTCACTGAGAAAAGAGACAACTGGTCGACCTGTTCAATGGGGCTGAGGAGTACTCCCCACCGGTAGGAGCGCAGTATCTGCATTACGAAAAGGAGAAAAAGGGCTATTGCTACATAGGTGTATCGTATTCTGTGAAAACCCTCTACTACGGATTGCATGTCCAGCCCCCTGATAGAGAGATAGACGAAGAGTGCTCCCAGGAGGATGCCCGCAACAAGACGTTTTTTCACAGATTATTCCCTCATTTCTTCCGGTGATGGCAACGATGAAAGGATAGTTGCACATTTGCCTCCTTCTTTCAATACTTCTTTCTTCTTGACTTAGAGGTGCCATATCTCTATATACGGCGTCTTTCAAAAGGAAATAATGTGAACATGTATATGTTTTGTGCACAATGTGGTGGACATCGGGAAAGGCGTGATGGGTAGCAGGGACTATATTCTCATAATAGTGCTCTACTGGACTCTTTTACTGGGCGTCCTTTTCCTCACGGCTTCTCAACTGCTGGCCCCGACTATCAAGTATTTTATGATGTTGCTGCTCTTCCTCTCCTTCATAAAGATTGCTCCAGGGGATGCCTGGCATTCAATCCGTTCAAGTACAAAGGCCATTATCCTGGGAGGCGTTGTCCGGCTTGTCCTGGCCCCCTTCTTTGTGTCTCTCTGCAAGGGAAATATTTCCTTTACCCTCGTCATGGTCATTGCAACAAGCCTGCTGGTTCCCTTTTCTCTGCCACTGATAGTGAAAATAGTGCATGGGAGGGGACTCGATTATGATCTTCTGTCTATGGGTCTGTTCCTTGCCATGATAATATTTATTCCACTGGTAAGTTCTTTCGTACTTCGTAGGATAGCACCCCGTCTGCTGGATCATCTCAATGGCGTGACATACCCCCTGTCGCTCGTTGTTATTGCCACTGTTATGGGGCGATATGTCCCTTACTTGTGGGCTAATTTCGATCAGCTTATCATTGCCGGAAACAACAAGTCTATTGAATAGGCCTGGGCGGAGAGGTTTGACTCCACTCCCAATGCGTGTTAGTGGGAACTTTTTGTGGGGAAACAATCGATTATGAAGAGAGAACCAAATTGCAGGCCTTTTCCTGGACATACTGAGGAGCAGTGGAACGACTGGCGCTGGCAGTTGAAGAACAGTATCCATCATCCCAGTCAGTTGGGCGAAGGTTCATACCTCTTCGCCCACGATATCGATGACCTGAATGCCGTCGTCGAGAAATATCATATGTCCGTTACCCCCTACTATCTTTCCCTTGTTGACAAGTGGAACAGGCGGGACCCGATAGCCCTCCAGTGTTTCCCCGATGTGAGGGAGATCGATCCTCTGGCCGGCGGGTTTGAGGACCCCCTCGATGAGGAGAGGGATATCGTCGTGCCCGGCCTTATCCATCGATATTCCGACCGGTGCCTCGCCATGGTGACATCGCGGTGTGCCACCTATTGTCGTCACTGTGACCGAAAGCGAAGATGGGGCGTTGACGAAGAAGATGCCTCCCCTGCGTCCCTTGATGCAATGGTCGCATATGTGGCGAAAATACCCCGCATCAGAGAGGTTATACTGTCGGGAGGCGATCCCCTCATGATGGGTGACGATCTGCTTGAGCGGCTCCTTGCGTCTCTCACAGCCATACCCCATGTTGAGGTGATCAGAATCGGAAGCAGGACGCCCGTGGTGCTCCCCATGCGAATTACCCCTGAACTTTGCCGGATGCTTCGAAGGTACCGTCCTCTCTGGTTCAATACACAGTTCAATCATCTCTGTGAGATAACAGAGGAGTCGGCCCGGGCCTGCGAGATGCTTGTCGAAGAAGGTATTCCTGTTTCCAACCAGTCCGTACTCCTCAAAGGGGTAAACGATACACCGGAGACGATGGCCGATCTCCTCTACGGACTTCAGCGTATCTCCGTGAGACCCTACTATCTCTTCCACTGTGAGCCCGTGAAGGGCGCCACCCATTTTCAGACGGAGATCTCCGTGGGCAGGGCCATCATGGAAAAACTCTGGGGTACGGTATCGGGTCTCTGTATTCCCCGGTATGTCATCGATCTGCCCGGCGGCAGAGGGAAGCGCTCCCTCGAACCCGCCTCCTGTCATGCCGACGATGAAAGGGGCCCGCTTCTTTCTTCTTGACACAGGAGAATCCTTGTCCCTATATGTGTATCCGAAAGATGCCGGGATCATGTCCCGGGAGAGATTCTAAAAACTGCACTGATTTTTCTGCGAATACCATTTCACAAAACAAGAGATTGTAACCTTGCGTGGTGATCGGAACAGAATTATTTTTCATTGTCAATGGTCTATAACTGAATGAGAAAGTCGAATATATTCTACGGCTGGTTTGTCGTCGCTGCGGGATTTTTTATCACATTCACCCTGGGCGAAGCGATTTGGTCATTCGGAATTTTCTTAAAACCCTTGGCGAATGAGTTCGGGTGGAGCAGGGCACTTATTTCATCGGCCTACACGGCATTCATGATCGGCTTTTCTCTATCGTCGATCTTAACGGGTCGTCTGGTGGACAAGTTCAGTCCCCGTCCCATACTTTTTGCAAGCGCATTACTGGCAGGAGTTGGCATCTCGCTTTGTAGCCGCATCGGGGATATCAACCAGTTCCGTGCCTGTCTCTTTTTGGCGGGACTTGGTGGCGGCGCTACCTGGTCGGTTCCCACTGCAACGGTACAGCGGTGGTTTTACGGGAGAAAGAAGGCTGGACTGGCCTTGGGTATAGTTACCTCGGGAATCGGCCTGGGGGCGATGGTCTTCACGCCCCTGATTAATTATCTCATTATTACCTTTGACTGGCGAAATACCTATGTGATCGTGGGGCTTCTCTATTTCGTGATTATCGGCGTCTCCGCCTTTGTAATGAAAGAATGTCCCATAGATTTGCGGCAGGAAAGGCCGGGAACCCCCGATGCGCCTCCATCTCTCAGAGGTGAAGGATTGACGACGAGGCAGGCCCTCTTTACCCATGCCTTTGCCTCCGTCATGATCATTAACTGTATCGTCGTTGTGGCCTGCCAGACGGTAACTGTCCATATGGTTCCTCATGCCACGGATATGGGGATCTCACCGACAATGGCCGCCGCGGCCCTGGGAATGGCGGGGGGATTTTCATTTTTCGGGCGTATCCTGTCGGGAATTATTTCGGACAGGTTGAACTGGCAAATGACGCTGGCCCTGTCCTGCCTGGGTATTGCGCTTTTTATCGGTTGTCTCCTCTTTCTCTACGACACGTGGATACTTTACTGTTTTGTTATTTTTTACGGACTTTTTCAGGGAATGAGATCACCTGCCCACATAGGAGTGCTGGGAGATTTCTTCGGCATGCGATCCCTGGGAGAACTGATCGGTATCACTTCTGCCATCGCCATGATGCTGGGTGCCTTTGCCCCCTATGTGGCAGGCTTCATTTTCGATACCACGGGGAGCTATTTCTGGGCCTTCACCCTCGTCATGGCACTGCTTGTAGTGAGCAGCATAATGGCGGGTACGATGAAGAAGCCCATGCCCACAAATCCCCTTTGATGATGCCCTGTCACAGGTTATCTTCAATATTTTGATGGCAACCTTCTGACCGAAAGAAGGACCTTCCCGATCAACAGGCAATCGAAAAATTTCTTTACAGAAGGTCCCCGGCATAGTAAGCGGATGACGTGCAAAGGGAAGAATTATGAAGTCTTTTTATGTGATAAAACCATATCTCATGCGGCGACGCGCCATTATCGCCATCGGCGTCCTCTGCCTGATGGGCGTCGATACGCTCCAGCTCTTTATCCCCCGGGTTATCAAATGGGCCGTCGATGACCTGACGATGCTCCATGTTGACAGGGGTCAGCTCGCCATCTACGCCGGAGAGATCCTTGCTATAGCAGTGATGATGGCCCTGCTGCGCTTTGTGTGGAGGAGGTTTCTCATAGGTACGTCGCGGGAGATCGAGAAGGAGATTCGCAACCGGCTCTTTTCACACATCCAGACACTCTCGGCGGATTACTTCGGCACAACAAAGACGGGCGATCTCATGGCCCATGCCACCAATGACATCAATAATATACGCATGGCCGTGGGAATGGGAATGGTTGCGATGACGGATGCCATCTTTCTGGGGAGCGCCGCCATATGTTTCATGGCCTACATCAATGTCAAACTGACTCTCTTCGCCTTGATTCCCATGCCGGCCATCGTGCTGGTAACGCGGACCCTGGCCAAAAAGATGCACCACCGTTACACGAAGGTTCAGGCCACCTTTTCGGAATTGACTGAGGCGGTGAGGGAAAGCTTCTCGGGTATTCGCATCATCAAGGCCTTTAATCGTGAAAAGAATGCCACAAACCGCGTGGGGGGCGTGTCGAGAAAGTATATCGGGGAAAACATCAAACTGGTAAAGATAACGGGAATGTTCTTTCCCATGATGCTCCTCTTTACCAATATCAGCCTGGCCATCGTCATATTCCTGGGGGGGCGTCAGACGATAACCGCAGAAATTACCACCGGTGATTTCGTTGCTTTTATCGCCTATCTTAATCTGCTGACATGGCCCATGATGGCCATGGGCTGGGTTACAAATCTGATCCAGCGAGGCTCCGCCTCTCTGGACAGGCTTGATCGCATATTTCAGAGGTTACCGGACATAGTCGAGGTAAAAGACGCCCCTGTGCAGCTTCCAATCAAGGGGAAAATCGCCTTTAGAGGGGTGACATTTTCCTATCAGCGAAACGATGCCCCGGCATTAAGGGATATCAATTTTGTTGTTGAACGTGGGTCGGTTCTCGGCATTGCCGGGGCGCAGGGGAGCGGCAAGACGACGCTCTTGAAGCTCATTTCCCGCATCTCAGATGTGACGGGCGGCAGTATCACCATCGACGATGAAGATATAAGAAATGTCAAACTCCACGATCTGAGAGAGGCTATCGGTTTTGTCTCACAGGAACCCTTTCTCTTTTCCGGTTCCATCAGGGAAAACATTACCTTCGGCGCGGATATCGATGAAGAAACCCTCATCAATGCTGCAAAGGCGGCGGCCCTCTACGATACGATCTTGTCATTTCCTGCCGGCTTCGATACCGTCGTGGGAGAAAAGGGCATCGTCCTTTCGGGGGGGCAGAAACAGAGAATCGTCATCGCCCGGGCATTGATCAAGGACCCGCCCATCCTTCTCCTCGACGATCCCATCGGTCAGGTGGACACGCAAACGGCCGCCATGATCATCGGGACGATCCGTTCCGCGGCCTGTGAAAAGACGATCATCATTGCCTCCCACCGGCTTCCGGCGATCCAGTTTGCCGATAATATTATCATACTGGAGGACGGGAAGGTGGCGGAGTCGGGCACCCATGATGCCCTTATCGCCCTCGATGGATACTACGCAAAGACCCATTTCATCCAGAGCGCCGAAGCGCTGGGGCAATAGGGAATGTGACTATTATGGCTGATGCTACGAACATATTTGAAGAAAAAAAACTGGGCAGGGCCCGCGATGTGGGACTGTTGAGGCAGCTCTTCCCCTATGTAAGGCCTTATCGCCCCATGCTCTCTCTGGCGCTTTTGCTTATCATGCTGATCATTGTGGCGGAGCTTGCCATTCCCTATGTAACGAAAATAGCCATCGATGGCTATATCGTTCCCCAGTCGACAACCCTTGGTGGAGACAAAGGTGAGCAGACCAGATATCTGAAGGTGGATCAATCCGATCCCGAGGTCAGGGGTATCATCAATGCCTATCCCGGTATCATCAAGAGGGACGGCGATGCCGTCATCATCTCCTATGAAGACCTCGATAAACTCCCTCGCGAGGTGATCGCAAAACTTCGTAAGGATGATCTCAAGGGTATTTCCTATGCAGTGGCCGGACTTCTCATCCTGGTCTTCATTACCTTTCTCTTGACCAGTGGACAGATACTTATCATGGAGTTTGCCGGTCAGCGGATCATGCACGACCTGCGCATGCAGCTCTTCTCCCACATCCAGGGCCTTGCCGTCCACTTCTTTAACAAAAATCCCGTGGGCAGGCTCGTGACACGAGTCACCAACGATACGCAGAACATGCATGAGATGTTTACATCGGTCATTGTCTTTGTTATCAAGGACATATTCCTTGTTGTGGGTATTACTGTTGTCCTCTTTTCCATCGACTGGCGGCTTTCCCTTCCCGTCTATCTCCTCTTCCCTCTCGTCTTCTATATAGCGTACAGATTTGCACGGGTGGCACGCGGCGCCTTCCGGACGCTGCGCGTCAAGATAGCTGAGATCAATTCAAAATTCTCCGAAACCATCGGCGGGATGCAGGTGATACAACTTTTCAATCAGGCCCGGGCAAACTACAGGGCATTCAAGGGCATCAACGGAGAATACTACGGGGCGGCGATGGAGCAGATAACCGTTTTTGCCATCTTCATGCCCCTCATCGAACTGATAAGTTCCGTCGCTCTGGCCATCGTTATCTTCTACGGGGGCGGAAGCCTGATTGCCGAACGCATTACACTGGGGACGCTGGTCGTCTTCATATCCTATATAAAGATGTTCTTCAGGCCCATACGAGACATGGCCGAAAAATACAACATCGCCCTCAATGCCTTCTCCTCGGCGGAACGGATATTTCTGATTCTCGACGAAGACGATGTCATTCCCGAGGCGGCGGAAGAAGACCGGAAAGTCGTCCCCGAAAAGATAGAATCGCTCGCCTTTGAAAAGGTGTTCTTTTCCTACGTGGCCGGTGAAACCATCCTCAATGACATTTCATTTCGGATCGGCGCCAACGAGACGATAGCCGTCGTCGGCCCCACGGGTGCCGGCAAAACCACGCTGGTCAATCTCATCACCCGGTTCTATGATCCCGATGGAGGGATTATTGCGATGAATGGTACGGACATCCGCAGTTTTAAAGCCGTCCACCTGCGGGACAGGATTGCCATCGTCATGCAGGACCCCTTCATATTCTCGGGCACCATACGTGACAATATATTTGCAGGGAGAGAGGGGGTAAGGGAAGAAGAAATTGATGCCATCCTCGATGCATCTTACTGTAAATCCTTTATCGATCGCCTCCCCGAAGGAATAGAGGCGGAGATGACTGAAGGCGGGTCCTCCCTTTCCAGCGGCGAGCGGCAGCTCCTCTCCATAGCACGGGCGCTGGCCCACGATCCCCAACTTATCATTTTTGATGAAGCCACGTCGTACATCGATTCGGAGACGGAGGACAAGATACAGAACGCCCTCTTCAACCTGGCGAAAAACCGCATGGCCATCATTATCGCCCACCGCCTCAGCACCGCCCGCATAGCCGATCGGATCATGGTGCTGCGCGACGGCAGGATCGTCGAGACAGGCACCCATGACGCATTGATCACCCAAAAAGGATTCTACTATCGTCTGCATGAGTTGCAGGGGTAGGCATGGGAGGCGTGTGGCCGGAGTTGCCCAACCTGGCGATCTCAGCATGTATTTTAATATGCATTTTAGAAATGGGAGTATTGGCTATGTGAACTTTTGGATTTCAGAGAATTAGTACAGATATGTTTACGCTATCTAACAACCCGCATCCCAATTAAATTCTTGACTTTTAATATAAAGACGTACTACCACTCACTTACGTATTTGTTCTATTTTTTTGCAATCAGTATCAGGAGTCTTAATTCTTAACCGTAAAAAAAGAGGGAATTATGATCTGACTAAAAAACAAACCCCGTTTCACATATAGTGGCGGGGTTTTTTGCGTCTATCAGATTGTATTTAAGGGAGTATTATACGGATCTGCACAATACTCCTTCTTAAAGTAGCTATTTTGCATCATATATACTTGCAGTACAGACAGTTATCGGGTTTTCTTAAAGTATTATCGAGGGGTCTTATACTGCAAATTTGCAGCGTTTGCGAATTTAGCAAAGATCCGTATATACACTGTTAACTGGTTCCCAAAGGATATTATAAAAATGGCTTCACCTTCTTTTGTATATGCATTTGATAATCTTGGACCTGATAGATTTGTGGAACTGTGTGGTTTGCTTTTGGGATCAAGGTACAAAGGCTTTTTGCTGAGTTCGATCGGTTCTGATGGCGGGGTAGATGGACAGTCAGAACCGATACTTGGTGAATTAAGAGTAAATAAGAAAACATTGTTGATTGACAAAATTCTACCCGAAGAAGAATTAATTATTTTCCAATTTAAACATAAAGTTGTGGCTAGAGCGGGGGAGGTCCAATCAAGGAAACAGTTACTTGATCAATTTAAATCTAATAGTAGAAATAAAAGTGAAGTTCTTAAACCAAATATATTAAAGCTTAAACCTCAATCATACATACTGGTAACAAATGTTGAGGTTAATTCAAATTTTAGACAAAAATTTATTGAGCAGTGTAAAAAAGAAAATCCTAATATCAAAAACTATCAGATAATTGGGCTTGATGAGCTAGAAAGTTGGGTGATCGCAGAGAGAAACCTACGATCCCAATATTTTCCATTACTATTTGGAATTCCACGTTTCAATTTAAAATTAAAACTGCAGACAGGTTCAACATATGATGTGCTAAATCCAGAAAATTTAAGGATTGGTGGAGAGTCTTTGTGTAAACCAAAAGATAAAATACTTTGTTTAAGTGTTATGAATATTGGTGAATGTACATCATATCTTTCATCAATCAAATTTAAAGTTCTGATAAATGGTAAAATCAAATATTTAATGAAATCACCTATTCCGAAAGACTGTGATCCATTGTGTAACCCAACAATTGGTGATTCTATCGATGCTGGTAGATGTCAAGATTTTCGATTCCCATTCGAAATGTTTAGAAATGAAATCAATAAGGAAGATGATTACTTTATTTCAGAAATCTTAGTATGGGATCAAATTGATAATAGCTACTCAACAGAAATTTCGGAAGAGATCAGAAATGAATTATTAGATTTTTGCACCAATTAGTCAATTAACAAATTGCTACACCGGACCTTCACCGCGCGCCTTCGGCCCACGGCTACGGCCGGTGAGCATGGCGTTAACCCCAAAGGAAAACAATGGATCACGAGTTGCATAACTTACTAAGACAAGCGACTGAAGCTCTTGCCAGTTATCTTGACAGGGTATTGCCTTCTCTTTTCGATAACTGGTGGAAAGATGCTGTGATGAATAAGTTGTCTTTCCAGCAACAAAGACGAGCCGAACAAAAAGGAACAACCTCTCTCTCTTCTTTGGATCTCGCCGCGCTGCTCCGCGTACTCGATCAGAATTGGTATCAAATATCGACAAAACTGGACCTAACTTCGGAGGCGCGTCATTTCGTCAAGGAAATGCAGACGGTTCGCAATAGGTGGGCGCACGCTGGCAGTGGGGGATTTCCGGTCGACGATGTGTACCGCGACCTGGATACCCTGCAGCGTTTTGCCGCGGTCATTGAGGCTGATGAAGGTCTGCTTCAAGAAATACGCGCGACAAAGACCTCCCTGCTTACCAAAAACATACCTGTCCTCGTTCAAGGTGAAACCGTCGAGGACAAACCGGATCAAGACAAAGTCGAACCAAGCGCTGAATTTGAGCCTGGACAAATCGTTGTCCTCAAATCAAATCCCGCAATCCGAGGGGCTGTTGTTACTGTGATGCCTAGCCAGCCGGAGAACCGTTTCATGGTTTTTGTGGAGGGCGAGACGCAGACATACTATGCATCGCAACTCAAAGCTGAAGACCGGCAGGAAGCCGAGTCTCGTTTCTTGCCCTGCGAGGAATTTCATTCATACCTCACCGCTCTGCAAATTCGATATCCGGGACTCTCCACGCTCTATTCCTTGAATGCCGCACGAGTCGATTTTATCCCATATCAGTTCCGGCCCGTGTTGCGGTTTATCAGATCAGACCGTCCTCGATTGCTGGTTGCCGATGGTGTGGGCGTTGGCAAGACTATCGAAGCGGGTCTGATTCTCCGAGAACTGCAGGCGAGACGAGATATACGCTCGATCCTCATCATATGCCCTCGTCCTCTTGTTACCGAACGCAAGTGGCAGATTGAGATGAAGCGGTTTGAAGAACGTTTTATTCATCTTGACGGTGGGACGCTCAGGTACTGCATCAACGAAATGGATTTGGAAGGAACCTGGCCAGAGCAGCATCAGCGAGTC
>Ga0307990_1003594_pt1 | contig 11770 bp, 15 predicted proteins | sample EllFjometagen129_FD_203168 | JGI IMG/M metagenome (GOLD analysis project Ga0307990, IMG submission 203168) | Marine microbial communities from Ellis Fjord, Antarctic Ocean - #129 | ecosystem: Environmental > Aquatic > Marine > Unclassified | place: Southern Ocean | collected 2014-10-08
CAACGTGAAGGCAGACTTTCCGGACCTGGATACCATCCCCTATGGATCTCTGGTACTCTTGGACGCATCCGTGGTACCGGAAGCGGACTTCGCTTTGACGTGGCCGGTGGGGAGCTTCACACCATGATTACAGACGTCTCCTCAGTCGAGCAGGCATTTCGGGACACGTTGATCACGAAGGTGGAGGATGACTACTTCACCAATTTGACAAAGCTCCACGGCCTCCCTATCCCATCCTCCTATCCGGATCGTTCGCGAAGACTGGCCCTGAAAGCAGCGGCCTACGGTGCCCGGGGGAGCCTGGGCTGTACCCATGATATCCTCGAAGGCGTCTTTGACCATGTCCACGAGCGTTTCATGGTCGCCCTGGACCCTACGGACCCGTTGAAGGTGTCTTTCGTTTCTCACCTCCCCACCGATGGAAGCGTTCCCTTGACGGGCTTTCTTTGTCGCCACGTTCAACGTCTTGTGCGTATCCGCTTCATCGCAAAGAAAGACCTGGAAAGCGCAGACATGGATCTCATGGATTACTACCCGGAGGATCTCCCCTGGACGGACAAGCTCTTTTGGACGTCCGGCCCAGGCTTCAATGGGTATGCGGAAGATCCCCCGGGGACCCCTATTGACTGGACCGCAGGGACATCCGCAACGTGGTTGACCCTGGCCCCCTATGATAGCGGCTACTTCTGTGGGGCACACTGGGACCACGGGGATATAGAGGTGGACCCCTCTTACACGCAAGCGCACATGACGATCCTCGCAATCAGGTACAAAGAGCCCTCCCCCGGGCCGATCTTCGACGATGACGGCTATTCGATCGGAACCTACCCGGGGGATCGCTGCGAATTCCAGGTAGAAGCGGATGCAGCGGCTCTCCTCTCTCCCGGTGTTTACCTGATGGACCCGGGCGGGGTGGACCGCACCACCTACGCACCAACGCCCCCGCCCCCCGGCGGGCATATCATGGACGAGTTCAACTTGGACGGGACCATCCCGGCGCCCCCCGCAGAGGGGGACATCCTCGGAGACGGGCCCATGCCGATCTACCTGGACACCACGTCAGGAAGCGCCTTGCAGGAGTTGGTCTCCGTCTTGGATCCCCTGCTCGCCGCCGGGGTGGAGTTGACCATGATCCAGAAGGTCTTCTGTGAGGCGTCGCCATGAGCCTGTCCGCAGATGACGCCCTGACCCTGGCCAAACTTCTGGCGGTGCTCGTGGCCTTCCTGGTAGCTGTGTGGCGCATGGGCAGTCGCCTGGAGAAAATGCGCTTGCAATCGGAGACGCATTCTACGGTTATACGAGCGGAAATGCAGGCACAGACCACGGTCATGGACACCCGTCTTTCCGGCATGAAAGAGGCAATCGAACACAGTGCTGAGATTACCCGGGGCGAACTTCAGCGAGTAGCCGACCGCGTTGAGCGCACCGAGGACGCCGCAGAGCACAGTTGCGCACGACGAAAAGAGATCTGGTGCGAATTGCACAATGTTAGAGACCGGACGCTGGCGCTTGAGACACAAGCAGAGGTGGTAGGAAAATGATCGAAGAGAACATGCTCCCCTCCTGGGACACAATCACAATCCTTGTCGTCGTGACCGCAGTCATCGCCTACGGCCTGACTTGGGTTGCCCGGGGCTTCCTCCAGGGCTGGGAGAAGGCCATGCACGCTAAAGCGGCATGGTTTTGGAACGGTACCATCCGCCTGCTTTCCGTGCTCCTGGGCTCCGGGACCGGCGCTCTGCTCTTGACGTCCTTGGGCGGGCTGTGGGCATGGGGCGCCGCAATCGGAGCGGGCGGTGGTGCGCTGTCAACGGTCGTCGTCGCCGTGGTGAAGAAGCGCATCCGGGCCAAGGCAGGCGGCGCATGATGCTCCAGGCCGCTATCAGGGGTGCTCGCTTGTACTTCAACAAGGTCTATACACGGCTGAAGGAGCTGCCTACTTGGGTATGGGTCTCTTGCCTCTTGACCATGGCGGCGCTGTCCCTTTGGCGGGAAAGCAGATATCGAGCACGAGGGGAAATCCAAAAGGCACGCAGGGAGGCCAAGGACGCCTTCTCTATGTCCGTTCAACAGATACGGGAACGGAGAGACCGGCGCTATGAGGAGGCCCGTAGAGCCCACGCAGCGACTTCTCAGGCATTGGACGAGAAGGAAGACACCCTCTTGACCAAGGCCGGGAACACTCCGGCCCTCGCTGATGCCGTGAACGATGCCTTCGGAGAGAAGACGCCATGAAGATGCTTTTCCTTCTGATCGCTCTGTTGTGGAGCGCTCCCGCCCTCGGAGAAGAACCGCCCTTGTGCTCCGCTGCACACGCTCTCCAGTACGGGGACGTCGTTCCATGCAGGGAAGGGGTGCTCTTCCCCCCGGCCTGGGCGCTGGAAGCAACCCGGCTGAAGACCGTTTCCCTGCCCCGTTGCGAGAACGCCCTACGGCTGGCCACTGCTGAAGCGGGCGCCGACCATGCAGCTTGGGAAGAGCAGCTCGCATCTTGCGAGGACTACTCCCGATCTCAGGATGCCCTCTTAGACAAGGCCCTCGCCCTATCCACGCCGGAGACCCCCTGGTATCGGTCCCCCTGGCTTTGGGGCACGGGGGGTGTTATCCTTGGAGCTGCTGTAGGTGGTGCCGTTGCGTGGGTGGTGACTCGATGAAATGCCCGAAGTGCGGAGCAAAAACGTCTGTGACCCTGTCCTACGACGGGGACGATACACAACCTCGTCACAGATGGTTGATTGATCGGGCGCTCCGTGTCTTCGGGTGGTGGACCTCTCAGGATTTCAGAGCCCGGACCCGGAAGTGTACCGCCTGTAACGCCTTGTCCACCACGATTGAGATCCACGTTGACGACCTTCGCAACGCCCTTGAAGAGACGCAGTCCACCACGCTTGCCACGGCGCAGCTCCAGGACGTGCCCGTGGACGGCTAGTCTTTCCTGAGATCCTTCCCGTAGAAGTCGAGCCCCTCTGATTCCTCGAAACCGTGGGGGATGCCGGGATTGTAGACACGGGGATTGACCCCCCTCTCCCAGCATTGACGCACCTGTTCCCGTAACGTCCACCTGGGGCCCCGGAAGAGCGCCTCTGCATCGCTCCTGTCCTGGACCTTGGCCTTGACCTCGAAGCCTATCGGCTCATCTCCAGGGGCTCCGGACGCCTTGTCAGGGTAGATCTCTTCTACGAATGCACAGATCTCGACGTCTACGCTGTCCGTCGCTTCTGCGGCGATCATCTCCGCCTTGGCCTTGGTGTAGCGCACGGCGCCGAAGCCCTGGGTACGGAATGCTTGTGTCCATACCGTGGTCAAGGTGTGCTCTTCGTCCCCGGGCCGTACCGGAATGTCCGGGAGCGTCTTCAGAACGAAGGCGTCAAGGCGTTCTCTCTCCCGTTCGTACTCTGCGAGGATCTCGTCTTTCACCAGTTCCGGATCTTCACCGGCGGCTGTCCGGGACTGCCACTCTTGCTCTACGAACGGTTGCAGACACCGGAGAGCGTCGATCGCTTCGATGAACTCCTTACGGAGACCTTTGGAGGTGCTCATGCCGTCTTCTCCTGCTTGCCCTTGGCTTGCGTCTTTCGGAACTTCCGGGAGCGGCCCTTCTCTTCCCGGATCCGCCCCAACCGGCGGATGGTCAAGGTCGGGTCGAAGAGGGGGAATGTCCTTTCCAGCTCGTAGAGATCGTCGATCGTCATGGCGTAGTGCCCGCTCCGGATGTCCGTGAGATTCCGCTCTGTCACACCCATGGCCGCAGCTACATGCTTGGCGCCGTATTTTCGACTGAGTTTTTTCAGGTCCATAAGCCCTCCTTGTCCTGGTAACAATACTACGGGTGAGCCGTAAACACAACCCCTAAACGAGACCGCACATTCGGCGCATGTCGTCTGTCAAGGTGTCTACGGGGATCGCTACGGCATTCATCGGGCTTAACATGGCCGCTGAAAGCGCTTCCTCTTGCGGATGGATCGGGGTTTCCTCGGGAAGATCCTCTTTCGTGAAGAGCCTGGGGCCGTCGTCGCCCCCGAAGGCCGTCAATGCGTATTGCTGTTTTTCTTCGTCGCAGCCAGGGGCGGCGAGATTTATTCGGACTAGCAGGTATCGGGGGATTTCTGTCATTTCTTCGGTTCCCATGGGATCAACTTCCCGGCCTCGTCAAAGGCGGGCTCTGCATCCTTGTACCAACGCATCATCGCCGCAGCCGTAGCCGAAGAGGGGATGTCCGGGGTGAATTGCTCCATGGCTGTCTCCATGATCAAGGAAAGGCGCTCCGCTGCTCCTGTGATCTTGTCCAGGGGCGTTTCCAAGATGATCTCATCATGGATGAAGGCCACGGGGTGAGACCCGTAAAGGGGGCTCTCCGGGGCAGTGTAGCACTCCTTTGCGACCTCGTAGAGCGCTCGCTTTGCACCGTCCGCCGTGAGCCCCTGGAAAAACGTATTGCATCCGGACGTGAAGTGACAGTCCCCCCGGATCCGATCGCTTCGGTGCTGAATAGCTGTGAAAGACCCCCCTCCCTGATTGCAGCGGGAGCCCATGTCCTGGAAATACCGGGCCATCTCCGGGTAACGCTCCAACCAAACAGCCTTCAGATCCTTCGCTTCCTGTACGGACAGGTCCAGGCCGTAGATAGCCTTGGCAAATGCGACGAATGTCTCCGCACCCAGGCCCCCGGGGAAGCCGAAGTTTGCCGCCTTGGCGAGCTGGCGAGCGTCTTTGACTTCCCGATCATGCGCCTTGTGCCGCTCGACGGCCTCCTCATAAGTGATCCCGAGGATCCCTGCTGCTGTCTCCAGGTGAAGCTCCCTCCCCTCTTGAATCGCCTTGGCCATCTGACTGGCCCCGTATCTGTCCAGGAGGACCTGTGCAAGGCTGCAAAGCTCCGCAGCATGGTAATCCGCTCCTACGAAGGCGTAGCCGTCCCGGGGGATGAAGCACTCCCGGACACCCCCAACACGGGGCTGATTCTGGATGTTGGGCCGGAAAGCGGACGTGCGCCCGGAGCGCACAAGATCATACTGAGGGGTCACCGGCGCCCGGATCCCCTGCCGGAGCAAGGGCACGTAGGTGGACAAGATTTTCTCATCGCCGGAGATCCCTGCCAGGGCCATGAGGACCGGATCTTCACTTTCCTCCAGGGTGGCCTTGTCCGTCTTGATGTTCCCTTGAGGGGCCCGATCCGTGGGAGCTGTCCGGGGGACGTCTACCATCCCAAAACGCCTGACCAAGAGCGCTTTGATCGTGGCTGTGTTCTTCGAGCCGTCTTGGTTCAGGATCCCATGTTTCCGAAGGGTGACGCTCGCAGCGTCAACGGCTGTCTGTACCCGGGACGCAACGGTCTCGACTTGGATCGGATCTGTCCGCAGTCCCCAAACGCTCATCAGGTGCAGAGACCACGAATAACCGCACTGTCGGTGAAAATCCGGGATCTCGGGATCGCTCTTGCGCTGCGCTGCGCAGACACGGGCCGTGTATTTGGCGTCCTTCAAGGCGTATTCAAACGCCTTGGGCGGGTATTCGCTGACCGGCACGCCGTCAAGCTCGCAGTAGCGCAGTCGCCACACGTCCGTCCCCTTCTTCCCGGTCATGATGGTGCTGAGATACTCTTGAACCAAAGCGGCCAGGGAGAAACGGGTGCGCTGGTTCCCCATTGCGGGGTTGTATTCGTACCAACCCCGTGCGATCTTCCGGAGCTTCTCCCGGATCATCGTGCAATAGATCCGCCCGTCGTCGTATGCCTTCCAGATCAGATCTCCAGGGACCCCCGCTGTGATCAGCACGGCCATATCGAAAGCAATGTTGTGGCCGACCAGGATGACGTCTTCGTCTTTGAGAAGAGCAGTCACAAAGCGGACGCCGTCCTCTCGATTCAAGACGGTGCCGTCCTGAGAGGAGCTATCCCAGTAGGAGACGCACACGAGACGAGGGGCGAGCCTCCCCGGCTGGATAAGATAGGTCTCCGTATCGACTGCCACATATCGCATGGATCTCTCCCGGTTGTTGCTGCAAGGGTAGGTGAAAGCCCCGCCCCCGGGGGGAGGTCGATCCCCGGGGGCGAGTAGACGGGACCGCTACTTCCCGTCGTTCTCCTCGGGATCCTCGTTCGACCACTTCACGACGGTGAAGTCCGTGTTCGCCCGGGTCTTGATCTGGAAGGCGTTGCCGAAGACCTTGCGCCCCTTGGTGGGCTGATCGGAGGAGATCATATCCTCCATCATCTCCTCGTCGATGTCCGCTTCCGTCACCTCTCCCGGGACGATCGCCATGGCGAAGGCCTTGATGTTGCCCAGGGCGCTGGGCTGCGACATCTTGACAAGCCATGACACCTCGTCTCCGGCCTTGAAGGGGAACTTCCCTTCATAGTCCGCCGGGGCCTCGACTGCCAGGACATCGAACTCCGCGACGAAGAACGTCTCTCCCTTGCGCTGCTGACTCTCCACGATCAAGAGCTGCCTCACTTCCATCTCCCACTGGCCAGGGATGATGTTCCGACCTGACCCGCTCGTTGACGCGTCCTTCATGCCGCTGAAAATACCCATGTCATTCTCCTTGTACCCGGGCACCTTGCCCGGAGTCCTATCTCCCCACCACCGTGGCGAAGAGCAATTTCTGTTTGTTCCCGCTCGTGTGCTCGATGTATCGAGCGTTTTTCAAGGCGCCCTCGAAGGCATCCTCAAATTGTTTCGTGTGCGTGCATACATGCACCTCTACCTCATCCGCATCCTGTCCAAAACGGTGCGTCCGGCCCAAGAGCTGCTCCCATGCCTCACCGCTTGTCGGGGGCGCCAGGACGATCTGCTTTCTCCATGCCTGGAGATTCTTCCCGGTGCCGTGGGCATGGATGGACATCCCGCAAGTCTTAGCCTCCATGGGGACCTCCGTCCCCGCACCGTATACCGGGAGCCCTGCCTCGACAAGGGCCGCTTCAACCGCCTTTGTATCGTACCAAAGAATCACGGGCTCCCCCTGGGATTCAGACCACCTCTTCGCCCAGCGGACGAAGAAATCAGAGATCCAGACCGGGACCGTGGGAGGGGGCTTTTTGTGCCGCTGCTTGTCCCAGCGAATCCACGCATGATGGATGAAGTCCCGCTCCCCGTCTCTGACCTCTCGCTGGATCTGGCAGAACACCAGGAAGGGGGAATCGTATCCCTCATCGGAGTTGTCTACCAGCTCCGCCCGGACACATCGAAACCATGCCCGGCGGGCCATGAGCCATTCGGTGTCCTCGACCTTGGACGGTGTCCGCTCCCATGCCCAGCGATACCAGAAGCCCTGTGAGATACACCGGGCAGCTCGCCACATTGCTATGTCGTCTTCCAGGATCTCGCCGTCCGGGGTTTCCTCGTCGGTCTTGAGCGCCAGGAGAGCGTTCTTGACGTCCTCGGGAGGCTCCGGGTCCTTGGACGTGTGGATCAACAGGGAGCACCCCAGAGACCCCTTTCCGGTCGCCACGACACCCGGACTAGACCAGAGCCTCGTCTGGAAGGCCGTCCGGATCATCTCCTGCTTTCGCTCCCCGTGGTAGAACTGGATCGGGCGCAATTCCGAATGCTCCGCCCGGTAGAAGTCCCACAAGGGTTGAATCATCCGCCAATGATGCTCGTTGGGGCGCCCGTCGACGTCTATAGACTCCGCCCATGCGTCAAGGTGTGCACCGTCACGGGGAAGGGGGCTATTCTCTCGGAGCGCCAGCTCCGCAAGGTGGCCGAAGTCCCGTAGACTCTTCGCCGTGAGCGTCCCGGACAAAGCGACAAAATGCACAGCAGGTCGCCGCTGGAAGAAACGGATCAAGCGCTTGGTGCGGGCGCTTTCCAACCGCTTCAATTTGTGCGCCTCGTCTGCAATGATGATGCAATCCTTGTCTGGATGGTTTGCACAGAGACGATCCAGGAGGTTGGTGTTTTTCGCAAGGGAGAGTTGATCGTAGCTGTAGATGTAGATCCGGGAGAGCATCTTGAAATGCTCATAAAAGCGGCGCTGCTCCCGGCGAAGCTGTTGAATCGTTGCAGCGGGGGCGAGGATGACCTGGACCTTGGCATCCACAACGACACCGGCCAGCAAAGCGATCAACGCCTTGCCATGGCCGACACCGATCGGACCCAACAAACCGCCGTAGGTGGCCAGCTCGCCCAACGCCGCAGATTGGACCGGGTGGAGACGAAACTCCGCCCCGGGGCGTTGTAGCAGGGGGGTGAGATCAAATGCGTCTGAAATCTTGTCCTCCGCCTCCCGGGGAAGGAGACAGACACGGGCGCTTTCCGTGTCCGGCCCCATGTTCCCCCGGCGAGCCTTTGCGGCCCGTAGTGCTGCGGAGACTTTCGACATCAGACTGCGATCTCCCCTGCGTTGACCCTGTCCATGGCGGGGCCGAGTACGTCCATGGGGAGGCCCTCCACCACCTTCTGGAAGAACCCGTGAGCGCTTGCGTGCCGGTCCATGACCTTCCCGGCGGGACCGTGCTTGATCGCAGCGGTGAAGGCGTTGTAGAGGTTCCAGAGGTTGCGAGGGGCGAAAGCCTCCGTAGACGGATCTCTCCAAACCTTGCCCGCCGTGACCCCTTGTTGCGTGGCCAGGACCCCCCGGAAGAGAGCCAAGCCGATCAGCTCCGCTCCCCGGTCTGTGGAGATCGGGACTGCCTGCATCATCCGGGCGTCACTCCTCACAGAGGCGAAGTCCCCCTGGATCTCATCCAGGACGCTCTCCGTGAGGGTCACGAAGTCGGACCATGCTTGCGGTGTGTTCTTCCGAGTCACACGCATGGAGGAAGCGTCGAAAGCCATGTTCTCGCAGGCGTAGACCTCCAGGCCCGTGACCAGTCCGAGAGAGACTGTCCGGTTGTAGCTCTGCCGCACGCCGATGCAGATCCCCATGTCCTCCTCACTGGACGGGAACGTCCAGGTAATGAAGACCTGCTGGCCCTTCTGCGATAGACCGTATTTACGGGAGACAGGTTCCCCCCCCATCCGGTGACAGACACGCTTATCGACGTGCGTTGCCACCTCCACATAGGAAGCGGGACACCAAGAGCGGGTCCTCTCCGGCACAGGGACAGATCCCAGTGCAGCGAGAAGAGCGTCCCGCCCTTGGCATGTTTTCAGAAGCTCAGACATCCCGCCTCCCCTAGACCCGCTCGATGATGGAATCGACGTGATCCGAGAGCGTCTCGATGACCGCATCGGCGCAAGGGTTCCTGCGGTTGGCGAAGAGACGGACGGGAAGCTCCAGGGAGCCCTCCCGGAGCGACTGCCGGACCAGGGCAGCGACACGCCGTGCGCCCTCGTTGAACTCTACGAGCCCGTACCAGGGGAGCTGTGCGTCGTCTGCGACCTTCTCCTGGAACGGGATCAGGATCTCGTCCAGGAAGCACAGATCCGGCTCATAGGGGGACCGCTTCCGGGGCATACACCCGATGTAGAGCGTCTTCAGCACACGGAGGGTGCCGGGCTTGGCCTCGGGCTTCTCCTCAGGCGTGGCCGCAGCGGGGGTCGTCGTCTTCTCATAATCGGCTTCCGCCCGCTGATCGAAGTGGGCGGCGCTGTTCTCCAGGGCCTCCAAGATCTCGTCCGGCAGCGCTTTGTCCATGTCGAGGGGAGACGCCGTCTTCTCCAGGGCGCAGATCGCCTTCACCACTCGGACCATGTCCCGGCGCCGGACAAGCGCCTGGAACATACGGGCACGCACCCAGGTCACCAGGGCAGCGCCTTCGGGAATCTCGACGGCCTCCGGGAGCATCTCCACGTAGCCGTTGATCAACTCCAGGAGGCCGTTCTTGTCCTCCTCGTCCGGGTCCTCGCAGAGCACTGCCGATCCTTCTGGGCGGTTGGTGTCGATCAGCATCACGACGTCAACCAAAGCACGCCGCTTCAGGCCGTCCTGAAGGTGTCCACCGTCCACGAGCCAGTCCTCGAACTCCTCGGCGGTGCGTGGGGGGGTGGGGGAGAGCGAGGGGGCACGATCTGCGGTGACAGTATCACCGGCCCCCTCGCTCTTTGTTGCCTCAGTACCGCTGGACTGTGCATCTCCGACCGGAGACTCCAGGCAGCTCTGAAGCAGTTGGATCAGATCCCCCTTCGTGGGCTTGGGCACGTCCGCTGGGTACGCCGCTCCGGCGATGGAGCAGGCACGCTGGGCCATGTTGACCAGGACGGGCTTCCTGACGGTCTTGTACCCGCCCTGACGCATCGACTCCATGAAGACGCCGTCATCCATAGGGGGCACGCCGAAGGGGAATGCCTCTTCGGGGGACGGAGTGGTCGCCGGGGCCGGAGCGGCCTCGGTTTCGGGGGCGGGGGTGGCCGTGGCGGAGGGAGCGTCGGGGGGCACTACGCCGCCCTTGTCCGCCTCCGCAGCCTTGCGGGCCTCTTCCGCCTGTGCCCGGCGCTTGGCCTCGTCCGGGCTCTCCACGGGCTCGGGGGAGGTCTCGGGGGTAGGCTCAGGAGCTGGAACGGGAGATCCCCCCGCTGCGGCTTCCACCTCCCGCTTCTTCTTCTCCATCAGATCTTTGAACTTGCTCATGCCTCTACTCTCCTTCCGGGGGCGCAGCAGTCCGCTGAGATCCCCCATGCTTGACGTACCCATCCGGGCACACATCATCCGGTGAGGACAACCCCCATAATTGGCGCAGGCGCCGCTATTGCCTTCGATCTCCCTGGGATCTGTCACCCGGGAAGCCTTCTCCATTTCGATAGAAGTCGTCATGATCGCCACGAAGCCCCTGGCTCGCATAGCCTTGGTCATCGTGATCTCGACCTCGGCGGACTGTGGGGAGCCTCGGGTCAAGTAGTAGATCAGTCGGAAGCGCAAATCCATGTTGGAATCCTTGAAGAGATCCCTCGTGGCGTAGCAGGTATAGAGGACCGCTTGCGGATCCCCTGCCAGCTCTTCCGGAGTCTTGACGTACTGCATCCCCGACGTGGTCTTGTGATCCGTGATCCGGGGGAGACGCTCCACAAGATCGATCACACCCTTACAAGGGACCGGGAGGCTTGCATCCTCGAAGACGAATTTACGCTCGACATCTTCCGGGAGCACGTCCTCCGGATCCGGGAGATACTGGAGACCAGCAGCGCACACCGGATCGGTGAGGGGCGCTTCCCCCCGAAGATAGGCTTCCAGGTGGGCGTGCTTCGCCGTGCCCCTTTTCTGCGCAGGGGTAGACGGCTGGCGTAATCCACCGATCTTCTCCAGCCACCACTTCCGGGGACATTGGCGGTACGTCGACAACTGCGACGGGGAGGTATTCTCCCAAGGGCGCAGCTCTGTGATCCCGAGGGTCTCCAGGTACTTCATTCCGTTATCCACTGCGGGGCCTCCTGAAGGAGACGGTACCACGCACACACGGACACGGGCTCCGTAACCTTGGTGAACGTCACAAAGGCGGATCTGTGAAGGCCGGGCGCCTCCTGAGTAATAGAGACGCTACGCTGAGTCTCAATGCTGCCTGTCTGGTTGACCATGGCCGGGAGCTTCTCCGCCTCCCAGCGATCTGTGATTTGTCGAATGATCCCACGCGCAAAGAGGATAGCGCCTTTTGGCGGACCATTGAAGGGATAAGAAGCGGTCGAACGTCCCGTTTCATCTACGTGAACGACGTAGATTTTCTTGGGCTGACCTTTCATGGGTATCCTGTTCAGAGACACGCTGACCCCCTTCTGCGATTTCTTCGCTTCATGGGACGTACTTTACAGGTCTCCCGTAGCCTGTCAAGCATAAAATTTTTTCCTTGTGTCGAATAGGGAAGGAGCGGCGTAACGTCTTGTTGCAAAAGTTTCTT
>Ga0307990_1003595_pt1 | contig 11770 bp, 4 predicted proteins | sample EllFjometagen129_FD_203168 | JGI IMG/M metagenome (GOLD analysis project Ga0307990, IMG submission 203168) | Marine microbial communities from Ellis Fjord, Antarctic Ocean - #129 | ecosystem: Environmental > Aquatic > Marine > Unclassified | place: Southern Ocean | collected 2014-10-08
GAGCTTTGCCGAATATTAAAAGAAACACCGGATACATCGCACATCCCCGTTGTAATGCTAACGGCCAAGACGTCTGTTGATAGCCAGATTCAGGGGTTGGAAACGGGAGCAGATGATTATGTAACGAAGCCGTTTAATATGATTCTTCTCAAAACGCGCATCCAGAATCTGCTCGAAACCCGCCGGTTGTTGCGGGAGCAGTTTAGAGGTCTTCAGGAAATAACGGATGTTCAGGATACTGTAGAATTGGAAACACTGGTTGCACCTCAACTGCAGAATCGCGTAGACCGTGAATTCTGGGGGAAAATGTGCGATGTATTACGGCAACGGTATTCAGACATCGATTTTGTGATTGATGGGATGGCAAATGAACTTGGGATGAGTCAGCGATCGCTTCAGCGGAAGGTAAAGGCTTTGTGCGATTGCACTCCGGTTCAACTGATTGCGGAATACCGGTTGAGGCAAGCGGTGAAGCTACTCCATGATAAATCAAAACATGTAACGGATGTGGCGTACGAGGTCGGATTCGGTGACCTCAGCCATTTTTACCGCCTTTTTAAAAAAGAATTCGGTAAAAATCCCACTGAATATCGGAATAACGAGTTTTAATTTATTCCGTTCTAACGTCGATCATTTTTATATTCCTTAGCGAGCCATTCTTCATGATCGAAGGTGTAATTCCCGGCATAATTGTTTGCCGAGAAAAGCGGTATTGCTCATGGATTGCCTTGAGGAACTACTCCTGCTTTGGCGGAAATGGCCAAACGCTTTGGCGGAATCGGCAAAGTCTCCTTTTTTGTTAGATGTTACGTTTTATCACGTTTAAATGAGGAAGGTTCGCGGGGAACCTGTCAGAGACAAGCTAAACAGGAGAGCATGATGAAAAAAAGAAGCCTAACAATATGTGCGGCTTTGTTGGCCATGGCGGTCGGCACGCAAGCCATAACATATACCTTCACGAATAGTACGGATAACCAACAGGGAGAAGTTCGCACAACAACGCCTCTTGGAGGCGCATACCCGGCGACTGGATCGATTATGAACTTTTCTAACCTACGGGTGGGTGAGTATAAAAATACTATTAATGCATGGATGGCTCGTGATGTCATTAAGTTTGGATACTCTTCTGCGGATCTGGGAGCGGAAGAGAACGTCACGAATGCAACACTGCGGCTATTTGTGGTTGCCAGGCAGCTTAATGTGAGTGGTGCAGGAAGCTCGGTGCTTCTCTCTTATTCGCAGGCGGATGAGGTGAATACGAGTAATGAGACCAATGACTTTGAAAATGCCGGCTTTACCCTGATCGGAACCATGGCGGGCTTGGATAGTTCAACCGCATCTGGCGCATGGTACGAGTTCGATGTAACTGCGGCTGTGCTGGATGATCTGGCAAACGACGGCACGAACGATACGGCTGGCTCTTCGTTCAGGATGCAACTGAATGACGATCTCTCGCTGGCGTCTTCGGATGCCCTCCGTTACGTCACATTTACAGATTACAGTGATGCCGCGGGAGCAAACGCTCCGGAATTGATTCTGGCAACCTCGGGGTCGCGAACCAATGTGGTGCCGGTTGTCGGACTGACCGCCGACGGCGATGATGCTGAGGTGCAGTTGGACTGGATTGCCGATTCCTCCGGTTTACTGAATTATTACAATATCTATCGTTCTTCCAAAACCGGAACCAATTATACGGAAGTGGCGACTGGAATCACGACCAATGCCTATTTGGACACCACCGTGATAAACGATCTTACCTATTATTATGTGGTTACGACGGTCGGAACCGATGGCTGGGAGGCCCCCATGAGCAGCGAAGTGGTTGCGGCGCCTTCCGCCGCTCTGACCATCGTAAACCTCATCAATAACCAACAGGCCGATGCCCGCACCTACGCGAACACAGGGGACGGATCCTATATGAACAACGGCACCCGGGTTGTTCTGAGCGCTTTGAAAGCCGGCGAATACGGCAATCCGCCTCAGCTGTCCCGCGCGATTTTAAAATTCCCACTGCAGCAGAGCGACCTTGGAATGAAGACAACGAATGATATCGAGAAGATTTATCTCCGAATTTATCTGGATCAGAATCAGCTTGGCGAAGACAGAACCGAGCATCAGATCGATGTATACAGCGCGGAGACCGAAGCGGCGAATACTGCGGTTGCGATAACCGACTTTGAAAATGCGGCGTATACCCAGGTCAGAACCTGGACAGAAATGACGACCAACAGTCCGCTGGGATGGCAGGAATTTGAAGTGACGGAACAGGTGTTGGCCGACCTTAATAACGATGTGCAGGACGATACAGCAGGTTCCTGTTTCCGAATCCAGTTGGTTGATGACCTTTTAATGAGTCCGACCGATGAGCTGATCACATTCCGCTTCAATGACAACTCGGCCGCTAATCCGCCACAGCTACGCATCGAGTTTGAGTCCACTCTGCCGAAGTATGACCAGTGGGTGATTTCATACGGCGGGGGACTCGCTCCGGAGGCTGATTCCGATGACGACGGCCTGAACAATCTATATGAATATGGCCTCAATGGAAATCCAACCAATGGAACCACCGATCCCGCCGTTTTCCCAGCCATTGTCAACACAGGTTCCAGCTTGGAATATATCCATGTGGTTCGCAACGACGACTCGAATCTTGTTTATACCGTGCTGACAACCGATAACCTGACCCGTCCATCCTGGACGAACATCGGCTACACCGTCGGCAGTCCTGCCGCAGGCACAGGGGCGCTGGACACCGTAACCAACACTATCGATACCGCTTCGTCGGATCAGTTATTTATCAAACTACTCATCGAAAACTAAAAGGGAAACAAAATGAAAAATATAAAATTTACTATTATAGCGTTGTTAAGTATTGGGGCGCTCAGCACGCAAGCCTCATTATATAGCTTCACAAATGACGTGAATGGTCAGCAGGGGGAAGTTCGTTCAACAACGTCTCTTGGCGGCGCATACCCAGCGACTGGATCGGTTATGAACCTTAGTAACCTAAGGGTTGGTGAATATAAAAACACGACGGATGCGTGGCTGGCTCGTGATGTTATTAAGTTTGGATACTCTTCGACGGACCTCGGCGTGGGAGAAACCGTCACGAATGCAACGTTACGGCTATTTTCGGATTTCGTACAGCTAAACGCGAGTGGTGCGGGAAGCTCGGTGCTTCTGTCTTATTCGCAGACGGATTCAGCAAATAATAATAATGCGAATGGCGACTTTGAAGACGCCGGTTTTACCCTGATCGGAGCCATGGCGGGCCTGAATAACTCAACAGCATCCGGCGCATGGTACGAATTCGATGTGACGGCGGCTGTACTGGATGATCTGGCGAAGGATGGCACAGGGATTACGGCAGGCTCTTCGTTCAGGATGCAGCTGAATGACGATCTCTTGTTGGCATCTGGGGATACGCTCGATTACATCACATTTAGAGATTATAGCGATGCCTCGGGAGCAAATGCACCGCAACTGATTCTGGAAACCATTCCGGAGCCAGCCACGCTCGGTTTAATTATGGTCTGCGGCGGTGGACTCCTATTCGTCCGTCGCATGTTCATAATGTGAGTTATGGGTGAAGATAATAAATAACACAGCACCCCGATTTTCGGGGTGTCGTTATTTGGGGGGATATCGATCACGCGGTTTAATCGGAATCAATTCCAATTCCGGCGTTGGACGGAAATAGCGAAACGTGTGTGCTAGCACGTAATGAGATTGTTTATGTTTAATTCGATAAAAATAGTAGTAGCGGGGTTGGCCTTCGCCTCTTTTGCAGGGGCCGCACCGAATGTGGTTGTATTTTTGGCCGACGATTTTGGTTCGGGGTGTATTAATGCTTATGGGGCACCAAAGGATTTATTAAACACACCGAACCTGAATAAGTTGGCAGAATCGGGTATGCGTTTTATTAATGCGAACACACCTGCTTCTATTTGTTCCCCGACGCGTTATGCGATGTTGACAGGTCGTTATGCCTGGCGCGGTCCACTTCCGTTTGGGGTGGTGAATGTTTTTGACAAGATGGTGGTCGAAACCGATCGGATGACGTTGCCGAAATATCTGCAAGAAAAAGGCTATGCCACTGCTCATATTGGTAAATGGCATTTGGGTTATGGAGACCGCACTCCTGCAATCTTTACCGAAAAACTGAAACCCGGGCCGAATGATGTTGGGTTTGATTATCATTTTGGGCTGCCGCAAAACCTCGACGATATGTTGCGTGTCTGGATCGAGAACGATGGGGTGTATGGTCTGCGTTCGAAAAAAATCAGTGCCTATGCAAAAAGTTTTTATGGTGGCGCTTATGTTGGGCTAGACGCTCCCCAACGTTGTCGTGAAGAGGCGAGCGAATTTCTTACCCAAAAAGCGATCGATTGGTTGCAGGGGCAGGAAAAGGATAAGCCTTTCTTTCTCTATTTTGGTTCGCCAGCTACGCACCATCCCATTGTGCCGTCGGAGCGTATGCGCGGTAAAAGTAATTGCGGCGCTTACGGGGACTTTATTCAGGATGTGGATTGGTCTTATGGACAGATTTTACAGACGTTGGAAACGATGGGCGTTATGGATAATACAATCATTCTGTTCAGTGCGGATAATGGAAGCGATATTCCCACTGATGCTTCGCGCCCGGAATGTCAGGCGATTAAGGCCGGTCTTTCCCCTAACAATATTTATCGAGGCGATAAACACACTATTTATGAAGGCGGTGGGCGGGTTCCATTGATGGTGCGTTGGGATGGAAAAATCAAGCCCGGTATTGTTTGCGATCGTATGGTTAGTATTGTGGATATTTTCGCAACAGTGGCTGATTTGGTGAGCGGGAAAGAAGTAACGGTTGCTGATGCTGAAGATAGCAGTAGTTTTGCTCGGACGTTGTTAGGTAAAAAACAGGATCCGCGGAATCCGATGGTTGGAACTAATGCGGCGGGGATTCAATCGGTGCGTTCTGGTGAGTGGAAGTATATTGATGGGGCGTTTCCTGATAAAGCGCCGGCGGGACTGCAGAAACATTTTAGAAAGGAGGCGGTTCCCGCTCTTTATAATATGAAAAAAGATCCTTCTGAAAAAACCAACGTAATTGATGAATATCCAGAAGTTGTTAAAAAGTTGCAGCAGGTGCTGGATAGCTATCGAGCGGGCAAAGGCTCTCGTTGAAAATTCAGAGGAAGATGATGAATAAATTTATATCGCTGATTATCGTTGCGGTGGCGGGTGCGGCCTCCGCCCAGGTTGTGCTTGAAAATACCGATTCCGCGGAAACGGCAACGAAGACCTGGTCCATAACGGATCTCAACAACACCAACCCGACCGTTTCATCCGAAAATGCCACGGCAACCGGGACTTTTACCGATGCCGGGAATTTCCAGGCATTGGAACGTTTCTCGCTGATCGCATCGGCGCGATACGGCTGGAACTCGGCCGATGCGCAGTCGGCGGTTTCCGGCAGTTCCTTTAGCAACTATCTCGCCGGGTTGTCCGTTGCAGGAATCGGAGCGATTCTAACCGGGGAAATGGGCGTCGATTCCTCCGGCTACACGGTCGATGCGGATGTAACCCGCTTTACTAGTAATAATGAAGTTTTCGTTATTGAAGTCGATGCGTCCAGTCTTAGCTCGGGTTCTTTGATCACGTTACAGAAGGTGCTTTTTCAAGTTTACACCGCCGATGACCGCACGGATTTTATGGTGTATGACGCCAGTGCGAATACGGTGGTCGAAGCACAGTGGAATGCCAACTATAATGGATCGGGCGATGCACTCAGTGGCAGTTGGACTTTAGGGCACGGCGATCAGATTATTTTCGCAACCGGTTCGGATAATGGCAGTGCATTTTGGCGGATCGATCAGATGACCTTCGATGCAACCGCCGGCAGCGATGTTCCGGACACAGAAGTTCCAACACCCAATCCGGCCACCTGGGCTTCAGCCCCTGCGCCGATCGGCCCCTTTGCCATCCGCATGACGGCAACCACCGGTTCCGATGCAAGCGGTGTTGAATATTTCTTTGCCGAAACATCCGGCCATGCCGGAGGAACCGATAGCGGCTGGCAGAGGAGTCCGTCTTACGCCGACACGGGGTTGGAGTCTTCCGCCAACTATAGCTATACCGTGCAGATGCGCGATTCAGTAGGAAACACCGGCTCAATTTCCTCGGTTGAAAGTGCAACCACGCTGGACGCGGTTGGCCGCACAGATGGCCCTCCCAACGTGATTATCATTTATGCCGATGACCTAGGTTATGCGGACATCAGTCGCAATGCCTCGTCCGGCAGCCTGGTGCATACGCCGCATATCGACCGCATCTGCGGCGAAGGAATCTACCTTGAAAACTATATGACGCACCATGTCTGCTCGCCGAGCCGCAGCGGTCTGCTGACCGGGCGACACTATTCCGAAGTCGGGGCGGGTGCACAGGTCGGGGGAACGCTGGATAACTCCATTCCGAATATCGCCAAGGATTTTCAAGCGGCGGGGTATGCCACCGGGGCCTTCGGAAAATGGCATAACGGCAATGCGCCGGAATCGGACGATGGAAATACCATCCGGGTTTCGAAGGTCGCCGATGTGAACCCGACGAACGGCATCAATGAAGTGGTTGGCGATGCCGATTTCGGGGAAGGCGTAAACGCTTACGGTTTTGATGAATGGGCCGGTTTCTATGGTGGAGGACATGACTATCACGACCGCATCAATGCCCGCGAAATCGACTGGTGGATTAACCAGACCTACGCTCCGTTTACCCTAGGCTACAACACTTATATCATCCGCGACGATGCGCTGAAATTTATCGATGATCACGCGCACGAGCCGTTCTTTCTCTATATCCCGAACGAAGCGGTTCACGCCCCGTACGACATTCTGAATACCGACCTCGAAGAAATGTGCAATGGGGTCTCCAGCACTACTCCTTCGCTGGCATGGAGCACCGTCGGCGAGTTGGTCAGCCCCGCCACGGGAAGAAAGATCAAAGACGTGCTGCAGATGCACTGCAACGGCGGTGCTGAGTTTGATCGCGAGGTTTTGGATGCGGCTCTGCCTGGGTTTTATGACCTGGTCTATTATACGATGGATTATGCCATGGATAAATCTACCGGGCAGATTCTTGACCGGTTGGAAGCGTACGGTTTATCGACGAATACGATTATCGTTTTTGCCGCCGACAACGGGGGAACCACCAGCGGGGATAATTCCCCGTTCAGGGGAACCAAGCATACGCTCTGGGAGGGCGGCACGCATGTGGCGGCGGCCATCTGGTGGCCCGGCGTGCTGGATGCCCATCAGGCACCGTACAGCCCGGCAGACAATTGCTACACCAACATGACCCAGTATTTCGACTGGTACCCCACCCTGGTGGCCGCCGCAGGCCAAACCCTGACCGCCACGAATCTCGATGGATTGAATTTGTATAACAATCTGCTGAACCGCACGCCGGTTCGATCCGGTTATGATGAATGCTACTATGGTCTCGACGATGCCTACGCTTCGATTCGCAATGAGCAATGGAAGCTGCTTTTTAACCGGGTTCCCGGCAACCAAATGCTCGAACTCTATGACATGGTTGGCGATATTTCGGAGACGACGAATGTTGAAGCGGCAAATCCCGTCGTGCGCGACACGATGATCGGTTTGCTCGATGCATGGTTTGCGGAGGGTGATGTTTCGGCCAGCTATATGCCGGTGACTGGGAACATTACGCCGCCGTATCTCCACCCAGCTCCCGAAGGCGATATTTTGGAAGTGAGCGCAACACAGACGGACTCCATTTCAAACCCGGATCGGTATGGGGTCTATATCCGTTTTGCCGAGCCGGTCTGGAGCACGGAAACCGATCAGTTTATCCATGCGGGCGATGTGTTGCAGTACGATGTTTATGTGGCGGACGATTCGGATCATATGACGGGAATCTTTGTTTCGCCGTCGACGGGGCCAACCCCGATCTACAACAGCAGCCATGGTATCGGGCTGGATGAAACCATGCTGGTGGATCAGGTGCTTCCGAAGGGGCAGTGGGTGCGTTGCGTTGCGGGCATGGGAGAGGTTGCTCCGAATACGGCCTATGCCAATTTTGTCGCCCTGCATAATCAGAATCCCGGCGATTATCATTTCTATGTCGACAATGTGGTGGTGCGAAAACCGGACGGCACCGTGCGCGCTGTGGTCTGGAGCAGTGATGCAGATACGCGGTCGACGCTTTGGTATATCTACAATAAAACAACCTATACAACCCTTGGCGCCTTCTTGGCCGTCAGCGGTGTTCCATACAATGCAATTGCTCTGAATTCGGTAGCCCTGAGTTCCCTTCCTGTCGTTCCTGTTTCCGGCTCAAGCTATTTGACATGGAGTGATTCTGTGGGGGGAATCGGCGGATATGATCCTGTTGGAAGCGGGCCCGTGAATCCCTTGCCTCTCGCTACGGAGTATGCGATCGGAAGTGATCCGACCACGTTGACGGAGGGGCTGATGAACAGCACGAATGGACCAACCAGTCAGCAGACCGGAACGTATGCGTTCCAGGAGCTTTCCAACTCCAACTACATGACGTTGACCTTCGATTTTAATCGCGATGCCAATGACATTGAAGTGGTCGTTGCTGAATCGTCCAATCTGGTGGATTGGACGGAGTCGTTGGTGTTGCAGCCTCCATACGCCGACACAAGTGGCCTCGCTTCCAGTTCGACCGTCGTCCGTGTGGTCGACAATGCACCTGGAAGCTACAGCGCAGATACAACTCGTGTGACCACCAGAAGCCTATTCACCCTTGACGACACAACCCGTGGCTTCCTGAAGCTATCGGTTCGATCCTCCGTTCCAATGATTGGAAATCCGGAGCTGAGTGCCGACTCGCATCGCGGAATCCTGTTGGAATGGCCCGGCGATGTGGGGTATGGCGAATTTATTATTGAGCGAGCGGCTTCTGGCAGCGGGGCGTTTTCTGAAATGGCCCGAACCGGGAATAACCAGTTTACAGACACGACGGCCATGGTCGGTCGGTCATATGATTATCGGGTTCGAGCGAATAGCGTTGCCGGCACAACCGCTTGGTCCAACCTGGTTAGCGTTACACGATAACTCAGGCAAGGGCTTGCCGTCTGTAGTTGTAGAAATAGGAATAGATGTACCATGAAAAATTTAAAAAAATACGCAGGGATTTTCGTAGGGTTGATGTTGTCTTTGCAGGTTCAGGCCGCCGTCGTTCTCGATTTTAATCTCAATGGGGCGAATGCAACCAATACGGTTTTTACGTATGACAACCTTGCGAGTACGCCGACCGTTAACGGGGGGGCGCTCAACAACACGTTTACGGTTGTTTCCAACTCGATGGTTGGTGCCAGCGGATCGTTTGCCGTGAGTTGGACTGCAAAAAATAATTCGGTTCCCGAAGATGCATCCACCTGGTCGTTTGGTCCGGATGGACTGATCGATACCATTACTCTTGGGTATGGCGTGGGTTCCGTTGGCGATACGGCTGGTGCGTTGCAACTGTCTGATGGCGAAGCCTTGGTTTTATCTTTCGATCTGTCCTCGCTGACGTTGAGTCCCGGCGCAAGCCTCGTGTTCAGCGCGATTACCGGAGACGGGGATAGTTTCCGTATCTACCAGCGGTCAGGAACAAATTCGGGGGTCATTGCGGCTTCTGTTCCCTCCGCGACACCCGCTGTTTTTTCAGATGCGATACCCGTGTCCGGTTATGAGGCGTCGTCCAATGTGTATGACTTTGCGATCGTCGATTCAGGCTGGGATATCGGCGCATTAAACCGGATTGCCGGATTTTCTGTCGATGTCATCGGGGGATCCGCGTTTGCTGAACCCCCAAATTTGTTTACACTCTTCACCGATAATATGGTGTTGCAACGTAACGCCGATGTGGCGGTGTTTGGTACAGCGGCGCCAACGAATGAACTGACGGTCACCTTCGCCGGCCAGACGAAAGTGACGACATCCGATGCAAATGGGGCGTGGTCTGTTCTTCTCGACTCGATGTCTGCATCGTTTACCCCACGTACGTTGACTGTTTCTGACGGAACGTTTTCGGATTCCGTGACCAATGTTTTGGTCGGTGATGTCTGGCTCGCCAGTGGTCAGTCCAACATGGACCGCCCAATATCGACCTTCGCCACGATTGAGCCCACCGGCAAGGTGAACCCGAATATCCGAATCATGAACATTGCGACGGCGGAAGAGGCCGAGCCGGTCGATGTGATTGGGATTGATGGCAGCCTGAACGGCAGCTGGCAGGAGTGCGGCGATCCGGCTCAGCTGGATGCGTTCTCCCCCGCCGCCTATTTCTTTTCGGCTGAACTGCAGGACGAGCTGGATATTCCGATTGGAATCATCGAGTCCGCGGTGGGCGGAACAAAAGCCGAAAAGTGGACGCCCGCCGCTAAAATGGCTGAGCTGGGCTTCGGAGACGATCCAGAGGGTACGATTCTCTACAATGGCATGATCCATCCGCTCCGCAATTTTACCTTCAAAGGAGTCATCTGGTATCAGGGCGAATCCAATGCGGATAAACCGCCGGTTCATGGCCCTATTTTTCTCGGACTGATCGAATCCTGGCGCAATGCCTTTGGGCGCGGCAATATTCCGTTCTATTTTGCTCAGATCGCTCCTTACGCAGGTTACGCGTGGGATGTTACCGAAGAAGGGGCCGCCTGGTTGCGAGAGACACAAGCTGCCGTTCTGTCGATTACGAATACCCGAATGGTCGTTACGCTTGATATCGGGGAATACGCCGATATTCATCCGCAGGACAAGCAGACGGTCGGTCATCGGTTTGCGCTACATGCGCTAGAGGCAGAGGGCCTAGAGGTCGTCGCGAACTCGCCGGGGTACAGCGGTATGCAGATGAATGCCAGTGAAGTGACTCTTACGTTTACAAATGCGGTCAACGGATTGGAAACCCGCGAGGTTCGCATGAATAAAAATGCGGGCCTAGCTTCCGGAACCGACCCAGAAGCCTTCGTCGTCTCTTCGAATACAGTGGCCGGGTTTACTATTTGCGGAGAAAACGGAGTTTTCGTAAAAGCGGATGCGGTTATTGCAGGCAGTCAGGTCGTTGTATCCAGTGCGCTTGTCCCCAATCCAGTTGCCGTGCGATATGGTTGGGTGTCGTTTCCGCTTTGTAACCTGTATGCGGTAGGCGGCTTGCCGGTCGCTCCGTTCAGAACGGACTCCTTCCTCATGCCGATCATCCTCGGGGGGGGCACGGTTGAACTCTACACTGGAAACGAAAGTGATTTAGGCGATGCGATCTCCTTCTCCCCCACGGCCGGCCCCTCTAGCAAGACACCCGTTCGTTACGATGGGATCGATGGGTACCTCTTCACGACGAATAGTAGTACCCGTTTGCGCTTTGCTTATTTCTCAACCTCGAATCCCATATTTAAAAATGGGCAGACACCCGAAGTCGCGGTCGAGATTCTTTACTATGACCAAGGAATGGGTGATTTTAGGTTCCGATATGATTCTGAGAATGACACGCAAAAGTATGCTCCGGGTACGATACAATTGACCGATAGCGGCGAGTGGCGGGTTGCAACCCTGATTCTTGAAGATGCCTTCTTTGCCAACCGCCTCTCAGGGTATGATATCCGCTTGCAGTCCGATAGCGGTTCGGACTTCATCATTGGCGGTGTATATCTCACAGCATATCCGGGCGGAACCAGCTATCGGAATTGGGGGTCGCTCTTTGCGATCTCCGGTGATCAGTCTCTTGATCCCGACGGCGACCGGCAATCGAACTATAACGAGTTCCG
>Ga0307990_1003596_pt1 | contig 11769 bp, 9 predicted proteins | sample EllFjometagen129_FD_203168 | JGI IMG/M metagenome (GOLD analysis project Ga0307990, IMG submission 203168) | Marine microbial communities from Ellis Fjord, Antarctic Ocean - #129 | ecosystem: Environmental > Aquatic > Marine > Unclassified | place: Southern Ocean | collected 2014-10-08
AGTTCCCAGCCCCCCCCCCAGAACCCAGCCCCTATGTCTTCCTCTCTAAAAAAACAGGCCATACATGGAGCTTTCTGGTCCTTTGCTGAACGCTTTGGTCAGCAAGGCGTTCAGTTTGTCACAGCGGTTATTTTAGCTCGGTTACTCTCTCCCGAAGAGTTCGGAGTCATTGCCATGATTGCGATCTTTATGGCATTGGCATTGGCGGTGATTGACAGTGGATTCGGCACGGCATTGATTCAAAAACAGGATGCAACGCATACCGATGAGAGTACGGTTTTTTGGTTTAATATCCTTCTCGGGGTTTTGATGGCAGGATGTTTGTTTGCGGCGGCTCCGTTGATAGCTTCTTTTTATGATGTGCCCTTGCTCAAGCCGATCACCCGGGTCTTTTCACTGAACCTGATCATCAATAGTTTTGGAATTGTTCAAAATTCTTTGCTGATTAAGGAGCTGGCCTTCAAGAGACGCATGCATGCGCTGATGACCAGCGTCGTTGTGTCTGGAGCGGTCGGAATTTTTCTGGCCTATCAAGGGTTTGGTGTGTGGTCTTTGGTCATCCAGGGGTTGGTGATGAACGGGGTGCGTGCGGTGGGACTCTGGGTTGTGCATCCCTGGCGGCCAGCCTTTGTTTTTAGCGGAACATCGTTCCGTACGCTGTGGCGATTCGGTTCTAAAATGTTGCTTTCCGGCTTGTTGGCAACCTTCTTCGATAATATATATTTAATGGTGATTGGTAAGCTGTATTGCGCGGCGGATTTAGGTTTTTATCAACGGGCGAAGCGGCTGATGATATTGACCTCGCAGTCTCTTTCTCAGGTGGTCGCTCAGGTTAATTTTCCGTTACTGTCCCGAATGCAGGATGATCCAGACCGGATGCGGAGAGCGTTTAGTAAAGTATTGCAGACGACCCTGTTTGTTATTTTGCCCATGATGGCGGGGCTTGCCGTGGTGGCTCCTAATTTTATTTATGTTTTGCTGGGTGAAAAATGGATGCCGTGCGTACCGTACCTGCAGATACTTTGTATTGCCGGAATGTTTTATCCTCTGCATTTATTGAATCTGAATGTGATTGTGGCGTTGGGGCGATCCGATTTAAATCTTCGATTGGAGATCGCAAAACGAATGTTGACCGTTTTTTCGATTTTGATTACCTATCGGTATGGCGTAACGGCCATGTTGTGGGGAGGACTGGTGTGCAGTTTGTTGGCACTGTTTTTGAACACATTCTATGTCCATCGTTTTCTTCAATACGGACTGTTTCGGCAACTCCAGTCCGTTCACAAAACGGTTCTGGCTTGCGGGTTCATGGCTATCGTTGTATGGGGTGTTGCCCGAGTAGTGGACGGGCCGATTTTTGTTGAGCTTTTACTGCAGGTTGTAGCCGGTGGATCTGTCTTTATATTTTTGGCGTGGATTCTTAAAGAACCCGCTCTTTTGGAGGGACTCGCCGTGATTAAGGAACGACAGGGAAGGAAGATAAATGGAAGGCGATAAGTTGGCTAGGAATCAACAGATTGCGGGGGGCGCAGCGGCGGAAACGCCGTTAGTTAGTGTGTGTGTGATCACATATAACCATGCCCCCTTCATTGCTCAATGCCTTGATGGCATTGTGAGGCAACAGACGAATTTCTCATTTGAGTTAATCGTACATGATGATGCCTCAACGGATGGGACGGCTGATATTGTTCGCCAATATGCAGAAGAATACCCCGATGTTATCATTTCGATCTTACAAGAAGAAAATCAGTGGCTAAAAGGAAGAGCCGCACCCCACATCCTGCCCAAAGTTAATGGCAGGTATATGGCCCTCTGTGAAGGAGATGACTATTGGTCCGACCCGAACAAACTGCAAAAACAGGTGGGCATCCTCGAAGCGAATAAGGAGTACAGTCTTTGTTTTCATAATGTTAATACACATTGGGAGAATGGAAAGAGTGAAGACCGACTTGTTGTGGATTCAAACGTGCCTTCAGGGCGCTTCACAACGAGGCATGTTATAAAAAATTCCCCAAGAATTGCAACGTGCAGTATGGTCTTCCGAACCGAATGGATGTACCCCGCCCCGCAGTGGTGCCAACAGACGAGCGCTAGAGACAAGGCTTCCCAGCTTATTTTATCTACCCGTGGAGATATTTTTTATATCTCAGATGTTATGTCGGTATACAGGCTTAATGAGTCGAGCGTTTCCAAGGATTACACCGATTTTGATCGTTTTAAGATAACCTTCGGGTTATTTCGACTGTTTAATGGTTATACGCATGGACGTTACTTGCACAATATGGCATGGAGATTAGTATCCTTTGTGTGTGCAATGGTTTTGCGTAGCGCAAAGGCAGTGGTAAAGGCCGTCCTTCAGATATTTGGTTTTTTTGCTGAAGATAAAGAGAGCTAGTCTAGGATTTGATAAATCATATTTCGCAGGCGTCTTGTGAGGCCGCTATATTGATGTGAAAAGGGAAAGAACGTAATGTTATATTTTATTTGTCCCCCGCCAACCATGAAGAGCGGATCGGATGTTGTGGGTTTACGTACGGCCGAGGAATTTCGCAAGGTCGGTGCACAATGTAAGTGCCTGTATCTTTGGCCTGAATTTTTGGCACGGTGTTTGTTTTGGGGTAAAAACCGAGTTTTTCGAAAAATATATACCTCAATCGTAAGCCCCTTGAGTCTTGTCTGGTTATTGGGCCGACTGAAGAAAGGTGATTACGTCTGGATCAACAGCGTGTCATTGATCTGTAATGAGACGAGTGTGTGGTTTGAAAAACAACTAGTACGCAAAGGCGTTCATTATATATATCATCTGCAGGACTATTGGTTTGATACAGATGCTCATACAGAGGCCTCTTCGAAACGCATTCAAATGGCGGAGCTTACGGTGGTTGTTTCTGATGAGCTGAAGCGACAGGTTCAAACTCGGTTCCCGGATGCGAAGGTTGTTTTTTTGGAGGAGCCTATCGATACGGATCGAGTCCGGCCACTAGAGCCTGTTCAGCAGAATGAGTTGCCAGTGCTTGTTTGGACTGGTAACCCCATGAATTTGACGAATCATTTCCCTGAGCTGATCGATGTATTAGCGTCTGTGTTTTCTGAGCATCCCTTTAAATTGCGGATCATTTCAGGGAGCACGATGCCAACACTTGATCTGCCGTTCGATTGGGAATGGGTCCCATATTCGCTTGAAAAAGAGGCTGAATATTTTTCTGGGACACTGGCCGGTCTCGCGCCACTTGCGGATTCTGTCTATGCCCGCTGTAAGGATGTTTATAAAGTGAAAACCTATATGGCTGCGGGTGTTATTCCATTGGCAACAGGAATTGGACATTGCCTCGAGGTGATTAAAGATGGAGAGACTGGCTTTATGTTCGATTCTGAAGAGGATTGGAAAAAAGGGTTGTTAGACATTTTAGAAGGCCAGGTCTCGACGGAAGTCGTTGGGCGTGCGGCAAGGAGTTATGCTGTTGAAAACCTTTCTCACAGGGCTTTAGTTCCTATATGGCGACGAGTCCTTGAGGAGAGTTTAGGCGTGGATTTATAGTAAAAAAGCAAAGACGAATAGCTGGCGGTTTTTCTGTAAATAATCGCGAAGGGAGAAGAGTTGCAAAGTTTAAATATTAGAGCACTTGTGCAGTTGGTGATCATAGTCTGTTTTTTGATAGCTGGGCTTGTGGTTTCCAAGTTCAACATATTGATTGCTGGGGTGTTTTTGGTCGGCGCTCCCTTTGGCTTTATGCTTTTGTCAAAACCTAGAGCATTGTTTTACATTTTATTTCTTTGGGTTTCATTAACTCCGAACTTCATCCTTTTGTTCGGCTTGGGGTATTTTAGTTATGTGGATGAGGTTTTGTCGTTACTGCTGGTTGGGGTTCTTATCCTTCATATCCTTATGCGAAGGGCCACGTTTTTTCAAAATAAGATCGTAGCTTTTTCATTTTTTGGCTTTTTGTTTGTCTATCTGTCTTCACTGCTGTGGAACCATCACGAGTGGTTTAATGGGGTGCGGTTTTTTCTCAGTTATGGGCGACCATTTGTTGTTTTTGCCTATGTATATAACTTCTTTTCCGGAGAGGATCTGAAGCGGTTCCTTCGGGCATTAGTTATTTTAATTGGGATCCAATGGGCGTTGAATACTCTTTGGATGTTGAACCTAATTCCGCATTATAGGAATTATCTGGATAAGTCGACGGGGACGTTTGAGACCTGTGCAACCACTGCGTATTTTTTCTGTATGGTGTTGCTGGTGGTGATTGCGCTGTTTGCAAATGAGAAAAACAATCGACAAAAAATTCTGCTAGGGGTGATTTTTGTTCTGTCGATTGTTCAAATATTCTTCACCTTTACAAACCATGCCTATTTTTTGTTTGTAGCTGGTTTGTCTGGATTTGCCATTGTTTCTTTGAGGAAATATTCGAAAACAATATTTAATCCTCATATTCTAATTGGGGCTGCTATGTTTGTAGTTTTATTCTTCTCTTTTGAGGGGATTATTCGCAAAAAAACGCACAGTTCATCTCTCGGAATCACAACGAGTGTATTTCAGAAAGAAGCTCTGCATCGTCGGGTGGATCGGCTTAAGTATGAGTCGTTGAAGTATCACCTGTTCGACATAACCTTTTCAGGGGAGGTCCCTGAAATTGGGCTGTTTGGTGCCGGCCCTGGAGCATTGTTTAGTACGGTTGCATATCGATCGGTAACCCCTCTTGTTATGCGATATGTGGGCAGTTACTTTTTCTCAATCGACGCGAGTTCTCGAGAGGCTGCCAGTGTGACGGGGCATCCGTATTCTGCAATGTTGGCGATAATAGGCGATTTAGGTTTTTTTGCGCTCTTTGGTTATGGGGTGTTTTATTTTATTTTGTTTAGTTCCGTTCTTCGCTTCGTGCATTCGGGAAGGCACGAGAGCAGCGAATTTCCCGCATTGTTCGAGGCGTTTGTTCCGTGTTTGATTTTTTATCTCTTGGCAGAGGTCGTGTGGGATCTCACCTCCTTTAAGGTCATTTCGGTAGGGTTTTGGGCCTGGGGCGCGCTTCTCCTTCGAGAAATGGATCGGTTAAAGACAGTGGATTCTGATTCGGGAAGACAGGTTTCGGTGGGTTGGAACGTGCCTGGATGCTAGAGCGGATGACGTAGGTGCAATATGAAAATTTTATCTGTTACGGCAGCCTTGCCGATTCCTGATGTTTTTGAGAATGAGAACGATGTGACCCTTAAGTTTTTTGGGCACCTAAAGGCTGATGACCCCGAGGTATCTGTTGACCACTTGTATCCGGCACTTTGTGCTCCGAAATTCATGGAACGGTTCAAGTCCGATTGGGGGATGTATAATCGGATTTTTGAAAAGAAGGGGTTTGTTCACGATGGGATGCGCGTGCAGATGTGTCCATACTATTGCCTCCGCCGGTTCGGTTGGTCTAGGGCGCTAACGTCTCATAGTCTAGTGTGGCTGAATCGGAAGTTAGAGACGGAAATGAATATTGGAGAGTATGATGTGATTCATGCTCAAAAAATTTTCCCGGCCGGAATGCTGGCTTGCCATTTGGCCCGTCGGTTCAAAAAGCCATTGGTTTTTAGCGTTCGGAGAGAAATGGATTTGTGGGATCACTGGTACTCTCGAGGGCTAGCTAGAAAACTGCTACGTCAGGCCTCGGGGATTGTCTCGATCAACTACAAGATGAATGAATTATTAGTTGAGGACGGATTTGATTCTCAGTTTGTTCCGCATGGGTTGGATGATTTTTTCTTTGATGAGTATGAGCGTACAACTCCGCAGAATCCTGTGCGGATCTTATCTCTTTGTCGGCTGATGAAGCTTAAACATCTGGATAAAGTGCTCTTGGCGATGAAGAACCTTCGTGAAAAAGGGTTCGACTTTCTCTATACGATTGCCGGCACGGGTGAGGATGAGGCTCGATTAAAATCTCTAACCCATGAGCTGGGGCTTGAGGATATTGTAGAGTTTATGGGGCGCGTCGAGTACATGGATGTGCCGCAGGTTATGAAGGATCACGACCTGTTTGTGATGCCTAGCTATCCGGAAATTATGGGGCGGGTCTATTTTGAAGCGATGGCGCAGGGCGTGCCCATTCTTGGCGCGAACGAGTCTGGAATCGACGGGTTTTTTGAGAATTGGAAATCAGGGGTGTCGGTGAATCACGCGGATCTGCAAGAGCTCGAGGGGGCGTTGCAAACACTGATCAGTGACCCGGAGCTCCGGAGGATAATGGGTCAGAAGGGCCGATCGTTGGTGCAGCCATTTAGCTGGGACAGCATTGTTAAAAAATATCAAAAGGTTTATGAAGATGCCTTGCAAAAAAGTAACCGTGTTGATGGCCGTTTACAACGGTCTTCCATATCTTGAAGAGGCCGTAGAATCTGTTTTGAGACAGAGTTGCGCCGACTTCTGGTTTTATATAGTTGATGATGGATCGAGCAATGGAACGGCGGAGTATTTGGCGACATTGGATGATCCACGGGTCAAAGTTTGGCACAGACGTAATCAGGGTCTCGCGAGCAGTCTGAATTTTGCGTTGGAGCACGTTGATACGCCTTATGTCATGCGCGCCGATGCCGATGACATATGTTTGCCCGAGAGAATGGAAACCCAGCTGGATTTTTTGGAGAAACAACTCGATCTCGTCGCCTGTAGCTGTGATATTGAATTTACATTGGACGGAGGGCCAACGGGCCTCTATTCCCATTTGCCGCGCCGCGACAGTGAGATTAGGCGGACATTGATGAGTGGAGGGCACGCGCTATGTCATCCAGGCTTGATGATTCGCTCTTGCGTGTTTAAAGAACTCGGTGGGTACGTTGTTTCGGGTGTTGGAGAAGATTGGGCCCTGTTTGTGGGATTGGTGTCTGCTGGGAATGTTGAGAACATTCCCGCGGTACTTTACAGGTATCGTCTCCGGGGTGGCAGCTTGTCTGTTCGTTACGCTGTGGAGATACAAAAAGAGAAAAAGAAAGCTCTTGCGCCATGGGTTGGAAGAAGACCATTTCACTTTGTTTTTCCAACAGCGTTAGCGGATTTGTTGTATCGTCAGAGTTTGGTTCTTAAAATTAAAAAAAGAGGTTGCGCGGCGGCCTTGTTTGTATTGGTGGCCGGGAGTTTATCGCCGGTTCGAGCAGTGAAGAAAGTTTGTCGCGAGGCAAAAGCTAAATCAAGGTGAGTCTTGATACGTTGAGGCAGTGTTAAAAATAAAGGGATATGATGAGGGTTGTATATACTTCGGGAACGTTTGATTTATTCCATATCGGTCATTTGAATGTGATCAGAAAGTCGAAAGCACTTGGTGATTATTTAGTCGTTGGAGTAAGCACGGATGAGTTGGTGGCCAGCTATAAGCGGTTGGCTCCTGTAATTTCATATGAAGATCGGGCTGAGATTATTCGAAGCTTGCGCTTTGTGAACCAAGTGGTGAGGCAGGAGGAATTGTTTGATATCCGAATGATGAAAAAGCATGGGGTGAATATCATGACGATCGGTTCTGACTGGAAAGAAAAGCATGATCCTAATTTGGAAAAACTGATAAACGATGAGTCCATTGAGGTGGTATTCCTGCCTTACACGGAGGCGGTTAGTTCGACCCATATCAAAGATTCTATCTGCGACAACTGGCAGGAGGATCGCTAAATGAAAAGGGTTGCGATTGTAACGGGTGCAAGTCGCGGGATTGGCAAGGCGATTGCTGTTCGTTTGGCGGCGGAAGGTTGGGATCTTGCGATCCAGTCCACCCTGGCCTCAGAAGACTTGCTGGCGCAGTTGGCAAATGAGCTGTCGGGTGCCGTGAACGTTAAACCATTCTTTTGTGATTTCTCAGACTGCATATCTTCTGGTGGCGGTGCGATTAAAAAGTTCTTGGCGGAAGTACTCGCGGAGTTTGGCCGAGTGGATGCGTTGGTGAATAATGCTGGCGTGATCAGCGATGTCTCCATTGAAACAGTGGGGGTTAGCGAATTGCAGCGCGTGTTTGAGATTAATACCTATGCCCCATTTTTATTGTCGCAAGGCGTGTTTAATCAGATGAAAGCGCAGGGCAATGGTGGGCGGATTGTTAATGTCAGTTCTTTTACGGTGAAATATGGGATGGGGCGGAATCAATCCGTTCAATATGCAGCGAGCAAATCAGCGATTGAGACGTTAACGACGGGGCTGTCACGAATTGGGGCGGAGCATCAAATTTTGGTGAATGCGATACGCCCAGGGATCGTCAACACGGAGCAACAGCAAGGTCGGGCGGGTCTGGAGGAGCGAATACAAATGGTGCCATTAAAACGCTTCGCTGAACCGGATGAAATCGCCGGAGCGGTTTCATATTTTTTATCTGACTCTGCGGGTTTTGTTACGGGGCAGGTGTTAACGATATCCGGTGGGGAATAGTTTTATGCCTAATGCTCGAAGATGTTGAGGCATTTAGATGATTTGCTGGTCGCGTGACGCGGGGATATATAATGAGTTCAAGAATTGATAAGCTTCAACAGGTTGATCTGAATATTGTAAAGGAGGTTGTGGCAATTTGTGACAGGCATAACCTCTCATATTACATAATTGCGGGAACATTGCTAGGAGCGATACGGCATAAGGGATTCATTCCATGGGATGATGATATCGATCTGGGTATGCCTCGGGATGACTATGAAAAATTTCTTGAAGTTTCTCCGTCAAAATTGAGCGGGCATCTTCAGGTTGTTAATTATAAAACCGATCCGACTTATATGTATTATATCACTCGTATAAGGGATGTTCGGACAAAGGTCGTTGAGACTCGGATTGGAAATGACGGGAAGTATACCCATGCTTCTATCGATATTTTCCCCTTAGATGGCTCGCCAAACAACAAGGTGCTGAGGAATTTATATTTCTTTCGGATCATGTTTCACAGGGCGATGACCTCTCTCTGTTATAAAGATAGCATTGACCCCGATCGGAAGCGTGGGCTACTGGAGCGAGGCCTCTTATGGGCGTTGAAGTTGTTGCCGATCGAGAGGGTTTTTGATGCGAGAAAGCAGAAAGATAAGATCGATGAATTGATGCGTAGGCATAAGTATTGTGACTCTAAATATGTTGGGTGCTTAATGGGAGCTTATCGGACAAAAGAGATGCTGCGCCGGGATTTGTTTGGAGAGGGTGCCCTTTATAATTTTGAGGATGTCAGCTTGAGGGGTCCTGAAAAGTACGATGAGTTTTTAAGCTATTTATATGGTGATTACATGAAGCTGCCTCCAGAGGAGGCGAGGAAGACACATTTTCAGGTTGTTGATGTTTCTTGTGAAAAATAGAGGGGTAGTCGAAGTTGTTGATAAAAGAAATACATCGTTTGTTTCATAAGCAAGGTGGTTGGGGTTTGCTCCGTCAGTGGTTGTTTGCTGGAGTGCTATGGGATGTTCCGTTACAACTCTTTCTTCTGGGGACCTCTAGGAAATCTTTAGAAATTTTGCGTCTGGTCGTTCAGTATAAAGTTCAAAAACGGTTGAGCAGAAAGTACCGGTATGCGCTGGATTCGTTTTCGGAATCAGTATGTAAAAATGAGAGGCATGAATACCCTAATATAATTTGGATATGCTGGTTTCAGGGGATTGATAGCGCACCTTCCATTGTTAAGAAATGCTACCGATCGGTTTGTGAACATCTTAAAGACTGGGATATCATTGTAATTACTGCAGAAAATTACGATCAATATACAGCGTTGCCTAATTACATCATCAATAAGTGGAAGGACGGCAAAATAAATCGCACTCATTTTTCTGATTTATTGCGGATAGATTTGTTGGTGAGGCATGGCGGCTTGTGGATGGATGCAACCGTGTTTTGCACAAGCGGCGATTTGCCAGATTACATCACGTCGACCGATCTGTTTATGTATCAGGTGTTGAAGCCGGGGCTTGATGGGCATTGCATCAAAACTTCCAGTTGGTTGATTAGTGCCAAAAGCAATAACGTGGTTCTGAGTGCAGCTCGGGCGCTTTTGTTTGAGTATTGGAAGAAAAATGATCGTCTCGTAGACTATTTTTTACTGCATCATTTCATAAGTATTTCTTTGGATAGATTCCCTGAAGAGTGGGTGAGAATACCTAAGGTGCCGAACTCAATTCCGCACATATTGCTGCTACAATGGTTTGATGATTATGATGAAGATTTGTTTAATCATGTGAAATCGATGAGTCCCTTTCATAAGTTGAGCTATAAACGGGATGAAGATGAATTTGCTAAGAAAAATACGTATTATGACGTAATGATGAGGGAATAGGTTCTTTTGAAAATTGCATTAATCGGGTCAAGAGGAATTCCAGCTCGTTACAGCGGCTTTGAACAGTTCTATGAGCAGTTCGCTGTTCGTTTGGCGGAGCGTGGGCATGAGGTGACGGTTTATAACCGCTCCCATTTCATTAAGGATGTGAAGAAGGAGTACAAAGGCGTGCGGATTGTTTCGTTGCCGTCGATTCCGACTAAGCATTTGGATACAATTACGCATACCGCGTTGTCATCTCTGCATGCACTGTTTCAAGGCTACGACATTGTTTACTGCTGCATTGTGGGTAACAGTCCGCTGGTTTGGATTCCACGCATGGTGGGCGCGAAAACTCTAATTAATGTGGATGGCGAGGACTGGGCGCGCGAGAAGTGGTCTGGGTTTGCCAAGACCTACCAGAAGTGGTGTGAAAAAGTGGCCTGTCGATGTGCCAATGCGGTGGTGGCGGACGCTCATGGGATTTTAGAGCGTTATCGGAAGTTGTATAATCACGAAACTATTTTTGTGCCGTATGGCGCAAATATCCGGACAAATCTTAGATTTGATTCGGAATTTGCGCAGAGATCAGACATCAAAGATCAGCGATCAGATACTGAAGACCTGACCTTTCGAAGCGAAGCGGAGATCCCGGCTCTTCGGAGTGACCTCAGGTCTCTGACCTCTTTAAAAAAATGGGATCTTCTGCCAGAAGATTACATTTTTTACGTCGGTCGTTTCGTTCCGGAAAATGCCATCGATCTGTTGATCCGCGCTTTCAAGCGGTTGAAGACAGATAAAAAGTTGGTGGTGGTCGGCGATGCGCCGTATGCCGATGAATTCAAAAAGTCATTGCACGAGTTGGCGGCGGACGATGACCGGATTGTATTTACCGGCTATGCCTTTGGGGATGACTATGCGCAACTGAGCGCGAATGCATATATCTATGTTCAGCCCGCTGGCATCGAGGGCACCCGTCCGGCACTGTTGGATCAAATGGGCTTTGGCAACTGTGTGCTAGTTCGCAACTCGACGGTTAATATGGAGGTGATTGGCGACTGCGGCTGTTTCTTCGACAGGGAACGGCTGGAAGATTCGTTAGCCGAGGTGATGCAGGATCTGGTAGAGAGCCCTGAAAAAGTTGAAGAGTACAGAAACAAGGTAACTTCCCGGATTGAGAACTATTACAACTGGGAATGGGTTACGTCCTTTTACGAAGACCTATTCCTTCGCCTTACAGAGAGTCGCGACACCATCCAGTATGATGAATATATCTCTGGCAAATCCAATGATTGTTGGCGGAGTGATAAGAAGGTGAATAGGCCTATTCAATATAAGCGGGTGAATGTTTTAGGGGTCGGGGTGAATGCCACATCGATGGGGTGCGCGGTGGAGCGTCTGATCACGGCGCGCCAACGTGGCGAGTCCGGTTATATCTGCGTGACAGGAGTTCACGGGGTGATGGAGTCGCAGCGCGATGAAGAGCTCCGGCAAATTCACAATCAATCTTTGATGACAGTTCCCGACGGCATGCCGACGGTCT
>Ga0307990_1003597_pt1 | contig 11764 bp, 10 predicted proteins | sample EllFjometagen129_FD_203168 | JGI IMG/M metagenome (GOLD analysis project Ga0307990, IMG submission 203168) | Marine microbial communities from Ellis Fjord, Antarctic Ocean - #129 | ecosystem: Environmental > Aquatic > Marine > Unclassified | place: Southern Ocean | collected 2014-10-08
CGAGTTGCGAATAAAGTCGAGCAGATGCTTAATTTCAGCGGTCTGCTCTACTTCGTTTTCAATCATTTCGATCGCTTCCGGCAGTAAAAGTTTTTTGCGGTAGAGAATGCGATAAGCCTCTTTGACGGCTGCACGCGATTTCTCAGAAACGCCGCGGCGTTCCATGCCGATTTTGTTAAAGCCGCGAATCTGAACATCCAGTCCATCGGCAATCATATACGGCGGAATATCTTTGGTAGCTTTAGTGTAGCCGCCAAGAAACGCCATGGTGCCGATACGGCGGAACTGAACGACGCCGCTGAGCCCCTCGATGATGGCAAAATCCTCAACAATCACATCGCCGGCAAGCTGGGTGCCGTTCGCGATGATCACGCCATTGCCGATTTTGCAAGCGTGAGCAACATGACAGTAAGCCATCAGTAGGCAACCGGAACCGACTTCGGTCATTTCACCGTCATGCGTTCCTGCGTTGATCGTGACGCATTCGCGCAGGACGGTTTTATCGCCGACAGTCACGCCGGGCGCGCCGCCTTGATATTTAAGATCTTGTGTCTGTCCGCCGATACGGGCGAATGGATGGATGACGCATTCGCTGCCGATAGTGGTGTAGCCGTCAACAACTGCATGGGCCATCAGCTCGGTTTTATCACCGATTTTAACATGCGGGCCAACCACACAGTAGGCGCCCAGTTTGACGTCTTCGCCCAACACGGCACCCTCTTCAACGATAGCTGTGGAATGAATATCGCTCATAATGATTATCCTGCAAAGCTGAACATCAGGTCGGCTTCAGAAACGAGTTGATCTTCAACAAAGGCCTTGGCGTGCACTTTGGAAAGACGCGGTTTGGCTTTGATGACGTCAATTTCCATGCGGAGCTGATCGCCGGGCACCACCGGACGGCGGAAACGCGCGTTATCGATCGCCGCAAAATAGGAGATCTTGCCTTCGCCGCCGAACATGCGGTTGAGCAGAATGCCGGCAACCTGCGCCATGGCTTCCATTTGAAGGACACCGGGCATCACCGGCTGCCCCGGGAAGTGGCCCTGGAAGAATAGTTCATTGAAAGTCAGGTTCTTCAGGCCGACAATCCGTTTTTCGTCATCGCACTCCAGAATGCGATCCACCAGCATAAAAGGATAGCGGTGCGGAAGAATTTTAAGAATTTCCTGTGAGTCAAGTGTAGGCATAACGGTTCATCTCCTTCATTCAAGAGTTCAAATTGCGGTGTGATTATCTGTAAAAGGCCCTGCCGGTTCAACGCTTAAGCTGATTTTTGTCCATCTCCTCCAATGCGGGGCAACCTTCACTCACGCGCCACGTGTGCGGAAAGTTACGACATTGCTCTGGGCGCGCCTCATAATATGCGCAACCTTCCTCTTTAAGAAAAACACAACTTCCGTCCGGATACTCGGTCAGGCACAGCTGGCGGCGGTTGGAAGCCAGCTGGGTATAGCGATCAATAAACTCGGTTTCGGATAATCCCGTGGCTGCAGCCATGCGCGAAATATCCGCGTCAATGAGCAACACATGCCCCGGCCAACGGCAACACCTACCGCATCGCTGACATTTAAATGAACATTCTGCCGTTTGCTGTGTCATATAACCCCGACTGTTATTTGGGGCGAATGAATTGACAACACCCCGCTTAAAATATGATTATCCGCTTCCATTCGAGCCGGATAGAGCCCGAAAAAAGATTAACCTGATGGAGAATTCTGACATGATGACGATAAAAAGAGCCAGCCTTTTCATTACGGGAGCCGTTCTGATTGCATTCGTAGCCGGATGCTCAGAAGAAGAACTCGCCCCCGCAACACCCGAAACAACCGTAGTACCCGAAACAACCCAAGAGATTGATCTGACACAGGTGCCCGATCTTTTTGAACAGCCCTTACAACCCAACCCGCTTGCCCCGACTGCCGAAGATGTGATTGTTACCGTAGAGGGCAAAGACATCACCCACGGCGAAATCATGCAGGCCGTACAGATGACCATGCAACAGCTAAGCCGCCAGATGCCACCGCAACAGCTCTCCGAAATGTACGGAAAGGTTTACCAGAGCATGCTCGACCAGCTTATCGCCAACACCCTGCTCGAAAAAGCCGCGAATAACTCCAGCTTGGCTGTCAGCGATGCGGAACTGGATGAAGAAGTCACCAAGATCAAAACCGGTGCACCTGAAGGGCAATCCCTCGAAGAGGCTCTGGCCGCAAACAAAACAAGCGTTGACGAATGGAAAGAAAACCTTCGCAATCAAATGCTTGTTGGCAAACTGGTTAAAGAAAAAACAGCCGGTGCCGCCGAAGCCTCCCCAGAAGAAATCGCAGCCTTCTATCAACAGAACCCTGATTCCTTCCAAGTGCCCGAAAGCGTATCCGCCAGCCATATCCTGATGGCCTTCTCCGAAGAAGACACCGATGAAACCAAAGCGGAAAAGAAAGCGAAGCTCACGGCTCTAAAAGAGCAGATTGATGCCGGAGCGAACTTCGAAGAACTGGCTACAGCGAACTCCGACTGCCCCAGCAGCCAGCGCGGCGGCAGCCTCGGTTCCTTCAGCCGCGGGCAGATGGTTCCCGAATTTGAAGCCGCCGCCTTCACGATGGATGTCGGCACGGTCAGCGACCTCGTTGAAACCCAGTTCGGCTACCACCTGATTAAAGTCACCGACCATCAGGCCGCAAGCGTTCGCCCTCTTCCCGAAGTCACCGAACAGCTCTCCGAATACCTGTCCAGCCAGAAAAAACAGAAAATGCTAATGACTTATATCGATGGGCTTAAAGAAGCCGCCGATATCGTTATGCATAAACAGGACATGGATTCCGGCGCAGCTGCAGCTGAGTAACCCGTTCATCCATCGGAAAACAAAAAAAGCGCTCCCTTACGGGGGCGTTTTTTTGTATCCGGACGACCCTTCGACACCCTTCCTGTCGCTCAAAACCTTCGCCTCGTTTACGATCGAAAAGAGCCCCTTTTCTAAGCTTACGTAAAAATTGACGTACTCTGCATGGATCGCTAAACTAATTATGTTTTTTTTTAACAAATTCAACTCACAGAGGAGCCTATGAAAATTAAAGCCGCCTTTCTTTCCGTGGAGGATACGCCTCCCGACTTGATCCTGTCATTTGCTGAACTCGGCGATTCTCCCGTTGAATGCCAAAGCCTAATCCTCTTGCGCACCAAGAAGTATGAGAAGCTCATGTATGAATTTGAACGAGGCGTGAACATTTCATGGGAGGGGGATCAAGAAGAACCAGAATTTGATGAGGTGATGACTTCATTCAAATGGAGTCAAACACTCGCAACCATCACCTCCCCCGATAGAACCATTGAGGTCGATCTATCTAATATCCCCAAAAATGACCTCAAAAAAATGAAGCGGATTTTAAAAAAGATGAACTCCGATAAGTGCTTCGAGCTCAAAAAAATCTAATTAAAAAATCAGCTTTTCGCTTCTTTGCGTGGATCAATGGAGCATTTTCAACCGGCCCGGGAAATCGGGTTCCGCTAGATAACAGAATTAAGAGGATGTCTTAGATTTAAGAGGATGTCTTAGATTTAAGAGGAAACGATCCGGTTAAGCATCTGCCCCCCTAATGGGTGTGAGGTTAAGCCCTTCTTGATGATCTCAGAAGCCGAACTGATGCGCTGGAGGCACAAAACAAAACAGCATGAGACAACGTCCCAGGATCATGATTTCGGATAAATATCTGTCCTGACGGGACAGCACAATTGATCTGCTTTTGTATTGCCCCTTCAGGTCAAAAAATGGCGCACATCTCTGACATTGGGCTTTGCCCAGTGCTAGTTTGTGTAGCGCCTGTGGCACATAAGAACGCTTAACCTCCAAATTGCAGGGCGGGTCACGGTTGAGGTTAGAGACCTGCCCACCGACGGTGGACAGGCTTTATCCAGATGCGGTGCATCCGCGGCTGGAAGGCATCGTGCCTCAGCCATTCCAGCCTTACAACTAAAGGGAAATAGCGCTTAACCTCCCACCCATTACCCCCCCCCCGACAAAAGACCTTCTTAAAAACGGGCGCCCCGCTGATGCGGAACGCCCGTACTCCAAACTGAAACGATCTGTCTACGTTAAAACAGACGCATGTATCACTCTAGCCAAGCATCTCTTTGGCAACGTTGTAGACGTTGTCGGCAGTGAAACCGAATTTTTCAGCGAGCAATCCTCCCGGTGCGGAGGCCCCGAAGGTGTCTTTACAGACGCTTACGCCGCAACGACCAATATATTTTTCCCAACCGAAGGAGGTTCCGGCTTCAACCACCATGCGCTTCGTGCAGCTGTCGGCCATCACGTCGCTCTGATAGACTTCGTCCTGGGCTTCGAAGAGTTCACGGCAAGGCATGCTGACCACCCTGACGTTCGTGCCGTCGGCCGCAATCTTCTCAGCGGCATCGAGGGTGATTTTTACTTCAGAACCCGTTGCAATCATCAGCAGGTCCGGTGTGCCTTCGCCACTTTGGAACAGGATGTAGGCACCTTTGGAGAGGCTGTCCATGTTGTATTTTTCACGATCGATCACGTCGAGGTTCTGACGCGTTAAACACAGGACGGTCGGGCCCGTGGTATTTTTGAGCGCGGCGACCCAGGCACAGCCGGTTTCTTTCGGGTCGCTCGGGCGAATAACCGTCACGTTGGGCATCATGCGCAAACTGTTGATAGTTTCGATTGGCTGATGGGTCGGTCCGTCTTCGCCCACCCAGAAGCTATCATGGGTGAGAACATAAATAACGGGCTGGTTCATGAGCGCGGCCATGCGAAGCGTTGGGCGAAGGTAGTCAGCGAAGACCAGGAAGGTGGCTCCGTAGATACGGAATCCTCCGTGAACCTGAATCCCGTTCATGATGGCACCCATTCCAATTTCACGTACACCATAATGGAAGTTGCGACCTTCAAATGCACCTTTTCCGATGTCGGAATAGTCATTCAAGTGGGTATTGTTGGAACCGGCGAGATCGGCGGAGCCCCCTACAAGGAAGGGCAGTTCTTTCGCAATTTCCTGCAGCACTTTTCCGGAAGCAGCCCGCGTTGCGAGTGCCTTGTCGAAGGTCGGCATTTTCTCGATGAGGTCGACCGGGATTTCCCGGCTCATGTGGAGATCCCACTGAGCTGCGAGGGCGGCGTTATCGGTGCGCCATGTGGCGTAGTCAGCATTCCATGCGGCTTCAACCTGTTTCATGTCGTCGAGACGAGCAGCGAAGAGATCGCGAACTTCCTGAGGTACGAAGAATTTTTCTTTGGACATGCCAAGAGCTTTTTTGGTGAGAATCACTTCTTCTTCACCGAGCGGGGCACCGTGACAATTGTGGGAGCCTTCTTTGTTCGGAGAGCCGAAACCGATTTTTGTTTTGCAGACAATGAAAGAAGGCTTTCCGGTTTCCGCCTGAGCGTCTTCGATGGCAGTCTGAATTTCTTCGTAATTGTGTCCATCGACGGTCTGGACGTGCCAGTTATAGGCTTCCATGCGCTTAACGACATCATCGCTATAGGTAATGCGCACATCGCCTTCGATGGAGATAAAGTTTTCGTCGTAGAAAACAATCATTTTTCCGAGGCCGTGATTTCCTGCGAGGGAGAAGACTTCGTTCGAGATGCCTTCTTCCAATTCGCCTTCGGAGCAAATGACGTACGTGTAGTGATCGACGATTTTTTTGGCATCGGTGTTAAAACGTGCAGCGAGCATTTCTTCTGCAATGGCCATTCCTACGCCATTTCCACAACCCTGACCGAGCGGACCGGTGGTGGTTTCAACGCCTACCGTGTGGCCATATTCCGGATGACCGGCGGTTTTGCTGCCCCATTGACGGAAATTTTTGAGTTCACTAAGCGGCAGATCATAGCCGGAGAGGTGCAACAGGCTATAGATCAACATGGAGCCGTGTCCGCAGGAAAGGATGAAACGGTCGCGATCGACCCATTCCGGGTTTTCGGGGTTATGTTTCAGGTATTGAGTCCAGAGTACGGCGGCCACATCAGCCATGCCCATAGGCATTCCCGGATGACCGGAATTTGCGGCTTGTACGCCGTCCATTGAGAGTCCGCGAATTGTATTTGCTACGAGTTTTAGATTCATTTGATTCATTCCTTTTTGAATTGATTTAAATTATTGATTTACGAAAAGAGCGCCACTGATCGAGTGCCGTTTCCCATGCGTAAACATCCTGCGGTTCGTACGTTTTGGACTCCTGAGCGAACGAGTTGCGGATGATTTCGCGGCCTTCAGCGAGTGAAGCGATATCGCCCATTGCCAGCATCTGCATCACAAGATTTCCGATGGCAGTTGCTTCGACGGGGCCGGTAATCACCTTGCGACCGGTGGCATCGGCCGCAAACTGACTGAGCGTTTTATTCAGGCATCCGCCGCCTACGATGCGCAGGGTGTCCAGCTTTCTTCCGCTAAGTTTTTCGAGAGATTCGTAGGTGTCGGCATAGAGCAGCGCAAGCCCCTCATAAGCCGTGCGCAGAATCTGCCCGTGCTCCTGCGGTCGCTTCTGACCGGTTTGTTCACAGAAATCCTGAATGCGGGTCGACATGTCTCCCGGAGCCAAAAACATTTCGTTGCTCGGATCGATAAAAAACTCGAATGACGCGGAAAGAAGAGCCATTTCGGCCATTTCGTCCCAGGTATAATCAAAACCCTGTTCTACCCAAACACGGCGAAGTTCCTGAATGATCCAGAGTCCGGACAGGTTCTTAAGAAAGCGGATGGTGTCGCACACGCCGACTTCATTAGTAAAGTTGGCGGCGAGTACATCGTCGTTGATGACCGGTTCCGACAGCTCAGTGCCCAGCAGCGACCACGTACCGGAGCTTAGAAAAGCGCATTGCTCGCCTTCCGCCACCGGAACAGCCGCGAAGGCACTGGCAGTATCGTGCCCGCCGACAGCTACCACGGGCAGGCCGCTGGTTTCGCCGATCACGGTTCCGGGATCAACCAGTTCGGCAAACAGATCGGTGCGAATTCCGAGCTTTTCAAGCAGATCGTACGCCCAATCTTTGGTGACGGGATTGTAGAACTGCGAGGTGCTGGCAATACTGCGCTCAGCGACCATTCGCCCGGTCAGCCAGTAACTCAGCAGATCCGGAGAAAAAAGCATTTTGTCTGCGGTCTTATACTGAACGGAATCTTCCAATGCCATTGCCATATACTGATACAGCGAGTTTAGCTCCATAAACTGCAGTCCGGTCTGGGCAAAGACCTCTTCCTTCGGCACCTTTTCAAATACCTTTTCAAACATCCCAACGGTCCGGCTGTCACGATAGTTCACCGGGTTACCCAACAGCTTTCCGTCGGCATCAAGCAGACCCGAATCCACGCCCCACGTATCGATACCCATCGATGAAATCTCATCACCATACTCCTTAAAGGCCAACGTAAGCCCTTCCGTGATATTGCGAAACAAATGCACAAAATCCCAAAATAGACGGCCGTTTATTTCGGTAGGGCCGTTCCAGAACCGGTTCATCTCCTTGAGTGTAAGCGTGCCGTCTTCGAGCGTGCCGACGATCGTGCGCCCACTGGATGCCCCTAGGTCTACTGCCAAATAATGCTTTTTCATTCCATTCCCCCAATCAAGTTGACCACCCTATGAATATCCACTTCTTCCAACGACTCAACCACTGAATCGGCCGCGCTCAGTTTTTCCCGGGAGGTCGAATTTCTTACCGCCACGCATCGGCATCCGGCAGTCTTTGCCGCCTCCACGCCGTCCGGTGCATCCTCGATCACGACACACTGCGCCGGATCCAAATTTAACCGAACCGCCGCCGTCAGGAACAACTCCGGATCGGGCTTTTTGTTTTTAACCTCGTTGCCCGTCACATACACCATTTGCATATAGGGAACTCCGGTAGACTTCAAAACCGCTTCCGATTTCTCCCGCGTGCTGCTCGTGGCAATGCCGACGCTGAAATCATCCCGCGCCAAAGCGCTTTTCATTAGCTCCAGCACGCCGGGGAATGCCGGCAACGGGTTCACTTTCAGCATGGACAGGAAATTTTCCTGCCGCGCCTTGGTGGCGGCTTCCACCTGGTCATCGGAAAGTTCGATTCCATACACCCTCGCGGCAGAACGGACATATTCCGCCGCGCCGCGTCCCAGTCCGGCCTCAAAATCCGCGCGAATAACGCCCGGCACACCGAACAGATCCGCAAAAACCTTGATCGAGGCCTCCGCGTTTACCCGTTCGGTGTCGGCAATCACGCCATCCACATCGAAAATCAGACCGTACTGCTTATCCATTAACAAACCCTAGATTGCGGGTGCGTTTGCGAGAAGGAAGCGCTCGGCTTCCGGGCTCCACAGACCGTTTTCCTTTTCAACGATTGCCGCCAGCCCTTGATACAGGTCGCCTTCCATACCGCTCAGATCGTCAAGCGCCACCAACGGCATGCTGACATTGTTGTAAACCAACTTTTTACCGCCCGGGATATCCGGGAGATTGAGCGTGGTGTCGATGACCGCATCGAGTCCACCAATATGCGTAATCATGACAGAAGGATTCAACCAGCCTGCTTCCATCATTTTGAGGGATTCGAGCATGTCGTCGGTATTGCCGCCGCTGGTTCCGACCACGTGAGCTGCTGCGTAATGAACATTGTAGAAGTTGAACATAGCGGCGAATTCAGGATTGGTCGGGCCGGCAAAGAAGTTTAAACAGCCGTCGAAACCGAGGATCTGGTCGCCCTGCTCCACCACCGGTTTAACCGGAGCATAAACGAACACATCGTCAAATCCGGCACCCTTTGGCGTGAGCGATTTGAGATATTCTACACCCTTACCCTCTTCGGCCGTATTGACGTAGATGAGTTCCACGCCGTTGGCTTTGGCTTCTTCGACAGTGAAGATAGAAGCCGCGCGCTCGAGGCGGGGGGTATCGATATCGGTGACCACCACCCGCGCTGGTTTGCGATCGCAATGGATGGCGTAATCGATAGCACCCAGCCCCATCGGGCCGACACCAGCCAGAATGGCGCAGGAACCGCCTTCAACGATTTCCATTTTATGGACGTAAGAGCCGGGCGTGGTGTGATAGTTGGCGTGATAGCCACCGACGATACAGGACATCGGTTCCGCCAGCGAGCCGAGGTAGAACGCGTCGCCGTCGAACGAAAGCAGGCAATTATTGGTCATTACCTCTTCGGGGATAACGATGTACTGCGCGTCGCCACCGATATACGGATAGGAATAGCCGGGGGCGGAGAGCACACCGACCGGTCCGTTTTCATCCACCAGCGCAGGCTGGATGGAAAATTTTTGACCGGCGGTGAACTGGTCAGCCCACCTGGAGCCGACTTCAATAATCTCACCGCAGAATTCGTGACCGATGATAATGGGATTTTCCGCCACATCGTTCGGCACGCGTTTGTGTTTCGAGCCCTGCGTCGCGGCCTTGTAGGATGACATACAGATCGAGTCAGAAATAATCTTGGCCAGGATTTCATTTTCATTGATGGCCGGGAGTTCAAACTCCTCCAACCGCAAATCTTTTTCGCCATACAGTCTTACTGCTTTTGTTTTCATTATATCCTCTAGATAGGGTTATCAGTTACCTGTTATTGGTTATCAGTTCAAAGTCAGCGGCCACCTATTAATCGTCATCTTCTCCTGATAACAAATAACCGATAACCGATAATTTATTAGTTCAACATAACCTGGCCGCCGGTGACGGGGATGGCCTGGCCGGTTTCGTATTTCTGTTCGACGGAATAAAGGATCGCCTTGGTGACGTCCTCGCCGTCGCAACCGCGATTCATCGGAACCTGCGCCTCATAGAACGCGCGCACATCCTCGATCGTTTCCGCACCGGGCACTTTGCCGGTGTTGAGATACTGCACAAACAGTCCGCGTTCCGGATCGCTCCAGAGCGGACCGTTAAAAAAGTTACCGGGACAAACCGTGTTCACCTTGGTATTATCTGCAACCAGTTCCTTGGCAAAACTCTGCACCAGCCCGACGGACCCGAATTTTGAACCGGCATAGGCCCCGTTTTTATTGGAACCTTCCAGCGCCGACTTGGAGCTGACGGTGACGATATCGGTAAAATATTTTCCGGTCGGCTGGTTCATGGCTTCCATCACCGGAGCGACGTACTTGGTACACAGGAAAAAACCGATATAGTTCACGTCGGTCACGAATTTGAAATCCTTGAGCGTCAGCTCTTTCACACTACCTGCCTTGAGTACGCCCGCATTGCTGACGAACAGGTCGATTCCTCCGACCTTTAGAACAATCTCATCGATCATGGTCTTAACCGATTCTTCGTCTGTCACATTCACGGCGACACCGAAGGCTGCCGTGCGGCCTTCCTGCTCATTGAGCTCGCCAGCCAGTCTTTTCGCGCCGTCCACGTTCATGTCGGCAATAAAAACGATCGCGCCGTTTTTGATCAGTTCGCGGACAATGCCTTCGCCGAAGCCCTGAGCACCACCGGTGACCACACAAACCTTATTGTTCACCACCGCCGCGCGGCCAGTCACTTTCTGAACAGTGGTCGTGCCGTTCACGGCATCGTCGAAATCTTCACCGAGCAGGAAGCCGCCAACGCCCGCGACGCTCACCGAGCGCATACCGGGTGTAAACTTCGCGTCCAGCTCTTCCGCCGAACAGGTCAACTCTGCATCTTGAATGGTTTCCTTAAAGACGACGATGTCGCCCTTTTCTCCGTCAAATGTCAGCCCGCGCAACCGCGGTGCAATTTCTAAATTCTTCATAGTTTTTCCACTTCTATTTCTTTAGCCGCAAAAAGGCGCAAAAAGCGCAAAATTAAACTTTCGAAAGGGCATATTTTTTCACCCCTAACTTCGGACTACCAAAATTAATTAACATGCCGTGTTCCATTCGGCTCCCACGCAAATAACCCAATAACTGAGCTGTATGCTCTGGCACAAAATCTCGAACTGCTTTCAGCTCAATAATCAAACAGCCTTCGATCACCAGATCAGCAAAGTACTCCCCTAGTTCTGTCCCATCTTCATCCAAAACCATAATGGGCTTCTGCTGTTCCACGTTAAGACCTTTTTTACGAAGCCGATTCGCCAACCCATTTTCATAGATTTTTTCAAGATAGCCGTGGCGGAGATAGCACTGAAGCTCAAATGCTGTCTGCCGAACCACATCACACAATTCAAACATTTCCTTCTCTGTTTTCATGCTCTCTCCTTTTGCGCTTTTTTGCGGCTACTTTTCTTAAATAAGCTCTACAGCCTTTTCCGGACGCACGGGGTCAATTCGTCTTCCAATGTCTGAGTAGAACGCGATGCGTTCTTCCAAAGATTGGAACTTTTTCGGGTTTTCCGGGTTAAAAATTCCAAGGGTTGGAACTTTTTCCGCGAGTTTTTCGTGGGCGATGAGCGCGAAGGCGGCATCGGCCAAATGCACAAACTCCGGTTCGAGTAGAATCGGGCAGTTAAAGCTCTGGCGCGAGCTGTTGATGTCCACCCCGCTAATTTCCATCAGTTCGTTTTCCTGACAGAGCTTCTGCAAGCGACGCAACTGTTCTTTAGTGTTGCGCGGCGGCATGTAGGTGATCGCTTTAAAGCCGATCTTTTTCAGTTCAGGAACCAGCTCGTCGAGATAGTCGTCCTCAAACTTCTCGGCTTTTTTATCGCCGGTTGGCGACTCGCCGACATCGCCGAGATAAGCGTAGGCCGGAATTGCACCAATGGAGCTGGCGAAGTCCACAGCGGTTTGTACGCCGATGCATTCTTCTTTCCCTGACGGAATAAAAAAGAGCGGAACGAGCG
>Ga0307990_1003598_pt1 | contig 11763 bp, 8 predicted proteins | sample EllFjometagen129_FD_203168 | JGI IMG/M metagenome (GOLD analysis project Ga0307990, IMG submission 203168) | Marine microbial communities from Ellis Fjord, Antarctic Ocean - #129 | ecosystem: Environmental > Aquatic > Marine > Unclassified | place: Southern Ocean | collected 2014-10-08
ATGTATATTACCGGTAGCGTCGGTACCGCCCAGTACGGTGACGAAGGATTCGGTGATCCGTATCTTTTGCCTAATAAGACTTATTGCGAATCCTGCGCAAACATTGCTAACGTACTCTGGCAGTATCGTATGACCCTGCTTAAAGCAGATGCCAAATACGCTGACGTTATGGAATTGTCTCTGTACAATGGTGCTATCTCGGGAATATCAATTGCAGGAAATTCGTTTTTCTATCAGAACCCGCTACAGAGCAGCAAAGGCGCTACGCGTTCTTCATGGATAGGCCTGGCATGTTGTCCCACAAATCTTACAAGATTTATTCCCCAAGTTGGCGGGTTTATGTATGCTGTCGGTGGAGAGAATATTTATGTCAATCTTTACGCTGCGGGTAACGCCTCGATAAAGACAGAAAACGGAAAAACAGTCAAGATCAAACAGGAAACCGATTATCCATGGAACGGGAATGTTAAACTAACTGTAACTCCGGATAAGTCTTCAGAATTTGCACTTTGTGTGCGAATACCCGGGTGGGCGCAGGGACGCCCGGTACCGAGTGATCTGTATCGTTTCGGAAATTCCAGTGTTGAACCAGTTACTCTCAAGGTTAACGGTAAAACTGTTGACGCAACCGCCGGTTCCGATGGCTATGTCCAGCTTAAACGCAAATGGCGAAAGGGCGATGTTGTAACACTCGATCTTCCAATGCCCGTAAAGCGCGTCTATGCACACGAAAAGGTCGAAGCAGACAAAGGCAAGGTTTCACTGATGAGGGGCCCGATAGTTTACTGCCTTGAAGCGGTTGATAACACCGGTGTCGATTTTTCAAAACTTCAATTGTCGCGTAAATCTTCTCTAAAAAGTATTCATCTCCCAGAACTTTTAGGCGGCGTAACAGTTCTGCAGGGCAAAGCTGTTTCAGACGGCAATAAGGTTGATATTACAGCTGTTCCTTATTACTCATGGACCAACAGGGACAAGGGAGCGATGACAGTATGGGTTGATGAAACTAACCAGGCATCTAAACCTGCTGCTGTCGAAAAGATAACCGGCAGTGCTCCTATCAAGGTGTTCATTCTCGCAGGACAATCCAATATGGTAGGCAATGGAGTTGTTTCAATGGACGACCCCAAGGATTACAATGGCGGCAAGGGCAACCTTGTCTGGTCTATGAAAAATTCCAAAAGCGCTGACAAAATGAAGCACCTGAAAGACGAAAATGGAAACTGGATAGTCCGTGATGATGTTGAGATATCTTATAAGGTTCGTGGAAAAGTAAGGAAAGGTGGATTGACCGTTGGGTATACAGGTTACGGAGGTTCAACCCATATTGGTCCTGAATTTCAGTTTGGTCATGTTGTCGGCGACTATTTTGAGGAGCCCGTTTTGCTTATCAAAACAGCTTGGGGTGGCAAGAGCCTCTACACCGATTTCCGACCGCCAAGTTCTGGCGGCAAGGTTGGCCCGTATTATAAAAAGATGATTGAAGAAATTTACGCCGCTCTGGGAGAACTAAATTACGATAATTACGAACTTGAAGGCTTCGTCTGGATACAGGGCTGGAATGATATGTGCACAAAGCCTGCGATTCCCGAATACGCCGACAACCTCGTCAATCTCGCAAAGGATATTCGTAAAGAGTTCAACGTTCCGAACCTACCGTTTATCGTTGGTGAACTCGGTAACGAAGGACCGGTAAAGGGGCCCGGAAGCATGGCTGATTTCAGGAAAGCTCAGCAAGAAGGCACCAGGCAGATAAATAATGCTGTCTTTGTGAAAACCACCGGTTTTGCCCGTCCAAATAAACTGTCTCCTAACACCGGCCACGGACACCACTGGTTCGGAAATGCCGAAAGCTATTTCCTGGTCGGAGACGCACTTGCAAAAGAAGCAATAGAACTTGTCGAAAATAAAAATTAGATGATGCTCTGAAATGAGCTCAAGAGGTCATGGAAAAACAAGTTTTACGAAAATACGATGATCATAGCAATAAATTGTGTTTTGAAACGTTTATATAGAAAACGTTAGTTTAAGAAATTTTTTTACAGAAAGGGTTTAAAATGTACCGAAATGTGATTTTACCGTGTTTGTTATTGGCTGTGTTTTCCTTCGGAATTGTTCATGCTCAGGATATACCTGCTGAAATGCCTCGTGAGGATGTGGTCGAAGTTCCGGCTATTGGAAAAGGGCTGTGCGTCAGCAACCTTTTCCAGGCAAACATGGTTCTTCAACGGAATAAAACCGTTACTATCTGGGGCTGGGCGGATTCTGGCGAGAAAGTTACGGTTTCGTTTGCAGGACAGACCGCACAAACCACAGCCAAGGCTGATCGTTCGTGGAAAGTGACTCTTAATGCTATGCCGGTTAATTGTAAGCCGCAGTTGATGACGGTCAAGGGCAAGAACAAGACGCTAAAAATGGGAAACATCCTCGTTGGTGACGTATGGGTACTCGGCGGACAGAGCAATATGGAATTTCCTCTTTACAAGATTGACGACGGGGATCTTGAAATTGCTTCGGCGAACTTCCCCCAGATCCGGCTGCTGTCTGTGCCCAGGGGCAAAGTTTTTGATTCGGTTAAGAGTTTTCAGCGGCTTTACGAGTGGAGTTCATGGTTAAAACAGCATTTGCGAAAGGGTGACTGGGATGTTTGTACGCCTGAAATAGTAAAGGAATTTACGGCGATAGGTTATGTATTCGGCAGACGTTTGCAGATGGCAACACAGGTTCCGATCGGATTGATTGACACTTCAATCGGCGGAACTACAGTTGAAACCTGGACGCCTGAAGCAGTATTAGCTGAAATTAAGGGCCGAGAAACACAGGAAAAACTCCAGGAATGGAAAGACAACATTGCAAGTTATGACGCACAGGCTGACTTGCAGAAACGGATCGCTAATTTTAAGGGGTGGAAGAAAAATATGGCTGCACAGGGTAGACTGGTGCCAGCCGACGCAAAGCAACCAAGTGACCTGCTGCCAGGTCCTGTTGCCAGCAAGCACCGTCCGGGCTTTTGCTATGCTAGTGTTATCAAGCCGCTTGAAGGTCTTTCTGTCAAGGGTGCGGTATTCCACCAGGGATATAACAACTGCTTTGACGGTTCCGCCGGAGCTAAGATGTACTACCAGATATTCGGCAAAATGATCACTGCATGGCGGGCAGCTTTTAATGATCAACAGATGCCTTTCTGTATCATTTCTTTGTGTACTGAAGGTGAACCGCAGACTATGGACAATTTCCTGTCGTCTATGTTTGATGTCGGTCCACTTATCAGAGAGGCCCAGTACAAAACATTCCGCGATTTTTATGATGCCGGTGACAAGTCAATCGGTTTTGTAAGTTCTTTCGACATGCGAAAGAGATGGTACCATCCGCAGATCAAAGTTCCGGTTGGTGAACGTACTGCCAAATGGGCACTGGCTAGCCAGTACGGAATCCTTAAGGGTGATCAGCATTGGCTTGCACCGACGATCAAGGAAGTTAAAATTGAAAAAGGTACGATTCGGCTGACGATGAGTACGTCGATCAAAAGAAAAGACGAAAGTGAACGCAAATTGATGGGCTTTGCGATTGCAGGCAAGGATCGCTGTTTCTATCCTGCCGACGTCAATTGGTACACAGATGACTCAGACAAGCACAATCGCCCGATTTATCAGCGTGACGTCCTCGTCCTCAGCAGCCCCTTTGTCCCTGAGCCTGCACACTTCCGCCATGCCTGGGCGAGAAATCCGATATCGAATATTGTTAGCGGCCAAGGAATTCCACTTGCAACACAGCGAAGTGATGACTGGCTGCTTGAAGAAATTCCGGTTAAAGTCAAAGATTTTGATAATAAAGACAGTCGGCAGATTTCCGGTGAGCTACGTAAAATGCTTAAACAGGCTGATATTGAACGGCGTTTCAAAGAAGCCGAAGCGACTATAGCGGAACTGAAACCGGTAATCGAAAAGGCCGGTGCCGAGATTCAAAAGAAAAAGGCCAAGGCCAGGATCGGACGCTGAGAGTTCAACCTTAAGACTGTTCCGGGAGAAACCAATCAGAGAAGTTCTTTAAAACCTGAATATTCGAATGTAAAGACGTTATCCATCACTCAATTGCCGGTTATTTTGCGATCCGACAGGATAAGTACAAGCTGATAATGTGCCCGGATTCCGGAGGCTGGACAAGCCCTAAACCAAATGCTAAACGATGGCAGCAGCTTGAAGATCAAGGCAAACCGACTGTGCAGTTGTATGATATGACAGAAGATCTTGGCGAGCAAAAGAACCTTGCCGCCGATATACCCGAAAGAGTAAAGGCATTGAAAGACCTCCTGGAAAATCAGGTAGAAGACGAGCGAACTACGCCAGGAGCTAAACAAGCCAATGATGCAAAGATCAAGATAGAAAAGAAGCCGGTCAGTGGAAGAAAGAACGCCAAAAAAGCCGGCGGCAAAAAAACATACGGGACAGTAACGAAGAATTATATCCATCTTGAAGCACTGCTGCTCAAACGAGGCAGATGGAAAATTATGATGGAATACCAGAAGTCAAAAGGCACAGAAGAAGAATGGAACGAACTGGAACAGTCAAACTGACTGTTTGAGATTTATAATTTATGATTAAGGGTCCGGTTTAACAGCCGGATATATTGTGAACATTATGAAAAATCTGACACGAAGAGAGTTTTTAGGGACTATGGCAGCGGGAGTTGCCGGGACTATTATTGGCAGCGCTATCTCTGGCTGCTCGAATCAGGGTCATTTGTCCGGGCTGGCCTTTAAACCAATAAAGATCCTCGAATTGGGAGACATGCACATCGTCACTGACAATGACAAGGCAATTGCCTATCCACGCAAAGTGATCCAGGCGATGAACGAAGAAGGCGGCGATCTTGTTCTGGCTTGCGGCGATATGGGGACAAATGGGTTAAGGTCCGAGTTGGAGCTTGCCAAGGGTGTTCTTGACGAACTGAAGATGCCGTATTACCCAGTGATCGGCAATCATGACGCACTCTACCGGGGAGAACAGGAAGAAACCCTGTTTAGCGAGATATTTTCCTTGCCGCAGAATAACTATCATTTTGTTAAGAATGGCGTTCATTTCATAGGCATTAGTCACGGTTGCGGCAAGGCTTTCAGGAAAAACAGTGTCAGGCCAAAAGTCATGGTATGGATAAAAGAGACGCTGACAAACATACCTGGAAATGAACCCATAGTATTCTTCTCGCACTATCCTTTTGGCGAAGGTGTCAGATACCAGACACCGAATTCAGCCGAAGTGCTGGAACTGTTTAAGGACAAGAAGCTGCTTGCTATGATTTCCGCGCATTTTCACGGAAATACCGAACGGCGAGAAAATGGCATACTGATGACCACAACAGCATGCTGCAGCGGCACAAGAGGTAATCATGACGGGACAAAGACCAAAGGCTACCGAGTCTTTCATATTGATAATGAAATGAATGTTACGACCGAATTTAAAGAGGTGAAATGAAATTATTTAAGTCTATCTTTGTATTGTCTGTAATGCTTAGCTGTCTGGCGGGGTGTGCATCAAATAAATTATATCAGTAAATGAAACTGGGTTCGGTACTTTTTTGCTTGGCATCGCCGTTTTTAATATCTTAAAGTGGATAACTACCTTCAATTGGAAAAATTATGACTAGAATTAATACATCCCGTTCTTTTCAAGTTAAGCCGGATTTTGATGAGTGCATGGCTAGGATAGATGCATGGAATGATCAAAAGATTATTGACCGCCCCCCGGTTCGATTTCACCATCATAATATCGAATATGAAAAACACCGAACCATAAAAGGCCCGTGGAAAACAGCAGAAGACAGATGGCTTGATGTTGATTTTCAGGTTAATTCATTTATTGAATCATTAAAGACTACTGAGTTTTTGGGTGAAACCTTCCCGGTCTACTGGCCCAATCTTAGCGCTGTTGCTTATAATTTATTCCTTGGCCAGAGGGGTACTTTTGACGATGTGACAGCCTGGGTTCATCCATGCATTGATGACTTGGAAAATCATCCTGCCCTTAAGATTCAATGGGACAATAAGTATTTTAAAGCTATCGAGGCCATGACACAATGCGCACTTGAACGCGGGGAAGGAAAGTTTATGGTAGGCTATACGGATATGTATGCCGGTGTCGATTGCACTTCGCTTCTTAGGGGAACAGAATCGACATGCATGGATATAGTTATGCAACCCGAACCTCTCAAGCAGCTTATAGATGATGCATTTGAAGAATACATCGATGTGTACAACCATTTTGACCGAACCTTAAAAAAACATAATCAACTTTCAGTTACATGGATGAATATACCGAGCTTTGAAACATTCAATGTTTTGGCGTGTGACTTTGCAACAAATATTTCACCGGAGCATTTCGTCGAGTTTTGCCTGCCGAATATTCGTAAAGAGGCCAGCTACTTTACTCATAACGTCTTCCATTTGGATGGGCCGGGAGTGGCTCGCCATATTGACGCAATACTTACTTTGCCCAATCTGCAAGTTGTTCAGTGGGTGCAGGGTTATGGAGCCGACGAACCGATAATGCAGTGGCTTCCCTTAATTCGAAAAATTCAGGAAGCCGGAAAAAGTGTGATAGTTGACTTGAAAATGAATGAACTGGATGGTTTTATCAGCAGTGTGGATCCTGCCGGAATCATGATTTGGGTGCCGGCTGAACCGAATCAACAAAAAGATGTTCTTCAGCGGGTCAGTAGCTGGTAATAATTGAAAGATTGGAGCCTATGAACAATATTAATATGGAAGACAATAATGTTTCGCCCGTTGAACCGGGCATGTCCAAAGAGGATGACGATTTTTCCTCAAATGAATATGAACGCCAGCCTGTGCCTGAAAGCAAGACGAAAGGGCTTAGCAGTTTCGTTGGATTGTTCGCTGGTGAGCATGTAGCCGCCACCGAGTTGCTTATAGGCCCGTTGTTTCTTGCGCGTGGAGTCAGCGCGTTCGATCTTATCGTAGGTCTTTTTATAGGTAACCTGCTGGCTGTATTGAGCTGGAGGTTCATAACAGCTCCAATCGCTGTAAAGAAAAGATTGACGCTCTATTTCCAACTCGAAAAGATTGGCGGCCGGGCAATAATTGATGTTTACAATGTTGCCAATGGTGTTCTCTGGTGCTGTCTGGGTGGTGTATTCATATATGTATCAGCAACGGCTTTGTTTGTACCATTGAATATCCCTGATCCTTTAAAGACTGACTGGTTGCCTAACGGACCAGGAATGGTCATGGTGATTTTGGCTGTAGGGGCGGTGATCGTATATATCGCTGCAAAAGGTTACGACGCCGTGGCAAGATTTGCCAATATTTCCGCACCATGGATGGTTTTGATGTTTATTGTTTTTGGAATTGTGACGCTTCCATCTTTGGGTGTGCATTCTATCTCTCAATTCTGGGAAGTTGCCAACACTTCGATCTGGAAAGGAGTGCCCGCCGAGGGAGCCAGCAGGTTCACTTTTTGGCACGTTCTGTGTTTTGCATGGTTCGGAAACATGGCCTGGCATCTTGGAATGGGCGATTTGAGTATCTTCCGTTATGCCAAAAAGGCCAGCTATGCCTGGTCCTCTGCCGCAGGTATGTACCTTGGTCATTATATAGCATGGATAACCGCTGGCCTTCTCTACGCTGTGCAGCTTCAGGCTGATCCGAGCAATACAAGCGTCGTACCCGGGCCGATGGCATACAGAGTGGCAGGGGTTTCCGGTATCGTGCTTGTCATTCTTGCCGGCTGGACCACTGCCAACCCGGTAATCTACAGGGCTGGACTGGCGTTTCAGGCCATTAATCCCAAGTGGTCACGTGCGAAGGTTACGGCTATTGCCGGTATCGTCGCTGTTGTCGCAGCCGTTTTTCCCGGCCTCGGAAACAACTTCCTAAGCATCGCAATGCTTTACGGTATTGTGCTTATGCCTATGGGGGCGGTGATCTTTGCTGACCATTATTTTATGAAGAAGTTGGGCATGGAGGAATTCTACGCAGCCAAAACCGGAAAACTTGTTCACTGGCCACCGATTATTGCATGGCTGGTTTCGCTTTGTCTTTGCGTTATTTTGAAATATGTAGTCGGCATGGAGGAGTTTTTCCTCTGTCTTCCCGGATGGCTTTGCTCAGGGATCGTTTATCTTATTGCCAGCAAGGCATTGCAGAAGTCACACAAACTTAAGGAGACCGTAGTATGAAAACTGTTTTGAAGTTATTATCGGCACTGGCGTTATTGATCTTGCCTGTAGTTCCGCTTTTGCAATTAGCCGGCATCGGTTCTGCTGAACTTACCAAATTCGGACTTTTAGTTGGCACAGTTTTATGGTTTTCGACCGCGCCATTTTGGATGAATAAAAAGACAGGCGATAAGTAATTTTAGTATATTTTTATGTTGCCCTTTCAGGGCGTAACATTTTATGTCTCATAACTCAGGGCGTCACTCGCTGCAATCGTTTACTCTGGGCCAAGTTATGTTAGCCCTTCGGGCTGATTATGATAACCGCCTGCGGCGAAAACTTTTTTAGAAATATGCCGTAAACTGTACCAGACACCTTTGCTTCTCGAGACAGATTTGGTATTCTATCAGAAAAGAGGCTTACCGGCGTATCTGATCTAAGATATGCAGTGTTATATTGGAAATCTCAGATTAAGATATATGTAATAATAATAAATATGTTCAGTAAAGGGTATTGTCGTGACAAGTATAACAAAACATTCTTTTCGAATTGCACTAGTAATCGTTCTTTTGGTCTCATCGGTCTTAATCGCCAAGCCCAGGAAAATTCAAGCCCCCATGTCCGATTTTACCAAGGGCGGACAACCGGGCGATTATCACGACTGGACACTGGGACCGACCGGAGCGCGAGGCTGGATCTATGGTCGCAAGGGCCAAACTGCCGAGGCTCGTCAGATTTTGGTGACCAAGGTTTCAAGAAATTCGCCTGCTGACGGGATATTAAAAAAGGGCGATGTCATTCTGGGTGTCGCCGGTAGGCCTTTCGATGATGACGCACGGATTCAGTTCGGCTGCGGCATCATGGCAGCTGAGCAGAAAAACAATGGCGGCAAGATGAAGCTTATTCGATGGCGAGGTGGCAAGACCGAAAACGTCACACTCAAGCTGGCGGTAATGGGCACCTACAGCGACACCGCCCCTTACAATTGCCAGAAGTCCAGTAGAATCTTCAAGCAAGGCTGTAAGGCTATAGCGAAAAAAGGTCTGGGCGAAGTTTCGATAACCAACGATCTGAACGCACTGGCCCTGCTGGCCTCCGGGCGTAGGGAATATCGTTCGATGTTGTCTGAATACGCCCGAAAGGTAGCCGTTTACGATACGAAAAACTCATCGTGGATGTCCAGTTACGCGACCATGTTTCTGGCAGAGTACGTCGCTGCGACCGGTGACCGTTCGGTCAAGGGCGGCTTGCGTCGCCTCGCATTAGAGATAGCCAGGGGCGCAAGCCCTGTAGGCACCTACGGGCACAGGTTTGCAGGTCCGGATGGACGCTGCCCCGGTTATGGTGCTATGAACCAGCCAACCCTTACTTTGCTTATGGCTATGATTGTCTCCCGCGAGGCTGGCATCAATGACCCCGATCTCGACAAGACCATCGCCACGACAAGTCAGTTTATGCGTTGGTATGCCAACAAGGGAGCCATACCATACGGTGACCACTTCCCCTGGCTTGGACATGAAGACAACGGCAAGTGTTCATCCGCTGCGGTATGCTTTGATATATTGGGTGACCAACAGTCAGCGGAATTCTTCGGCAAGATGTCCACAGCCGCTTATAGCGAGCGAGAGCGTGGACATACCGGCAATTTTTTCAATGTTCTTTGGGCCATGCCCGGCGTTTCCCGCTGCGGTGAGCTTGCAATGGGCGCTTATATGAAAGAGTTGGCGTGGTACTATGATCTGGCACGTGGTTATGACGGTAGCTTCGGATATCCGGGCTCGCCGCAGGGAGAGGAAGAACACGGCAAGTATACCGGGTGGGACTGCACAGGCGCCTATATGCTCGCTTACGCATTGCCGCTGAAAAGCCTTTACATCACAGGCAAAAAAACCTGTTCGGTTCCTCCGTTAAACCGCAGGGAAGTTGACGAAGTCATCGCCGCAGGACGAGGTTACTTTTTAGCAAAAGAAAAGAACGGTTCAATCTATGAAGGTCGCAAGCCCGACGAGCTGATCGCCGGTTTATCTAGTTGGTCACCGGCAGTTCGGGAACGTTCGGCGCTGTCGCTGGCACGGTGCAAGGGTGATTATGTACCGACGCTGCTGAAACTGCTGAACTCTACCAATTGTAACGCCCGTTATGGGGCTTGTCAGGCCCTCGGATTTATGGGGACCCGTGCCGATAAAGCCGAACCCCAACTTCGAGCCTTGCTAAGGGATTCTGATCCATGGCTGCAAAGCCTTGCTTGTACCGCGATATCGGGCTTAGGGCCCAAAGCCTATAAAAACAGTGTTGACGAGCTTCTAAGAATGCTGGCCAGTTACAACCCGGCCGACCCGCGAAAAATGGCTCATCGCTCTGCGGGTAAGACGCTGTTTTCAAGGTACAAAGGTCCGCACAGCAGGATTGCCCAGGCGGATATATTAGAGGCCACAGACCGCAAACTGCTCTATCCGGCTATCAGGTCGATACTGAAAAATGATGACGGCTGGGCTCGCTCAACGCCCGGTCTTTTGTTTAAAGATTTGCCGGAGCGTGACCTGATGGAGCTGATGCCGGACATCATCAAAGCAACTGAGGAACTCGCGCCCAGCGGCATCATGTTTGCAAGCGGTATTCGGATGGCAGGTCTTGAAGCTCTTACCAAACACCGGGTCAACGACGGAATCGAACTGCTGGCCGATTATGCACGCAATCAAAAAAAACATGGAAGCCAAAAACGCATCGTAGGGCTGATGGAGATGCTCACTTCCTATGGGGCACATGCAAAAAGAGTCATTCCAAGTTTGGAGGCAACTGCCAAATACTTCGAGAAAGAGGAAGAGGGCTTTCCACATGGATTGAGCTTGGAGAAGGCAAAGCTTGTCAGAGAGACTATAAAGCGGATCAAGGCCTCAACCGATAAGCCCAAATTGGTTTTCCTAAACCGCTGAGGATCAAACGATTCGGCTCAAGCCGGGAAAAATTAAACGGGTCCGGTACTTTTTGAAAATAAATCGTTGCTTATGATGCTTTAAGCGGCGGTTTTGGCTTATTTTGAAACAATAACTATCGACTTGGCAGTCCTTTTTGTTTGTAGTTTCGTTCGCTATCACTGTTTGTGCTCGCCCAGCATCAATGACAGCTACCAACAACCCCACCGCTCGCAGTCGCTATCGCTCATGGCTCGCTAGTCATTAGCTCGTCTCCGGCGGCCTCGGACCCTTGCGGGCCATCGGCAGCCTCCGCTCGTGTAAGTCGCTCATAGTCGCATCCACGCCACGTCGTTCTTTCGCCTGCCCCTCAGTCCGGCCTTACGGCCTCCTTCCGGGACGGCTCCCGCAAAGTCAATCTCAGCCCCAGGCAATGCGCATCGCACCGCTCCCGTCATGCCGTTTGCTATACAGCAAGCAAACGTCCCGCCGTCGCTAGTCATTAGCGCGTGGTAGCGCGGAAGACGTCGCTCTAAGTCGTCAAGTCCATACATCTGTAAGTCTTGCTTGTATTCCAACGTCCTAAACCTCCAACGTCTTACTAAGTCGTGAAGTCGGCGCTGTTCCAGAGCGGGCTATGCGCGCCCAAAAAAAGGGGGGTCTACGCGTGTGTCGCTTC
>Ga0307990_1003599_pt1 | contig 11759 bp, 14 predicted proteins | sample EllFjometagen129_FD_203168 | JGI IMG/M metagenome (GOLD analysis project Ga0307990, IMG submission 203168) | Marine microbial communities from Ellis Fjord, Antarctic Ocean - #129 | ecosystem: Environmental > Aquatic > Marine > Unclassified | place: Southern Ocean | collected 2014-10-08
TTTGGGGAGTCCAGAGGGGATACCCCTTTGGTCGCTGCCAAGCGAAGCCCTATTCGTAGTTAAATTAACCGGCCACACACACACCGCCGCGCATTACGAATTATTGAAACGCCCCAGCCGTCCGCCCGCGCGAGGTGCGATATTTTTGAGCGCCAACTTTCACTCGCCGCCGCGTGTGCGATGGTCAGCGCGATATCAGGCCGAGGTTCTTTTATTCGGTCACGCCGTCAAACCCTGGCGCTTGACGAACTCAGGCGGTTTTCAATTCCTTGCGCGATCATTAAACTCATCTTGCAAAAATTGCCCGTAGTTGGCAGGTTCACAACACGCCGATGTCAAATGACCGACGAGTTTCGTGCGGCGAAACTCTGAAATGCAGCAGGGAGGTCGTATGACCAAGGCTGATCTTACTAAAACGATTCACGAGCGCGTCGGTTGCGTGGGCAGTGTGAGAAGAATCAACATTCTAAAAGTGGCTATCCGTTTATCGAGGCTCACCTTCGATTTCAATTTCACCATCCTTATTCCTTTTCACTTTGAATTTGTAATTTTTTGAGGCTAAATAGATAACAGATCCTATCAGAGCCAATATTACGAGCCATTGCAACACTTCAAGTAGTAAAAATATCTCCTCGGGTGTCAACCCAATTACTGCATTTTTTCCGTAGCCTTTGACAGATTTTCCTAAGAGTAATTTTATGTCTTTCTGTAAACTTTTAATGTCATCACGATGAGTTATTATGCGCACGGACTCTTTTGCCTTGATGGCTCTTTTATATTCCCTCCAGAACTTCCGTAGCCCCAATTCTTCCCTATCCAATGTTCTCATTTGCCGTTTCCCCTTCCTTCAGTGAGCAATCGTTCTTGAGCGTGCATGGATTATTCCGTCTTTGAACTCAACGATTTTGTAGGTAAAATTTCCATCTATGGCTGAATCTATTTCAGTCGTTGCCCCGGCGCAATGCAGCTGAATAGCCCCTACATTGTACTCATACATCTGGTGTTCGTGGCCATGAAGGATCAAACTGACATTGTTTTCCTTCGCCAAAGACAGCAATTTGTCAACATCTGAAAGAGCCAGAAATCGATCGACTAATTTATTCCTCTGTGGTACTGGTTTGAGATGGTGATGCATCACGAGAATTTTGAATGCGTTACGAACTTCGGAGCGCTGAAGCGTATCGTTCAGCCGGTCTATCTGGCCTTCGGAAATTGCACCGCGTGAGTTGAGAAACGGATTGAAACAGGTCGAGTCCAAGCCGATTAAGCAGATGTCGCTGATGATTTGCTTGAACGGAAACTGGTGCCTTTTCCGCCCATCGCCGAAATGTTCAAGGTAGCGATCAAGCTTGCCATTTTTGCCAAAGGCGGTCATGCGCTGGATGTTTACATCATGGTTGCCCGGAACAATGGTTACGCCGCTAAAGGAGTGAAGTTTTCTTACAAAGCTTTCGGCAATTTCAAACTCTTTTTTGCTCGCCACATTGGTGATATCTCCGGTGATAACCACATAATCCACCTTTTGCTCAGCGAGATCAGCAAGCAACAATTCCCTGGCCCTTGCAGTGTCTTTTCGTAAATACAATATTTGTTTGAGGCGCAGAAACTGGCGCACGAGAAAAAACGCAGTCGGAATGCCCAAGGCGGTAATCGCCGCGATTTTTCGATAATCGATCTTCTTTCCGTCGGAATGGTAAAATAACGTCTTCCAAAGAATTTCCTGCTTTTCGGGATCCTCCAAGTATGGCTTCAAAAAGGGCATTGCCGCCGCCGGAGGTCCCGCCAACAGTACGAAGTCCCAAAAGATGCTTTTCAAATTAGCGGTGTTGGAAGCAATATGAAGGTCTGAAATGTGGGCAATGCGAAGGGTCATAGGATTTTCACCCCAACAGTTTTTCTGCAAACAAATAAATCATCTTTTCCAGTCGAGCAATAAAATCAGCAGAGTCTGGGAACTCACCTCTCGCTTGTGTGTTCTCAGTAAATTCAGTCCGTATGGTCGTTATTACTTGAATCATTGATCCGCCTTACTTCTTCAGCCACATTTTCTGCGGCTTTTGCCAATTTGTCCGGTGAAACATCTCCGCTTTTGAAGACGTTAATCGATTCACGAACACCTGCTTCAAAAGCGTCCCTCATTGTTTCCCATTTCATGATTCATCTTCCTCAAAAAGGTTATTACATAATTTGCTTGTCAGTTTCGCGCCGCCTACTCCACCGCCCACTGAACCAGCAGTGAAACCGATAGCGAAACCAATCCCGGCTCCCACAGGCCCAAAAATTGCTCCAATCGCCGCGCCGGTTCCTCCTCCTCCCATTCCTCCCGCAACAGTGCCGCCAGTGCAACCAATGGAAACCAGGCCGCCTTTGGCCAGTTTTTGAACATCAGTTGATTCGTATTTTTGGATATTCATAATGCCCACCTTCTTTTTGTGTTTGATGATATTTGAATTCACTCTGAAAGCCATTTCATCAATCTATATCCTCCATAGCCAACACCGAGAATAGCGACTCCGACACCAGAGCCAATGGCCGCGCCCGTTAGTATTGTTGTGCCTGCGATAGATCCCGCTCCGGCAACTATGCCACTGCCAACTGCCGTCCCTGCACCAACGGTCGCACCAGCGGTTGCACCAGCCCCTGCGCCGTAACATGCAGCTTTGGCAACTTTTCCCATAACCGCTTCTGCACCGCCTGCAATTGTGGTTGGAGTAACTCTCCCGCTTTTAAAGATATCCGTTGCCGCCTTCGCTCCAGCTTTAAAAGCTTTGCTTAATACTTCTGGTTTCATTTTGTTCTTTCGCCTTCCTCAACTTCATTTTCCCCACTGAACAAGGACCCGATATATCCACCGATTGCACCCCCAACCCCCGCACCGATTGGCCCTCCAAACGCTGCGCCGACTGCTGCGCTAATACCAGCGCCAAGCGCAGCATTTTTATTATCGCGTACGATTCCCATTAAAGTGTTTTTCAAATCCTCTGGCAATGTGATTCGATTATTATCTCGCTGACCCATTTTGTCCTCCCTTATTATGAGTACGATTGTACAAGTTTGAAGATGCCATAGCCTGCTCCAGCAGCGAGGAGGCCCACTCCTGTTGCCGCTAACGCTCCCGCAACGATTGGACCGCCTATAGCTGCAATTCCAACTGATAGCGCTGGACCACCCCCAACTCCGATGCTGCTTGCAACGATCTGAGCGGTTGCGTACCCTCCGAGATTTGCAACAGGTCCAGACAATCCCGCTGTGATCCCCGTCATTGTTGCCGCACTCCCGACTGCTCCTGTCGATCCTGCCGCCACCGTCACTTTGCCAGAACTCTTCATCTCGTCCTCCTTTATGCTTCTAGTTTTCTAAACGAGCACCAATATCAGATTTCCCAAATATTTTTAAAATGAAATTTATTGCCGTATGCGTTTTTGAAGCGGGATTTTGCAAACTTGACACCATAAAGACGCTTCGATAGCTTCTGTAAGCACTTGAGTGCTTGCAAGTTCAAGAAAATGAAAAAGTCCAAGCGGAAAGGTTTTTGAATGAACCTTGGGGATTTGATTAAAAAAGCCCTTAGAGAAGAAAGTGCCGAACAAAAGGTAACTGGCGCTTCAAATGAGACATCTGGCCAGGCCAATCCAAACAGAAAAAAGTGGGATGCTTACGCCCAAAAAGCAAAGCTATCGGGGGCTATGCACAATGTTGCCCATGAAACACTAGAACCCATACCTAGTGGATTTGTTAAGAATATGCCTCTTGATCCGCCCAGACACACTGCGTTTCTTTATGGACGGTACCATGACGAAAAGGAAGTATGGCTTTGGGCAACTTCCTCAAAAAGTATGCAGAAGTGGAAACTGAAAAAGCATGCAAAATGCACTTCACCAAACGATCACCTTGTTTTTGTTGAGAAGGCAACATGCAAGTTCATTTTATTAAAAGAGATTCAGCAATATATAGCCAATAGTCCGGTTGATTTTGACAATAAGTGGAATGAGTGCTGCTTACCATTTCCAGAAAAGAAAATCCATATTGCAGCACATTCACGGTTTTTTGATTGCGTAAAAAACAAATGCAAGGATCTAGGTGTTGTTAATGAGTTCACTTATAGGGGGCACGTCGATCGAGATACTCATGAAAAGATTTTGTCGTCTGTCAGGCTGTCGAGAAGAGGTAACTAATGGAGAGTCTGTTTTACGAATCACTTCTAAAGCATTTTATCCAAGTTGCCTGGAAAGTTGCGCCTGACATTGCCCGAGATGAAAATCGATGTCGAGAAGTGCTGCATGACCGGGTTTTTAATTCCTTAAACATTTCCGGTTGGGAGGACGCTGAGAGCAAGATCAGGGGTTTATCAAAAGAGTTTGCAACACCAAAGGCATACGCAAACTATTTATTCACGATTTTCAAAAATGCATTGATCGATGAATTGCGAGTCCAAGGAAGGGCAAAAAGTCGGGATATTTCGATTGAGTCCAGATTAGACGGAGATGAAGCAACTGACGAATCTGGAAATAATGAGCAGTTTCTTGGACTTATCGAAAAAGCTGAGTTCCAAGAACTTCCGGAAAAGCTACAAGAAATTGCTGAGAGAATTTTTTCTGAGCTTGGGCGGGAAAAACGTCGACTCCTTTCGTTAAGAGTAATAGAGGACCGAAAACTGGAGGAGTGTGCAAAAGTACTCGGGATATCAAAATCGTCGGTCGATCGCCATGTGAAGGCAGTTTTTTCCGACTTAGAAGGACTACTAGCAGAAGAAGGAAATGAGCTTTCTGAAAACGGGATGAAGCAGCTAATCTCCTTGCTTTTGCACCAAATAGATCAGGAAAAGTCAAATGACTAAAAATATTTACAACTGGATTAAAGACATTTGGGACTCAGCTGCGCCGACCGGTGACTTAGCTGCTGGACAAGTGTGGGCAGTATTTGCTCCATCTGGGGACCAGGAGAATAAAACCGAGCGTGGAACCATTGTTCTTGTGTTGGACATTGAGGAAGAATGCGCATTTGTGGTCCCCGCTCACCATGAATCAAACATTCGTACATTCGTCGACCCTGTTCTGTCTTTTGAAAATAAGGAAATGGATTTTGAGGACAGATTGGTTTGTGTCGCTCATTTGCCGCAAAGAATAAATTTCGATGCATTTTGCAAAGCCAAGTATTTGGGCAATGTTACCGTCAAAGGGTATAAAAAAGTACAATCCGCAGTGAATGCTTTTTTCGAGATTCTCGACGAACTCGCCTGTATCCAATATTCGGAAGCCACGGATTCGATCGATCCCGTTTCTCTGGAAAAGGCTTTCGAGTCCGGGATTCTGAAAATCTACCCGATAACTGTTTCCTTGGAAAAGCTCAATGAGCTTGACACAAAACTTATGAGGAATCTTTCCGGATGGCAAAATCAATTTTCTTTAGAAACGTCGCCCGATCAAGAAGACGATGGTGATTTAACCAATAGTGAAGATAAAAAAAACATCGTATATATAGATTCGTCTCGTTGGGAAAAACAGAAAACAATATTTGCCCCATTAAAAAAGCATGTAGATCATTTAATTGGAGATGCTTCTGAATTATCGCCACGACAGCTAAATAAAGAAGAAGAAAAACTGCGCAATACTATAATCGAATCGCATGTGTCTGACTTGGCTCAGCTTCTGGTTTATACTGCGTCCAACGACGAGGATTTTCGCTTAGCACACTCAATTCTTGAAAAAACTATCATCAATCACCCAGAAAATGATCATTTTGCAGTTCTTTACTTGCTTACATGCCGTGCCCTTAAAATTAAAAATCCTGCACCTCTACCAGCTGTTGTACGAAACATGGACAAATCCCTTGAAGAACAATGGGCAAATGGGGCGGTTGTTCATGGAGATTTTCAGCAGAATGAGACGGAAAAATGAATACCATTTATAAATTATTAAATCAAAGCAATATTCCTATGGACGCGATAGAACCACTATTTCGGATTGTGAAGGGTCTAAAAGACGATGAAAAGGTGTCATATAAGCACCGTATCGATCTTGCGAAGGAAATTAATGATGAGATTAGCTATCTAGGATCAAATGATTTTGCTTATGGATTTCGAAAGCTTTTTAAGTCTAGTGAAGAAGCTGGTGTACCCTATGAGGAAATTGTACAAGATGTTTCAGAGAAAATGGGGGTCGGTTTTTCCAAAAAAATATCTATTGCGGAAAATGAAAGGCGCATCCTTACGGAGCATATAAAGAAGACTTGGGGAAAGTTGTCTGATGACCAAAAATCGAAAGCCATATCCCAAATTGATGGATCGGATAATTTCATCGACAATATGGGGAACATTGACACTCAGAAATTGTTTGACATCGCAAAAAGTGCAGACGAAATTTACAATTCAGTTTCAATGATACTTACAGCGACTGGCTATTATCTTCTTCCCGGAGTGGTTGCAGCAGCCGGTTTTATTGGCGGAAGAGTATTGGCTCCACGATTGATCGGTGCAACACTTGGTCCGGTAGCATGGGCTGCTTCTGGTGTCTGGCTGGCTGTAGACATCGCAGGACCTGGTTATCGGAAACTTATTCCAGCAGTTATTTACATCACTCTTCTGCGCTTAAAATATGGAAAGCAATAGAATTTCAATAATGATCTTAAACAGAGATGTATCTTTTTTGAGGAACTATTTGGCCAAGACATGATTGTGCAACGTTGCGCCGGAAATCAATCGACGACTCACTTCTTGTAAAAACGGACGGAAGATGACCAAGGACAAATCCTCTACTCGAAAAATGCGAGATGTACTTGGCAGACGCCAGGAATATCGAGATAGTCATCCCCGTAATGCCCCAGTCGACTATGAAACGGCTCTAACTGAGTGTAGACAAGCAGCTCGCCGTGGCTATCGTCTTGCAAAAGAGAGTCTCACCAGCTCAGAGGCAGTCATCAAATCCGTCTCCAATTCGTTGAAGCAAGGTCTCAGCAGTATTGGTGTACTTAGCGGATGGCGAGGACATCGAAACAAACATCACCGTAATGAGCCCGTCGACCTTGAAACGGCTCTAGCTGAGTGTAGACAAGCAGCTCGCCGTGGCTATCGCCTTGCGAAAAAGAGTCTCACCAGCTCAAAGGCAGACATCAAATCCGTCTCGAATTCGCTAAAGCAAGGTCTCAGTAGCCTTGATGACGGACAGGCTCGTACTACCGATGTCGTAGAGCAACTCCAAGCACAACTGCACCAAGTGGTGGGTGAGCTTCATTCTCTTCACGCGAGCTCCATGGCGTCCTTGAAAGCAAGACGTGAGCACCTAGATGAGTTTTCTATCGCTCTTTTTGGCCGTACCCAGTCTGGGAAATCAACCCTCATGGAAATTCTCACTGATGGAGATGGCGCTTCCATCGGCAAGGGAGCGCAACGCACCACAAGAGACGTACGAAGCTACCGTTGGAAGGGTCTTAAAGTCACGGACGTACCCGGTGTGGCGGCATTTGAAGGCGAAGAAGACGAAGAGCTAGCATTCCAGGCAGCTTCAGAAGCGGATCTCGTGCTGTTTCTGATCACTGACGATGCACCACAGCCGGTGGAAGCTGAGTGTCTTAGGCGGGTACGGGCGCTGGGGAAGCCGATTCTCGGAATCTGTAATGTAAAGGATGCGCTCGAAGATTCGGACGATGTCTTTCTGTTTCTAAAGAAGATGCAGAAGGGATTTGATCGAAAGACCCTGGATACCCTTGTTAGTCAGTTTCATGCATTAGCCGACAGATATAATCCCGGGTATAAAATTAGATTCATCTATACCCATCTCCAGTCTCGCTATCTTTCCAGCAAGAAAGCCTACAGAGAAAAACGGGACGAGTTGCAATATGCGAGTTGCTTCAACCTCGTAGAGAGGCAGATTGTTTCCGAGGTCACTGGTCGAGGCAGGTTCCTTCGAGTAAAAAGTTTTATTGATGGCGCTGTTGCACCGATGCTGGCTCTGAGTGACCACCTTTTGGAATTTAGTGCCGAAAATTCCTCAAGCGGTCGAGTAATGGTGGACAAAAAACGACTGGCTGCAGATTGGGCACGAGCATTCCAGTCAAGCGGTCAGGAGCGCATTGACTCTTTTGTAGAACGTCAAATTGGCGCGTTACGCGACGAGATTCCAGCATTTAGCGAAGACAACTACGACCGCTCTGACGCTGGTGCCCGCTGGGCACGCTTCGTTGAACATCAAGGTCTGCAGAAAGGGGCCGAGCAAATCCAGGGCCAACTCCAGAAAGAATGCCAGGTTTCGTTGTCCGAAATCGCACGCGAACTTGAGGCAGAATTAAAGCTGGTTGGAGAATTCGCTGGTGACAGAAAAATTAGCATGGATTCGATATTCGATACGAAGAGAGCTTGGAATTGGGGCACAGGGATTCTGGCGAGCGGGCTTGGGATCGCCGCAGTCTTTCTTGCCAGTGGACCGCTCGGTTGGGCTGCAGGAGCGGTTGGTGTAGTTGGTGTTTTAGTTTCGTGGCTCTTTGATGATCGAGAAGCAAAGGCAAGAAAACAAAGACGCAAGCTGACCACAAAGCTCAACCTCAATGTGGACAATCTCGAACGGACACTTCGAAAGAAGCTCGGTGACTGGTTTCACCAGGATTTGCTGTCAGCGCAGGTCTATGTGTTGCTCAACGACCTGTCTGCCGTAACGTCTGGCCTTTTCGAGTTGGCGGACGCGCAGAGATACCTTGCCTGGAAATTGACCACGCAGCAGAAAGCTATTCACCGCTCCTTGCTGGCTGAGGCGCTTGCCCAACTTGACAGGCGGGATGTTGAGGCCACTGTTCTAGACATGGCCCGAGTGCCCGGTTTGGCCATTATGCTCCTGATTAAACCAGACACGACCTTCCCCGGCGATGTGCGATCTGGCCTTGAGAAACTTCTCGGCGAGCGTGTCTGGTTCGTCGTCGACACAGGAAATGCCAAGTCGATTCTTTCGCAAGCCATAGGTCGCGGTTGTGACCGTGGGCGTGTCAGCATTGAGTCAAAAATCCAAGTCGCACATGTGCCTGTTGGGGACCTTGATGCTGTGGGCGTCTCACGAATCCGCTTGGCGCAGCAACTCACAGAACTACATGTAATCCGATGAATAGATAAGGAGAGGGCCGACGATGAAGACTGTTGATATTCACGAATGGATAGATTGCGGACAGAAGTTGATTGACCAGGCAGCAACGATCTTTGAGAACGCGCCTAGCAACGATGTGCGTGAGTTATCGAACCGCTTGCCAACCAGGATGGTTGTTGCGAACGAGGTACTTCAAGTGGTCTTTGCCGGACAATATGGTGCCGGTAAGTCGTTGATCCTGAAGGTTATGACGGGCAAGGAAGGTATTGCTGTTGGACCAGGGATCGTGACGCAACGGACGCAGCGACTCGACTGGAACGGAATATCCGTGGTGGATACGCCTGGGATCCACACGGAGTTGCGCCCTGATCACGATGCCATCACCTACGAAGCAATCAGTAGTGCTGATCTTCTTGTTTTTGTGATCACCAACGAACTTTTTGATTCCCACCTCGCGGAGCACTTCCGAAAACTTGCCATTGAGAGAGGCAAAGCACATGAAATGATGCTTGTCGTAAACAAGATGCGACGACATGCGAAGGGAAACACGCAAACGGCGCGTGATGTAATCACTGAGGATATTGGGAAAGTGCTCGCTCCGTACACGCCGAAGCAGCTACGAACCTCGTTCATCGATGCAAAAGCCGCCTTTGATGCTCAATGTGAAGAGGACCAGGAGGTGGGGAGTCTTCTTCATCGTAAGAGCGGCTTCGATGATTTTCTCGACAGCTTCAATGCGTTCATCCGCGAAGAAGGAATTGCATCGCGCTATACGACGGCACTCTATACCCTTGAGCAGGTACTCCAAGAGGCGCTTGCAGTTGAGTCGTCTGGCGACAAAGACATCGACGGACTAGAAGAGTTGCTGGTCCAGCAACGTCGCGCTCTTGCTGATACCAGAGCCCAGATTCCAAAGTCGGTGGAGAGTAAAGTCCAAAGTACCACCAGCAAAATCAAGCAGGAAGGTCGAAAGGTAGCAGACCTGATCCACGGCAGTGCTGATTCAAAGGATGTTGACCGAGAGCTTCAAGCTGCCCAGCAGCGTGTGGAGCAGTACACTATTGAACTCACGGACCTAGTCCAGGACACCGTTGAGACGCACATGAGCGACTTGGCGAAGCGCGTGAATCAAATCACTGAGAGCGAACTTGCCAAAGAACTACTCCCACGGCTCGTGGCTCGGATGGAAATCGAACTCCAAGGTGTGGACATTGACACTGACACAATCAGAAAAGCCAAGAAGGCGGCTGATGCCTCCGGCAAGTTGGGCCAGTTCCTATTGAACAATTCGTTCAACCCCAAGGCTAAAACGTTCTTCGGACTATTCAAGCTCAACCAATACTCTGGTACAGCTACCCACAAAGCCGTGAAGGCTGTTGGGAATTTTTTCGGCAAATCCTTCAAGCCCTGGGGGGCGGTGAAATGGACGCGAACCATCGCAAATGCTGGTCGTGTTTTCGCCGTCGTTGGTTCCGTACTAACCATCGCTCTTCAATGGAAGGAGGACGTTGACGCCGCGAAACTTGAGGTTGACCTGCGAGAGAGTCGTTCAGCCGTAAGGGCTGGGTTTGGCGAAGCTGCGCACTCTATTGAAATGCATTTCGACAAGGTGACAGGCAATTATGTTGACGAGACGATTGCAAAGCGCATGGCAGATGTGGACAAACAACTTTCCGAACTCAGAGAGATGCAGACTTCGCAGGGAAGCATGTTCCAGGATCTCGTCGGCTTGTTAGAAGACACTCGTGCCCTCATTACAGAAATGCACGAAAGCGAGACCAAGGGTGATCCAGAGGATTTCGGGTGCACATAAGAAAAATGATGTGTGGGCGGTGATTCAAGAGGACGCTTCGTGAAAAAAAGAACAGCATAAGGTAAATGTATCAGGGCGCTTCACAAATTAAAGCGCCGCCGAACGCTTCACTTTTCAACCGGCGTTTACAGGCGGACCAGCGGATAAAATGCAAGAATAAAATAAAATGAAGAATGACAATTTCATAAACATATCGGCAATTTCCCCCCAGGTATTAGAAATAATTCGCAGGAATTTATGGGCTCAACTAGGCAAGATCTGGTACTACAGAAGTATTGCCTATTTCTGTCGGGAAATGCCCAAAAACATGAATCACACTAGCGGGAGGTAGGTTTTTGACAACCAGAATTTTGTTTATCCATGCATCCAAAAATTGGAACGGACGAGTGTATCCCGAATATCCGCTTGGCCTTGGAATGATTGCCACTTTGGCAAAAAGGGCTGGGCATGATGTCCATGTTCTGGATATGGCCGTCGATCCGATGTCTATTGAAGAATGTCTGCACAATTTTCAGCCCCATGTTGTAGGTGTCTCGTTCCTCTCCACGTCAACCATGACCGCAGCCAAGGTCCTAAACTTTGTAAAGCTCAATGGGAACGCGCACGTCATCGCTGGAGGTATTCACGCAAGTATTTTTCCAAAACACACGCTTGAAATGGGAGCCGACGTGGTTGTTATTGGAGAAGGGGAGCCTGTAATCCTTTCTCTTTTGGACGTACTTGAGAAGGTTAAACCTGGGGCAAAATTTCATACGGGAATGATTGGCCACATTCCTGGGATCAGTTTTATGGATGAGGATGGCCACCTGACTACGAATCCGTCATTCACAGGCCTTTTGGAGATGGATGACTTGCCTGTCTTGGATCGTAGTGTCTTTAAC
>Ga0307990_1003600_pt1 | contig 11758 bp, 10 predicted proteins | sample EllFjometagen129_FD_203168 | JGI IMG/M metagenome (GOLD analysis project Ga0307990, IMG submission 203168) | Marine microbial communities from Ellis Fjord, Antarctic Ocean - #129 | ecosystem: Environmental > Aquatic > Marine > Unclassified | place: Southern Ocean | collected 2014-10-08
ATGTTCGAGTGTTCACTCGTTGAGGGTTCTATTCCCAAAAACGGACCCGAAATGGATCCGTATCAGATTGGAATAGAGTGGCTTTCACTCGATGACCTGATGAATCATCGCCTTTATCCACAGACACTGAGAGCGATTATTATAGATAGAATGTATGAAGGTCCTATTTATCTGGGGGACATCAATTGAGAAATATCCTACTAATTGGCTCCGTCTGTTTATTTGCTGTCTCACTTCTATTTTCACAACCCCTTTTTGAACTGGAAGGTGATTTCATACACGGTGGTTTGATTAGAGGTCATACACTTGAAAACATCAGCTCAGTTTCCTTTGATGGGGAAGAGCTTACTGTCTCAGACTCAACTTTTGTGTTTGGTTTTGGACTTAATGATCCCTATCAACATACGCTTATTGCCGTACTAGATCGTGGTGAAAAATTACAGGTTAACCTTACCATTGCTGATTATAATCAGGGTGAAATTGACTCCATTACTGTTGTTCCTGAGATGATAGATCCTCCCAAATCTCCAGAACTTATTAAGCGATTGGAAGAGGAATACTATATTAAGAGAGGAGCTCGCAAGGCTCTTGTAATCACAAAGTTTCCATACTTTTCAGTGATTCAACGCCCGGTTGTAGGTGGACGAATCACAACGAACTTCGGAGCTAAACGCGTCTATAATGGTTGGAAAGAGAGTGTCCACACCGGTGTCGATATTGCACGAGGTACAGGTATAAATGTACGAGCAATGGCAGATGGGATGGTTACTCTCATCGGTGACTTCTATTATTCCGGCTATTTCGTATTCGTCGATCATGGTCTTGGTCTAAGCTCGGAGTACTTCCATCTTAGTAAACAGAAAGTCACAGAAAGTGATCTTGTTACACGGAACCAGATCCTTGGCGAAGTTGGCTCAACAGGACGATCCACAGGACCTCATCTCCATTGGCAATCGAACTGGTTTGATAAGAAACTTAATCCTCTTTTCCTCATTGATGAGATATCAGAAGTAAGAGAATATAAGTGGGTAGAATAGACTTTCCTTCGTAAAACAACTCTCCTGAGTTGTTGGAGTTTCTCCAATGGATTTGGGCTTAATAGAGGAAGGGTGTAGTTAAAACAACACGTCCACGGAAGAACTAACTCTTTACCTTGCCAATGGTTGAGTAAGGCGAGACCTTGTCAATGGTGAAGGAAATTACCGCATCTATCCTTGCCCCATACTTCGCTGTGGTGCAAGTCTACATAAGAGGTAGAATAATCTACCCGAATCGACTAGAAGAAACTATGTCTAATACTTATGCCTAACTTTTAATCTTGGCATTGGAAACTCAATATTACTTTCAACTATTACTGCTCTGTTTACGCTCTATTTCAACTCTCGGGAATATTCAGGGAGTAATTCAGGACTAAATCGTGAATCATTCGGGGTTTTGTCCGAGAGAGTCCCGTGTGATTCCCGAGAAATCCCCGCGTATTGAAATAGGGGAGTGAGAGAGGAATAGCACAAAAAATAGGTGATAATTGCAAAGCCTCATAAAATCGAATAGTAAAAGACTTGCCCTTTCTAAAGAATCCCGATTATCTTACTTATAAATAAAATCCGTAGGAGGAGTTATGCAGTTAGGAGCATTTTCAGTAAGCTTGAATGTGAAGGATATTAAAGTCTCCCGTGAATTCTATCTGAAACTTGGTTTTGAAGAGATGGGTGGGAACATAGAGCAGAATTGGTTAATCATGAAGAATGGTAGTACTGTTATCGGGCTATTTCAAGGGATGTTTGATAAGAACCTAATGACCTTTAACCCCGGATGGGATCAAGCTGCTCAGCCGTTAGAGAGTTTTACCGATATCAGAGAGATCCAGAAAGCCTTAAAGATTGATGGTGTTGAGTTGATGCAAGAAGCAGATGAGAAGACTAAAGGACATGCAAGCGTAATGCTTGTTGACCCTGATGGGAACCCTATCTTGCTTGATCAGCATGTGTAGTGACGATCATATCATTACCGCAGATTATTAATTGACACCAGAATTCATGAGAGTTATGTAGTTATTCATCAGAACTAAGAATACAATATACAAGGAAATCAAACCTATGAGTGCTAAACCTTTTTTAAAGTGGGCAGGTGGGAAAACACAGCTATTACATGATATTGCTTTGCAAATTCCATTTAGAAATGATGATAGGTTTGTTTATGTTGAACCTTTTGTAGGCAGTGGAGCAGTCCTTATCTGGATTCTACAAAACTATCCGAATATAGAATATGCTGTAATCAATGATGTGAATAGCGATTTAATGGATTGCTACCAAGTTATTAAAACCAATGTACACGAGCTAATAGAGGAATTAAGATCATTAGAAAGAAGTTATCATGCTATATGTGATTCACAGGAACTAAAAAAAGAGTTCTATTATGAGCATAGAGAAAAGTATAATTTGAGAGAAGAGGATGTTATTAAGCATTCTGCAATTTTCATTTTTCTTAATAGAACATGCTTTAATGGGCTATACAGAGTAAACAGAAAGAATGAATTTAATGTGCCAATAGGTAGTTATAAAAAGCCCCAAATCTGTAATGAAGAAAACTTACTATCAGTTAGTAAACTTTTAGAAAAAGTAGAGATTTTTAATGGTGACTTTGAAGAAACAATCCCTAAGACACAACACAAAGTGCTATTTTACTGTGACCCTCCATACAAACCACTTGGTAATACTGCTAGTTTTAACTCTTATATGAAGGATGATTTTAATGATGAAGAGCAAAAGCGATTAAAGCGATTTTGCGATAAGCTTGATGACAATAAGTTTTATTGGATATTGAGTAATTCAGATGTTAAGGGAAAGGATATTAATGATGATTTTTTCGATAACCTCTACAAGGATTATAAAATAACACGAGTCTTTGCAAGAAGAATGATAAATTCCAACCCTGACAAGCGCGGACAATTAACTGAATTGATGATTTCAAATGTTGGAGGTTTGGGATATGTCTTTTAACTCATTTATTTCTGAACTTGCAGAAACAAATAATGTCCTTGAATCGTTTGTTGATTTTAAGAAAGTCTCTATGAATGTAGATAAAGTCAGTATTCATTTGAACCAATTAAATTATCTACTTGGGAAGAAGAATCTAAATGCTGCAATTGCAACATTGTTTAAGCATGATAAAGAATGCTTTTCAGTTTTAGATATTCTTATAGCAGTCAGGAAAAACAAAAAACAAAAGTAATCTTACCCAGTAAAGAAGTTGTTCAGTTAGAATCATTTTTTGAAACCCCTGAGAAGATTATAGAATTTATTGAGAATTCAGGATTATCCGAATTGTTTCAAAACAGTAATGTTAAAAACCTTGAAGATTATGTTTTTGGCGTAGAAGTTGGGCTTGATACAAATGCCAGAAAAAACCGAAGTGGTAAAAATTTTGAAATACTAATTGGGATGGTTTTTAATGATAGAGGGATTGAATACCAAGAACAAGTTGTTGTTGGTAATCCTATTGTTGTTGAAGCTTTAGGGGTTGATAGGAAACTATTTGATTTTGTCGTTAATGGAAAGGACTGCACATATCTAATCGAAGTTAATTTCTACAATGGTGGAGGGTCAAAGTTAAATGAAGTCGCTCGTTCATATACAGACTTAGCAAGTAAAATAAACAAAATTGATGGTTATGAATTTGTTTGGATTACTGATGGAGAAGGTTGGAAAAGTGCAAAGAATAAACTTGAAGAAGCTTATAATTCTATTCCGAAAGTATATAACATATCCTCCATTGATGAATTCATAAGAATTTTACGAGTTTAGATATGTTAAAGGCTCATTTTAAATCAAAAGATCAAGATTTTGTTTTGTTGCAAGGTGATGTTTTCTCAATCCTAAGTCAGTTTGATTTCAAATTTGATATGATTTTTGCAGACCCTCCTTATTTCCTGTCTAATGGTGGTAAAACTATTAATAGTGGCAAGATAGTTAGTGTTAATAAAGGGAAATGGGATAAGCTCCAAGGATACAAAGACATCAATGCCTTTAACAAGGAATGGTTGTCACAAGTCCGAGATAAAATGAAAGATGATGCGACAATTTGGATCAGCGGTACTCTGCATAATATCTTCAGTATAGGACAAATCTTAAATGAGTTGGATTATCATATTCTTAATATAATCACATGGGAAAAGACTAACCCTCCGCCTAACTTCTCCTGCCGATTTTTTACGCATTCAACAGAATTCATTATCTGGGCTAGAAAAAAAGCTAAAACTCCACATCACTATAATTATCAACTTATGAAAGAATTGAATCAAGGCAAGCAGATGAAAGATGTTTGGCGTATGTCAGCAATAAACAGATGGGAAAAATCTTGCGGGAAACATCCGACTCAGAAGCCATTATCAGTTTTGACAAGGCTAATTTTAGCTTCAACAAAGAAAGATGCATGGATATTGGACCCTTTTTCGGGGAGCAGTACAACCGGAATAGCTGCAAATCTTTGTAATAGGCGGTTTGTGGGCATTGAAAAGGAAGAGGAATACCTGAAGTTAAGTATCAATCGCAGGAAGGAGTTAGATAATCCTTTGATTAGAGAGAAGTATAAGTCTAAGATTCATGACTTTAATAGTAATGAACAATTAGATTTATTCTTAGTAAAAGAAGAATGTGCTGACTATAACGATTTAAGTCCTAATATTGATTAAAGTTCCAATCCTGCTTGACCTGCATGTGTAGGTGAAAGACTTCTAACCACGGAAGGCACTGAAAGCACGGAAGAAGAAATAAGAGTAGATTTTATGTAAGAAGAATGCCACAACTCTGGGGATTGGTATTGAGGCTATTGATTATTAGCTAAGAGATTCCAGCGAATTGAGACATTATAAAATTAAAAACCAGAATATTATCCCATAAAAAAGAGCCCCCGAAATTCGAGGGCTAAATAATATTAAGATTCTGATTACTTCATCAAAATCATTTTCTTTGTCTTAGTATAAGATCCTGCTTTCAGCTTATAAAGATAAATACCTGAAGTTACAGCTTTACCTGAGTTATCATCACCAGTCCAAACGATTGTGTGTAAACCCTGATTCTGTCTGCCATCTACAAGAGTTCTCACTTTCTGACCCTTAAGGTTGTAGATTGAAAGATTCACATCAGTCATCTTATCAAGGTTGAATGAGATGTTAGTCTCAGGATTGAATGGATTAGGGTAATTCCCTACTAAATCCATCTTAATAGAGTTAACATTGTCATCAGTTGCATTGGCTCCAACTTCAACAGTTACTGTATTTGATGGCTCTGATTCACCGATATTTGTAAGTGAAGTCACATAATACTCATAAGTACCTTCCGCAACATTGCTATCAGTATAGCTTAAAAGGCTTATATCGGGTAATATATCGTGGAACTGACCATCTCTATATACTGAGTAGCCTAAGACCTGAGAAATGTCCTGAGGTGGCATCCAGGAAAGATTTACAGTATTATTTGTTAAATTATATTCCAACCATTGTGGTGTTTCTGCAGGGAACTCAAAGTCCATGTGGAAAGTAATAACACCTGATGAAAGTGTGATATTACTGATAGGGCGATTAGTTTCCTCGCCAGCCCAGCTAAGAGCACTTGGGGTTGTTGTATCATCGAATTCACGCTCATTATGTGTTCCGGGGTAACAAGCACCACTACCATTAACTCCACCAAAAGCAGGTCGTGGACGCATACCCTGATGAGAGTCATTATTGATGGTGTTTGAATTATAGTTTTGAGCAATGTAATCACCGTCAACTTGATAAATCATCATTCCACTGTATGGAATCTGATCATCAAAATTGACTTGCTGCCTGTTTTCCAAAAGGAAATACTCATTATCAGTACGAGTATTAAGTCTGTAAATCTCAGGATTATCTTCAATGCGAGCTAATGAATAGTCACCTGCATCGTCAATAATAACAGGCTCTACCCAATCGTAAAAAATCTTAGTCCATGGATTATGATGACAAGGAAGTGAGCCACTTGGATAGCCATGATAGCTTCCGCCACCCATAACATCCCAGTCACCTGTTCCAACATAATCACCATTAGTACCATAATCAACGTCATAGAAGTCAGGAGTTCCTAAGTTATGTCCAACTTCATGAGCAAATACACCCATAGTTGTCATGCTGGTCCAATCGTTCTTCTCAGGATTAGCAGTATATGGTCCAATCTCAACACCGTCATAGTTTACATTGTACTGATAACTGATGCTTGAACTATGTGACCAGATATCTCCATCATTGCCGGAAATCTCTTGTCCCATTCCCTGATGAACTATAGCAACGCCATCTACAACACCATTGTCATCGTTATCAAAGATAGAGAAATCAACGCCTTGAGCTTCAGCTGCTATAACAGCATCACGAGCGAATTCACCCCATCTGGCTTCTGGGCCATAATAGTCATGATTATGTGGAAGAGTAACCCAACCAACAACAGTAGAGTTGATAGTCAGTTGATCCCATGAGTTTTCTAAATAGTATTGTTTGAAAGAGCCATTTCCACCATAGTTGTTCTGGTTCATTAAGTTGTTAAAACTTGATTGTGAATATGATGTATTGGTGTCTGTGAAGTTTGCAAGAATAACAAGCATATTGTTAACACCAAGAGTTGGGAATCCACCCATTCTATCCATATTCTGATAATGTGAAGTGCTTTTAAATCTCTCAATCTGAGATGGGCTAAACCTAAGGTCTTGAGGAAGACTCTGGATGAATTGTAATTCTTCTGCAGTTCTTTCCCCAAGGTTGTTTGCCAGTACAGTACCAGGCATTATATCGGCACTAGCATCTCTTACGGCATATACTTTATATCCATCTGAATTAGATAATACGGTATAGCCATCAAGCGATGTACCCCAATGGACAAATTCGTCACCTTGGTTATACATTTCGAGAGTTGTACCATCCGGTTGCTGATAAGTAATCGCAAACGGTGGTGCGGGTACGGCGGTAAGTGAAACGATGACTGTTACTAAAAACAGTACGCTAAGCAGTCTGTTCATTATACACTCCATATATGTTTATAATAATTATATCAATTAGATATGTGCAAAATTCTAATTACTAACTATTTGTAAAGCATATTCTCTTCCAGATAGGGGAATAATTATACTACATAATGGCAACTAAGATGTGTAATAATGCATAATAAAGGATTAATGAAACGGGGAAAGTGTAGATAGAAAGAGAGCCTGATATCAGGATGTCAGGCTCTCAATAACTATATATGATTGATATATCTACTAATTGTCTCCAATCAGTTCATCAATATTAACTTCACCGTTTTCGATTTGATCAAGCATAAATATAGCTGAGTCATTCAACTCACCTTTTGGATACTTTACAATCAATTCATTGAAGCACTTAACTGCACTATCGGTATCTTTCATATTCTCAGAATATGTAAAACCTTTCATGAACATTGCTTTGTAATCATTAACTCCATCAGCGTATGATTTGATTATCTGATCATAATAAATTACAGCATCGTTATACTTGCGTTGCTTGATAGCGTTGTCTGCCATCTCAAAAAGCTCTTCAACTGTAAGCTTGATTGTTAATCTGTCATCATAGACTTTATAACCATAATCAACCATTAGAGCTGCTTTAACTTCATCACGAAGAGTAGTCTCAAGATTCTGCTTAGCACTCTTTTCAATTGTCGCTTTAACTTCATCCATAGGTCTGTATGTATCTTCTACAATGTTTTCAACAGTGAGACAAAGGATATCTCCATTCTTAGCTGTGAAAACGTCAGTAGTGGCATCCTGGTTTGTTTCGAAGATAAGCTTACTAAACGCTTCATCTCTGCCGTAACCGAAGATTATCTTGTTGTCATATATCTTCTCGATGAATCCATCATCATAGGAATTCGAAGCATATTTAGCATAAGCTTTCTTAATTGCAGCATCTCTTTTCTCAGCGTTCTTCTTAGTTGCTTTAATGGCAGCTTTACGACCTTTCTTTGCTGATTTTTCATCATCAAATTTAAACATACGGATTGATCTGTAACCTGGTACCTTGTATCTCTCAAGATTTTCTTGATAGTAGCTATTAATATCTTTGTCTTCAACAACCACATGATCAGATACAAGCTGTTTGTAGATCTCTCTAAGAATAAAATAGCGTTCAATCTGGCGTAATCTGTCAGGCTCATCAACGAAGTTTTCTCTACCCATTTCATCAACTTCTGCCATATACAGTAATTGAGTTGGATATCTTACAAAGAAGCTGTCTTCACCCCTTGCTTTCATATACATTGATTTTTCCTGAGCACCTAATTTATTGAACATCTCATAGAGAGTTTCAACAGTAAAATTGAGCTTTGGATAGGTAGAACTGATTACAACTTGCTGAAATAAATCTGTATCTGTTGGTAGAGTCGCAAGGTCGAGAGAATCAGCTATCTCATGATTGATAACAACATCATACTTCTTCATCAACTTCTCAATAAGTTTCTTATTGAATTCTCTTTCTATATTCTGATAAACTTTTGTGTCGATTGTAGATGCTGCATCTTCAAAGCCCTTTTGATATCCTTCAACTCTATCAGTAACCATATAAAGATGGAAATCACCTTCATGTTCTTCAGGACCATAAATTGCAGTCTCAGAAACAGCTGATTCGTTAACAAGATTGTTTAAGAATTCATTCTGATTTAATCCGGGGATGTATCCATTTGATCTTATGCCCTTGATTACACCTTTGTTATTCTTTGAGTATCCATTAGTATTATAACTTGTAGATACATCTGCCCATTTAGCGCCACCGTTAAGTTCAGCTAAGGCCTTTTCAGCATCTTCAAAGCTCTTGGTTTGGAGATAGAGAATTGTAGTTTTAGGCATTTCATAAAACTCATCAAGATTCCCCATATAATACTTCTGTCTGTCTTTATCAGTTACTGACACTTTCTCTTGAACATACTGTCTGTAATAGCTTGCAATATATAATTCACGAGTTGCATTATCTGTCTTTTCAACAATTACAGGGTCTTTATCAACTCCTATCTCTAAGGCCTTACGATAAAATACATCTTCTAGAATAAGCCCTTGAAGAATTTCTTTTTGACCATCTATTGTTTTATAGCGGTTCTGGTAATTAGGTGGAATTTTATCGATTCTCGCATCAAGATCACCCTTGAGGATTCTCCCCTTATCAAACTCAACAATAACAGTTTTAGGGTCAGGATTAGGTTTCTCATTAGTTGCACTCCATAGAGCACAAGTTGCCATAATTATAATCAGAACAGTTACAAGCAGGAACTTTCGCTGCATAACATATCTCCTTATTCTATTAGATTTTATTAAATATTTTAACTGATTTCTATTTTCTCAGATATTAGTCAAGTTTTAAGTTATAATGGGTATAATCACTATGGTTACAGTTTATTTGAGTGAATTATCTCTCCAACTAAGTCATATTCCCAACTATCAATAATTTTCACTGTAACGATGTCACCAATTTTAGCTAAACCGGAAGTGATAAAAACAGAACCATCAATCTCCGGTGCATCATATTTACTTCTGCCTTCGTATAGAATCCCATCTTCAGAACTCTCCGCATCAACAATAACATCAAGTTCTTTACCAATGAAGGAAGCCATAAAATCTTCAGAGATGGATTGCTGAATCATCATGATCTCATCTTTACGATCAATTGCTTTGGTCTTGGAAACTTTACCTTTCATCATTGCTGCAGGTGTACCATCTTCAGGTGAATAAGTAAATACACCCAGTCTTCCAAACTTTATCTCTTTTATGAAATCAAGTAACTCATTATGGTCAGCATCTGTTTCACCCGGGAATCCGGAGATGAGTGTAGTACGAATCACAGCGTTAGGGATGGCAGTTCTGATTTTGTTAAAGACAGTCCTTTGTTCATCTGCCGTTATCTTTCTATTCATGGCTTTGAGCATTGAACTTGATGCATGCTGAACAGGTATATCAAAGTACGATATAATCTTCTCAGAACCTGCAATAGTCTCAATCAACTTATCAGTGACATGTGCCGGATGCATGTATAGAATTCTAATCCACTCAAAACCTTCAATTTCTTCAAGTTTTTTGAGTAATTCAGGGAATTTTCTCTCTCCATAGAGATCAACCCCATATTGAGTTACATCCTGAGCACTAACTATAAGTTCTTTTACTCCTTCTGAAGCTAAGAATCTTGCTTCTGCAACTATCTTCTCTATTGGCTCACTAATGAGTTCACCTCGAATTCCGGGAATGGCACAATATGTGCATTTATTATCACATCCATCACTGATGCGTAAATATGCAAAATGTTTAGGTGTAAGAAGCTTCCTTCCGAGTTCCGGCTCTTCATCGCTAAAGAGTTTGTTAAACGAACGGAAGTCTTTTAAATCAATCAGATGGTCAACTTCAACTAGTTCATCCTTTAAGTCTTCTAGGTATCTTCCAACAAAGCAACCCGTTGCTACGAGTTTCTTCAACTTACCGGTTTTCCGATATTCATTCATCAACATTATTGTATCGATTGCTTCCTCTTTGGCTTCAAGAATAAAACCGCAAGTATTGATGATAATGAGTTCAGCATCTTCTGCTTTCTCAACTGCTTGATATCCATTCTTTTCTGTTAACCATGCGAACATCTCGCTATCTACAAGGTTCTTGGGACATCCTAATGATTCTATATAGTATGTTTTCATTTGTTCATCTTTTGTTCTACAGACGCAACCTTACCCTGCATTCTGTGTTTCTTTGATCGACGATAGTCCATCTTAACAGTTATACCAACTCTCTCATAATCAGGAGCTATAGTCTTGAATACTTTATCAACAAGAGCCATTACATCATCAAAGCTTCCTTCAACAATAGACCCCATCGGTGTAAGCATATGCTCTGTCTTAGTATCTGCCTGAATAATATCACAGACCTTTGCGACAAAGGGAGAAAGACTTGGGCCTATATCATAGGTAACTACTACTATATCGCATATCACATTATAATCATTCATTTTGTCTCCTAGTTCATTACTTCCTCACCCTTCTTGTCTCGGCGTAGCTTTACGCGAAGATGGATAGGGAGAGGATTGAGGTGAGGGGTTGACTTTAGTTATTATACCAATCCCAATATCTCATCTTTATATTCTTCAGCTTTTTCAGCTATCTTCTTCATCATTTTCACAGATTCAACAGGATATTTACCAATTGCGCTTTCGTCAGAAAGTGTTACTCCTGAAGCTCCATCCAGTACAGCATTTGCAATATCAGTAACTTCTGCTCTAGTAGGCAAAAGGTTGTTTGACATTGATGATAACATCTGTGTAGCCACAAAACCTTCTTTACCGGCGTTGTTGCACTTCTTCAAAATCAGCTTTTGATAATATGGGATCAACTCCAAAGGATTTTCAACCCCCATATCTCCTCGAGCGACAAAGAAACAATCACCTTCTTCGATAATTTCGTCAATACAATTCAACGATTGTCGTGACTCAAACTTTGCCACAATCTCTGGTTTCTTCTTATCTGATGACTGTTCTATTAACTCTCTATAATATCTTATATTCTCAGCATTCTGGACAAAAGATACAGCAAGATAATCTGCTTTTATTTTCAATGCATACTGCAAATCAGATACATCTTTGTGAGATACAAAATCATGCGGATACTCAATTTGAGGTAAAGATACATGATCATTAGGTAAAAGCTGACCTTGTCCCGATAAACTAATGCGGATAGTGTTATCAACAACTATAACTTTACCTTTGAAT
>Ga0307990_1003601_pt1 | contig 11756 bp, 6 predicted proteins | sample EllFjometagen129_FD_203168 | JGI IMG/M metagenome (GOLD analysis project Ga0307990, IMG submission 203168) | Marine microbial communities from Ellis Fjord, Antarctic Ocean - #129 | ecosystem: Environmental > Aquatic > Marine > Unclassified | place: Southern Ocean | collected 2014-10-08
AGGGTGGAATCTAAAGAAAATGATGAGCAAGCTTAAAGAAAAGTTTGACAAATCATTTTTTACATTTTTTATTACTGTTTGCAAAAAAATTATTCAAACTTAAAATCGACTTGATAAGGAACGACTAGATAGTCATTCAGTAGTCAAAGTAAATTATACAAAATAAATGACGTGAGCAAAGCTCTCTAATTTATAATTATACCACACGATACAATTCCCTAGAACGGGACAAGCTGCGCAGCAATGGAAAATAAAATTAAGTATAAAAACATTCTTTAACTGATGATCAGATAATCTCTTATGATTGTCGTTGTGAGTTACAAAATATCCATTGCGAATAAACAAACGTCTATTGCAAGTTACTATATCACAAAAGTGTTAGCAATTTATTTCCCATGACAATGTTTATATTTTTTACCGCTTCCGCAGGGGCAAGGTTCATTTCTTCCTACTTTTTTATCAATTCTTACAGGTTGTACTTTTTGATCTTGTTGAGGAGCACCTTGTTGTTCGGGGTTGCCACTATCAGTAACTGCTTCAGGTCTGCTTGTGTCGTACTTGCTCATATCAAGTCGCTTAGGTGCATTAGCTTTTTGCACTTCGTTGGCATCTCTGATAGGAATATGTCCTTTCATTAATATTGAAACGATGTTTTTGTTTATTTTATCAAGTATTACTTTAAAAAGATTAAACGATTCCAGTTTATAAACAAGTAAAGGGTCTTTTTGCTCGTATGAAGCATTTTGTACCGATTGTTTAAGGTCATCCATTTCTCGCAAATGCTCTTTCCACGAATCGTCGATATTAGCAAGTATTATTGATTTTTCGTAAGAACGAACCAATTCTTCTGCATCGGAAGTTGCAGCTTTTTCAAGGTTTGTAACTATCTGATATACTTTTTGTCCGTCGCTAATTGGTATTACAATATTTTCGTACTGATGCGATTGTTTTTCATATACGTCCTTTATTACGGGCATTGCTTTTTTTGTTATATCTTCCACTTTTCTTTTAAAAGAATTAACTACAACGGGATATATTTCATCAATAATTTCGTTAGGATTTGATTTCATGTATTGTTTTTCGTCTATGGGGCAATCGATAGAAAGGTTTCGTATTACATTTAATTTAAAATCTTCGTATTCAGAAAAACCATGATGCTCTGTTACTACCGATTCGCAAACATCATTAAACATATTTGCAATATCAACACCAATTCTTTCTCCGTGCAAAGCATGTCGGCGACGAGTATAAACAACTTCACGTTGAGAATTCATTACATCATCATATTCCAACAGACGCTTACGAACACCAAAATGGTTTTCTTCAACTTTTCTTTGTGCTCTTTCAATAGATTTTGTGATCATAGAGTGCTGAATAACTTCTCCATCTTCTAATCCAAGCCTGTCCATCATTTTGGCAATTCTATCAGAGCCAAATAATCTCATAAGGTCATCTTCCAGACAAACAAAAAACTGCGAACTTCCCGGATCTCCTTGTCTACCGGCACGTCCTCTTAACTGACGGTCAACACGTCTTGATTCGTGCCTTTCGGTACCAATAATTGCCAAACCTCCGGATTCTACAACTTCAGGACTTAGTTTAATATCCGTACCTCTACCTGCCATATTTGTTGCAATTGTTACATTGCCTGCTCTACCTGCTTCGGCAACAATATCGGCTTCTTTTTGATGTAGTTTTGCATTAAGTATATTATGTTTAATGCCTCTTATTTTAAGCATTCGTCCCAGCAATTCTGATATCTCTACCGAAGTTGTACCAACAAGAACAGGTCTGCCATTTTTTGTAAGTTCAACAATATCGTCAATAACAGCATTATATTTTTCTCTTTTTGTTTTATAAATAAAATCTTCCCTATCGTCTCTAACAATTGGTCTGTTGGTAGGTATTACAACAACATCAAGTTTATAAATGTCCCACAATTCACCTGCTTCGGTTTCGGCAGTACCTGTCATACCTGCAAGTTTGTTATACATTCTAAAATAATTCTGTAAAGTAATTGTTGCAAATGTTTGTGTGGCAGCTTCAACTTTTACATTTTCTTTGGCTTCAATTGCCTGATGCAGACCATCGGAATATCTACGACCTTCCATAACACGTCCGGTTTGTTCATCTACAATTTTAATTTTATTGCCCATTATTACATACTCAACATCTTTTTCGAAAAGTGAATATGCTTTCAATAATTGATTTATTGTATGAACTCTTTCCGATTTAATAGCATATTCGCCAAGTACTTTATCTTTTTTAACGAGTTTTTCTTCATCACTCATATCAGATTTTTCAATATCGACAACTTCACTGCCAATATCGGGTAAAACAAAAAACATATTATCATCCATATCACCTGATATAAGGTCAATTCCTTTTTCTGACAGGTCTATTGTGTTGTTTTTTTCATCTATAACAAAGAAAAGTTCTTCTGTTATTTCCGGCATTCTTTTTTGATTTTCTGCCAAATAAACATTTTCAGTTTTATGAAGCAATGATTTCATCCCGTCTTCCGATAAGAATTTAATTATTGCTTTGGTTTTTGGCAAACCTTTAAATGCTCTTAATAATAATATTGCACCTTCTTTTTCTGTATCATCGTTTGCTATAAGTTTTTTGGCTTGTGCAAATATATCATTTACAAAATCTTTTTGTACCCGTATCAATTTCTCAACTTTCGGTTTGTATTCATTAAACATTTGATCGTCGCCTTTTGGTACAGGTCCTGAAATAATAAGAGGAGTACGTGCATCATCAATTAAAACACTGTCAACCTCATCAACAATAGCATAGTTATGTTTTCTCTGAACAAGGTCTTCGGGGCTTATTGCCATATTATCACGCAAGTAATCGAAACCAAATTCATTATTTGTTCCGAAAGTAATATCTGAATTATATGCTTTTCTTCTGTCATCGGAGTTTGGACGATGTTTATCAATACAATCGACCGATAATCCGTGAAATTCGTAAATTGTACCCATCCACTCTGTATCACGTTTTGCAAGGTAATCGTTAACTGTTACAATATGAACTCCTCTGCCAGTAAGTGCATTTAAAAAAACCGGCAATGTAGCAACCACTGTTTTTCCTTCACCTGTTGCCATCTCTGCAATTTTTCCCTGATGTAATGCAACACCACCTACTAACTGCACATCGTAATGTATCATGTTCCATAAAATTTCAACACCTCCTGCTATCCACTTATTGTGGTAAATAGCTTTGTCGCCATTTATTTCAATACTATCTCTTGTTGCAGCAAGGTTACGGTCAAAATCGGTAGCATTTACTTCAAGTTTTTCATTGTCATTAAATCTATGTGCTGTTTCTTTAATTATTGCAAAAGCTTGGGGTAGTATTTCCATTAAAAAATCTTCAAGCTTATTGTCAATATCTGTTTCTATATTATCTATCTCATCGTATATTGGTTCTCTTTCATTTATATCGAGTTTATTTTCCTCAATATTATTTTTAAGCTCAGATATTTTATCTTTATCGGGTTTAATATGATCTTGTATTTTTTGTTTAAGAACTATAGTCATTTCTCTTAGTTCATCGTTACTAATTGATTGTATTTTGTCATATTCAACAAGTACCTTATCTGCATAAGGTTGTAATTCTTTAAGATCCCTTGCTGTTTTGTCTCCTACAAATGACTTTATTACACTATTTATTATTCCCATGTTATTTTTTTAAAATAATTTAAAAAGCAAAAGTAATTAAATTCTAATTATTAGTAAATAGTTTTTATGTATTGTTAATTCAATTGTCATTCAATAGTCATTAAGTCATTAATTGTAATAACACAAAGTAAATAACGTGTGCATATATACAGACGTGTGAAAGGACAAGAAAATTTTGAATTTATTGCATACGACCTTCACAGCCCATATATCGATACCAAAGATATAGTTTCGCCAATGAAACTTGAGTATTATGCCAAAAGCGTAATAGATGGCGAAGAAATAGGAGTGGAAAGCGATACGGCTAAGATTACTATTTAGAAAAACAAATACTTAAAATGCACTAAAGTTTAAAGTGCCTAAAATTTAAAGAGGGAGTTTCTCTCTTTTTTTATTACCTTTGGAAAATAAACAGTTATTAATTTAAAAATATATGTTATGAAAATTTTTACAATTATTATTGCTATAATCCTTGCTTCTTTTATAATTCAAGCACAGGATTATCAAATCAGTTTTACGGCTTCTGGTGCAAGTACGACCGTAGATAGTGTTCAAGTAAAAAATCTTGACCAGCAAACCGAATTAACACTAAATGGTTCTGATATTTTGCATTTAACTGATATTGTAAGCATACCTGATATAAATAATATATTAAATGGTGTGTCTGTTTATCCTAATCCGATGACAGAAAGTTCAAATCTTCGTTTTTATCAAAGGAAACCCGGAAAAACAAAAATTGAAATTTATAATATAAGTGGTAAATTGCTATCAGCAGAGCAAATATATCTCGAAAACGGCACACATGAATTTACTGTTTCAGGATTACCTGCCGGATTATTTACTATAAAAATTACAAACAAAGAATTTACTGATGCAGTAAAATTATCAAATCTAAACGGTAAAAAAGAAAATGCAAGTATAGTATACTCCGGTATCATTGAAGATGAAAAAGAAACACAGCCTAAACTAAAAAGCACAAGAAGCTTAGTGGATATGCAATATAACGATGGAGAATTGATTAGATTGATAGGTTATTCTTCACAATATGTAGATATATCAACATTTGTTCCTACTCAGACAGAAACTGTAGAATTTGTTTTTATTGTTAATTGTCCTGGTACTGTAACAGATTACGATGGTAACATTTACGATGTAGTACAAATTGGTAATCAATGCTGGATATCAGAAAACCTTAAAGTGACACATTATCCAAATGGCACAGCCATACCATTAGTTACCAATAATACAGACTGGGCAAACCTTGATGATAATAATACCGATGATGCTTATTGTTATTACAATAACAACAGTGGTAGCGAAGCCGATATTTATGGTGCTTTATACACATGGGCAGCCGCTATGGGCGACAATGCCATAAGCAGCAGCAGCAACCCAAGTGGAGTTCAGGGTGTCTGCCCCACCGGTTGGCATTTACCAAGCGATGATGAGTGGAAGGAGCTTGAGATGGCTCTTGGTATGAGCCAGGCTGAAGCAGACGCAATCGGATATCACGGGACAAATGAAGGCAGCAAACTTGCCGGAAACTCGTCATTGTGGGCTTCCGGTACTTTAACAAGTAATGCTGAATTTGGCACATCCGGTTTTACAGGTTTGCCTGGCGGTTACCGGAACTACGACGATGGCTCGTTCTACATTTTGTGCTACTACGGCTACTTCAGGTCGGCTACTGAGGGCAATAGCTCCAACGCCTGGATCCGGAAATTGGCCAATCATAACACCGAAGTTAGCCGGTACGACAACAGCAAGTCGGGCGGGTTCTCTGTTAGGTGTTTGCAGGACTAGACTATTGACATTCAAACATTATTTAAAAATTATATATTATGAAAAAACTATTTATTACTTCACTTTTATCTTTATTAATATCCATAAATATATTTGCTCAATGTATGCCTGACGCAGGTCCTGATGATTCTGCATGTGGATATGGTCAGTATACATTTAATGGAACTTTAGGTGATGTAAACTCAACATGTACATGGACTACAAATTGTCCATCTTATAATTTTGCAAATCCAAATGATCCAAATACTGACGTTATTGTACCTTGGAATGGAACATGGGAATTTTATTTGACAGAGAATAACTCTATTATTCCATGTTCTGAAACTGACACTGTAATTATTTCTTTTTTAGATCTTCCAAATATTGATGCAGGAATTGATCAAACTGTTTGTGGAAATTGGTTTCAACTAAATGCCACATCTGATGGCTATACAGGTCAATGGGTGGGTGTTAGTGGCGCGTTATGGGCAACATCACCAAATTTAATTGACACTAATTATCTACAGCAATTTGAACCAAATACATGGGTTTATTATCCTACGTTGAATAGTACTATTTTACCGGCATGGTTAGAATGTAATGTAATTTGCTGCAGCATAGACTCTGTTTCTGTATCATTAGAGGAAAATATGTATGTCTATGGTAATGTCTTATATAATGCAAATCCATTAAATACAGGAGATGCAGAAATTGAATTATATAATACAGCTACTAGTATTTATGAACTTTCTGATATTAGTTCAATTAATGGAAGTGGTTTATTTTATCTACAAGGAAATATTAGTAGTAATTATCTTATAAAAGCTAATGTATTAAATCAAGGAGCATATCCCGATGCGTTGAATTCATACTACAACAGCGAATATCTATGGGGCAATGCACAAATACTCTCACTTTCTTGTGGCGATTCCGTAAATGTAGATATTAATCTTGAACAGACTACGACTTTTACGCCCGGTATAGGTAATGTATCTGGAATTATTACAAATGAAAATACAAGTAACCCTGTACCAGATGTTACATTCTTTATTGAAGACACACTAATCAATCATCCATATCTATCTATTACAAGTGATTTAAGTGGATATTATGAATTTGATAATCTTCCAAATGGCGCTTATAAAATTTTAGTTGATATACCGGGAATTCCTCAGGTTACAATTCATAATTTTACGGTTACTGCATTAGATACTCTATTTGAGAATTATGATTTTTATGTAGATACAGTCTTATTTAAAGCTGCAGGAATAGGAATCTATGCAGATAGTTCAGCAATTGTAAATATATCAAATCCTATTAATGTTTCTTTGCTATCTGTATATCCAAATCCTTTTCAGGATAAGATCAATCTTGAATACACGCTTGAGCAAAACTCAATAGTAGAAATTCAGCTGATTGATATTAATGGTAAAGTAATTCAAAAGCAAGCGGCAAGCAGATTAAACTCAGGAAGCCATTCTGAAACTCTAAATATAACAAATAAGGGAGTTTATTTTGTAGTTGTTAGTATTAATAATAAGACCTACATAAAGAAGATAGTTTCGGAATAATCAAAAAACCCCCAATGGCGCTGATTTGCAATCAGTGCCTCAATTCCCTTTCATAATTTGCATTATCTGTTCCTTTAAAGCTTTAATTTTTGTTTCAGCATCTGCAAGCTTTTTTTTCTCCATTTCAACAACTTTTTCGGGAGCATTATTTACAAACTTTTCGTTTGATAGTTTTTTAGATACCGAAATATGAAAGCCTTCATTATATTTTAATTCTGCTTCAAGTTTTTTCAATTCTTCCTCTTTGTTTATCATATCGCCAACAGGAATAAAAAATTCTGTTGTTTTAACCATAAAAGAAACTACATTATCTATTTTTTGTTTTGTATATGATATTTCCGATAAGTTGCAAAGCTTGGAAATAACCGTTTTAAAGTCGTCAACAAATTTATCGCTTTCTTTTACATGCAATACTAATTGTTTTTTCATAGGAATATTTTTTTCCTTTCTTGTAGCTCTTACAGACGATATTATTTCTTTTGTGTTCTCAAACTTACTTATTGTATCATTATTAAAACCTGTGTTTTTTGGCATTAATGATATCATAATGCTTTCGCCATCTTTTCTATCCTCAATAAGATGCCATATTTCTTCTGTAATAAAAGGCATAAAAGGGTGAAGGAGTTTAAGCAGTTTTTCGAAAAACTCAATAGTAGAATTTAAGGTTTTATTATCAATAGGTTTTTGATATTCGGGTTTTATAATTTCAAGATACCATGAAGAAAACTCATCCCAAAACAATTTATAACTTGTCATTAAAGCATCGGATATTCTGTATTTTGAATAATGGTCATCAATAAGTTCAATTGTTTTATTTAGTTTTGAATTAAACCAGTCAATAGCAATTTTAGATGCTTCGGCTTGTTCTATGTTTTTGTCTATTTCCCATGTTTTAACAAGGCGAAACGCATTCCATATTTTATTGCCAAAATTTCTGCCTTGCTCTATCAGGCTTTCATCAAACAGTAAATCGTTTCCTGCAGGTGAGCATAAAAGCATACCCACACGAACACCATCGGCACCATATTTTTTTATTATTTCAATAGGGTCGGGAGAATTGCCAAGTTGTTTTGACATTTTTCGCCTTTGTTTATCACGAACTATTCCTGTTAGGTAAACATTTTTAAATGGTTTATCGTTACGATATTCATAACCCGCAATAATCATACGTGCAACCCAGAAGAATAAAATTTCAGGTGCTGTAACTAAATCGTTGGTTGGGTAATAATATTTTATATCTTCATTATCGGGATTGTTTATGCCATCGAAAACTGAAATTGGCCATAACCATGATGAAAACCATGTGTCGAGTACATCTTCGTCTTGTGTTAGGTCGTTTATTGTAAGTTTACTGTTTTTAGCTTTTGCAATTTCTAATGCTTCTTTTTTTGTTTTTGCAATTACATAGCTGCCATCTGGCAAATAGTATGCAGGAATTCTGTGTCCCCACCACAATTGACGCGAAATACACCAATCTTTAACATTCTCCATCCAGTGGCGATAAGTGTTTTTAAATTTTGCAGGATACAGTTTGATGGAATCATTCATTACATTTTCAAAAGCCGGCTTGGATATATCTTTCATTTTCATGAACCATTGTGTAGATAGTTTAGGCTCTATAACAGTATTTGTTCTTTCCGATCTTCCAACCTTATTTTGGTAATCTTCTACTTTTTCAAGAATTCCCAGTTCATCAAGTTTTTTTGCAGCAAGTTTTCTTGCAACATCTCTGTCTTCTCCAATAAATAAAACAGCGTTTTCATTTAGTGTTCCATTATCATTAAATATATCTATTGATTGTAAATTATGTTTTTGTCCTATTTCATAATCGTTGATATCGTGGGCAGGAGTAATTTTTAAACATCCTGTTCCAAATTCCATATCAACATATTCGTCCATAATAATTGGCACGGTTCTGTCAACCATTGGCACAATTACCTGTTTTCCTTTAAGATGCTTGTATCTGTCGTCTTTGGGATTTACACAAACGGCAGTATCGCCAAGAATTGTTTCAGGACGGGTTGTAGATATTGTAAGATATTTGTCTTCGTTTTCAATTTTATATCTAACATAAAATAATTTTGAATTTTCTTCTGTGTGTATTACTTCTTCGTCAGAAACTGCAGTTTGGGCTTGCGAATCCCAGTTTACCATTCTTACTCCACGATATATCAGACCTTTATTATATAAATCGATAAAAACATTTATTACACTTTCCGAAAGGTCTTCATCCATAGTGAATTTAGTTCTTGTCCAGTCGCATGAGGCACCAAGTTTTTTTAATTGTTCCAGAATTATGCCTCCATGTTTTTCTTTCCATTCCCAGGCATATTCTAAAAAAATTTCTCTTGTAAGTTCAGATTTTTTAATTCCTTTTTCACTCAACATTTTCACAACTTTTGCTTCTGTAGCTATTGAAGCATGGTCGGTTCCTGGTACCCATAGTGCATTTTTGCCCATCATTCTGGCTCGTCTTACCAGTACATCCTGTAGGGTATTGTTTAGCATGTGTCCCATGTGTAAAACACCGGTTACATTTGGCGGAGGTATTACTATGCAATATGCTTCTCTGTTGTCTGGCTCTGATTCAAAAAAGCCTTTGTTCATCCAGTATTCATACCATTTATCTTCTGTTAACAGAGGATTGTATTGTGTTGGGATATTCATAATTTACAATATTCTAAAAAATAAGCTTACAAAAGTATGGATTTTTTTAGAATTTTGAAGATAGAAGATGAAAATATGTAAGGTGGGGACACATTTTGAAATAAAAAAAAGCCTATCGAATTCGATAGGCTTATGCAATACTAAAAAGTCAAAGAAAATATTATATTACTTTCACATTTATCGCGTTTAAGCCTTTTGGGCCATCTTCTACATCATAGCTAACTTTGTCTCCTTCAGTTATCTGATCGATTAGTCCGTTTTGATGTACAAATACATCTTTACCACCATCATCAGGGGCTATGAATCCAAAATTTTTAGAATTGTTGAAAAATTTTACTGTTCCTTTATTCATGATTATTAATTTATATGAATTGCAAAAATAATATTATTTTTTATAATAGGATAGTTTTATGCAATTTAAATTTAATTTTTGTGTGTAAGCTGTGTTTATATAGGGATTAGCGCATTTGTTGTGATCTTTTCATAAATTTTTTATCTTTTATTTTGCTATTTAAAAAACACAATTTAAGCACAACAAGCTTTTTTATCTAAAAAAGGCAACTATTTCATTTTTTTTTCGTCTGTAAATTATAAAGACATAATAATAGAAAATTAGTCATACAATAATTAGATGTATATAATTTTTTTAATTAGTTTTACATTATGAAAAAATATATATTATTAATTATATATGCCTTATTTACTGTTACAATATTATACTCACAAGAAATATGCGATAACGGAATAGATGATGACGGAGACGGTTTAATTGATTTAAACGATACATTAGATTGTGTTTGCAATGGCTCTTCTTCTTCAACAGTTCCTTCTTTAATTCCAAACCCGTCTTTTGAAGATTACTCATGTTGCCCTTCAAGTTGGTCTCAATTAAATTGTGCTGATACATGGATACAAGCATCTGGTGCAACAAGCGATTATTTAAATACATGTAATTATACAGGTAATGCACCTTTGCCATTTCCAGATGGAAATGCTGGAGCAGCAATGATTTTTACAGATAGTTGGACAGAATATATTGGAGCCTGTTTACTTCAACCAATGTTGGCAGGCGATGATTATCAAATTACTTTTTATTTAGGTTTTAAGTATTTAACAGGAAGCGTTGCAAACTGTTCAAGCACTACTGTCTTGCCTCCAATAGAATTTACAATTTTTGGAACAACTTCTTGTACTCATCTTCCATTTACTGGCTCATCAAATTGCCCTGTTGGTCAGGGAAGTTGGGTTGCTCTGGGAAGCGTACTTGTAGATCCAATGGCGATTCAGGGAACATGGGGTACTTTTACTATAAATTTTACGCCAACTTTTGATGTTAATGCAATTGTAATGGGAGCACCTTGTACATTTCCAGCAGGAGGTTTATACGATAATACCGGTACTTGTTATCCTTTTATATTTATTGATGGTTTAACTTTAAATGCAACCACATTTTTTGGATTAACATTAACTGAAAGCGGACATTATTGCACTAACGATTGGACATTAACTGTTGTCCCAGATACTACTGGAACAATTCAATGGTATTACGATGGCATAGCTTTAGTGGGAGAAACAAACACTACTTTAGATATTTCAGGTAATGGATATCCTATGGGAGATTATCAGGCAGTATTTTCTTATGGAACAGAATGTGTAGTTGGAGAGATATCAATTGATTATACACCACCTGTGGCATCAGCATCAAATGATACAACTTTATGTGACGGAGGTTCTGCAACAATATCTGCAAGTGGAGGAACAACATATAATTGGGATAATGGTATAGGAGCAGGAGCAAGTCATACTGTTAGTCCTACCATAACCACCACTTATAATGTTACAGTCTATGATGCAAATGGCTGCACGGATACTGAGAGTGTGACTGTTTCAGTAGATCCTTCACCCGTAGCTAATGCAGGCACAGGAGGTACTTTCTGCAGCGATAATTATACATTTACAGCAGTTGCAAGTGTTGGAACAGGAACATGGACTTATACAGGACCTGGTAATGCCAGTTTTGTACCAAATGCCAATACCGCTAATGCAA
>Ga0307990_1003602_pt1 | contig 11753 bp, 10 predicted proteins | sample EllFjometagen129_FD_203168 | JGI IMG/M metagenome (GOLD analysis project Ga0307990, IMG submission 203168) | Marine microbial communities from Ellis Fjord, Antarctic Ocean - #129 | ecosystem: Environmental > Aquatic > Marine > Unclassified | place: Southern Ocean | collected 2014-10-08
CTGATCCGTCGTCGCCGTGAGGTTGGACGGATCGATCAGCGGACACGCATCGGCGCGACTTGTTGACACGTTGGAAAAAGCCGACTTCACGTCGTTTTCGTTGGCCGCGCGGATGCGGTACTGAAAAGTATCGCCGCAGGCGGCGTCCTCGTCGGTGTAGGTGGTCTGGTCGGAAGGCTGCGTGGCCAGAGGAGTGTCCGACCAGGAAGCGTCGAAAGTTTTGCGATATATCTCATAGCTCGCCGACACGCCGGGAAGTTCACCGGCCCCCTGGCTCCAGGAAAGCAGGATTGAGCGCTGCGAGCCATCGTCCGCTTCTTCATCGAGGATCGCCGTCAGGTCTGCGGGGGCATCGAGTTCACAAAAATCGGCTGTAGCAGCCGCCGCACTCGACGGAGCCGATTCGCCGTAGTCATTGTAGGCCAGCACGCGGTAGGAATAAGTGTGCTCACACTCTGCGGAATCATCGTGATAGACAGTGACGTTGGCTGCGGTTCCCGCGATTGTCTCCCATTCGCCTTCTGTTTCAGAGCGCTGAATGTTAAATCCCAACTCTGTACCCGTATTGAACACCCAACGCACGTCGATTTGTGAAGGACTTTGCGCCTCGGCAGTTAAACCCGAAGGACTTTGCGGGGCGGAGCCGCTGCCGGAGCCGTCCGCGCCTGGAATCCCCGCTGCGCCATCTGCGCCCGAACCGTCCGCACCGTCTTTTCCTGCGTTCGGAGCGCACGCGATTGGAACCGTAAAAATCACTACGCAGACAATGAGAAAAAACCAAAGACGATTTGTTAATTTCATCGCGTCCTCCCGGCTATATCCGAATGTCTGAGGCCTAAACAATGCGGAAGCAAAGTCGCCGTATTAATCACCCATGAAATCGTCGTCACCAGCGCAAATTGACGCCTGCCATTGGCGCGCCTTCATGCGACACGTATAAGGTCGGTGTCCAGGCACGGGCGCTTTGGTTTTGATCCTTGTGATCCAAATAGAAAAACACAGCCGATGCTCCGGCGGCCAGCACCGTAACGCCCCCGGCGACGTACGTGTATTGGTAGTAATCAATGGTATCCTGTTCGAGCCTCTCTTTATCGTTTTCGTTCGCGCCCTGGTAAGCTTCGTAGTTGTTTTGCGCTGTCATATACAAAGCGGCGCTCGCCGCCAGACCCACGACGGATATGCTGGCTGCGGTCCATTTCGGAGTGGCCCAGCGCCGTCCACTCACGGCGAAGCCCATGCCGGGATCGGGCCCCGGTTCAAACACGAAACCCTGCGTGGCCGACGCAAGAATGATCTCACCGGTGATGTCGCCGCTCTTTTGCGGATGCTGCTTGTTCTTGGTGAGCCGCGCGACCTTTTTGTAAACGTATTTGTAAAGCTCATCGAGCGTGACGTTGCCGTCACCATCCCCATCGCCCTTGCCCTCCAGGGCTTCCAGAAAAGCTGCGGTGAACAAACCGTGTCCGTCGGCTTCCTGCGCAACCTGGTTAGACTGCGCAGCGGTGATGACGACGCGCCCCTTCCCGTAAGCTTTATTCGCAAGGTTTTTGGTAGGGTCAGCCATAACACGCAGGGAGCGCCCGGAGATTTTCTTGGCGAATGTCCTGCCGCCCATGCCCCCCGAATAACAGGAGTCCATGACGAAAACCAGGCACTCGGCCTGAATTTTGGAGAACACGTTTTCCAGTCGGTCAGTGGCAATAGCCGTCGTAAACAGACTGTTGGGGTCGGCGTCGAATGGAATGATGTATTTTGTGTACCCGTCGGCGTGTTCGTACTCACGGTCAAATTCCGGCGCGCCGTGCCCTGCGAAGTAGATAAACACCATATCGTCTTTGGCGGCGTTGTCCTGGATGTAGGCGAATGCGGCCAGCAGATTATTCAGCGTAGCCTTTTCATCGATCAGGAGTTTGACGTCCTCGGGATTAAAACCTCCGATTTTCGGGTTAACCAAATAATCGTAAACCGCTGCGGCGTCCGCGCGTGCAAAGCGCAGTTTTTCGATTTCGGAATTTTGGTAGTCGCCCAGGCCGATGACCAGGGCCAGGCGCTTTGCGCTCGCCGCTCCCGGCAAGGCCAGCAGAATGATAATAACAAGGGTTAGCGCTATGCGTTTGTGGGCCATGATTTTCCTCCAGCGATCAAGGAGTGTTCGAGCGTTGTAGGCGTATTCCGCCTCAATAAACAAAGTTCTACTTTAGGTACCTGCTTCCAGGAAAATAGAAACTATCTAAAATCCGTTCAATAGGCAAGAAAGCACCACTCAATTCATGGGAAGATATTTTCTTCGATGGTGGGCGCAAGTTGCGCGGCGATCCATTCTGCGCCAATCCGACTAGGATGTAAGTTGTCCAAAAACAAATCGCCGATTGGCTCGCCAGCTAGAAAGCGCGCACGCAGCCGCTCTTTCAGATCGAAAACTCTCACCTCGCCAAGCATGCTAAAATCACGAAAATGTTTGGTCGCCCGCAGGGGAACAGCGTCGCCGTCGCGGGCTTTCTCCAGCAGGTTATACGCAGCGGCGAAATCGCTGTTTTTCCAGGCTCTCAATCCGGCGATGTAATCTTGAACAACCGGATCAGTTGATGGGAATTTCATTCTGTCAATTTCAAACAAAAGATCGTGTAACTTCTCTTCTCTGAAAAGGTGGTCAAGCCCACCGTTCATCCTCTCAAGTAGTATTTTCGGCCATGGAAAATTCGTTGGCGGAAAAAAGGGATTGCTGATGACAGAAACCACCATCACCTTAGCGCCAGCGGCGCGTAAAAGTTCATCGATTGTTGCTAAGTTTTGACGAAATCTCTTGGTAATCTTGGTTATTTCATTAAGCGTAACCGGTCCACCGCTCGGTTGTTTTGCCGGTTCGTCGCGGCCACCCATTAGACGCAACAAGCAATGTCTGGCGAATACATAAAGTTTTCTACGGGCCAGAAATGCGCGCAGGCGCAACAGATCGCGGTTGCCATTAAAACCACCATAAAGGCGCTTTCCTGTCCAATCGTTATGCCCGGAATAAATAATGACGAGGTCAGGCCGTAGCTCGGCGGCGGATTCCGCGGCCCAAATCATCTGCGTGGAAGTTATGCCGCTGCCGCCCAGGTTAATGACCTCAATATTCCGATCAGGATATGCCTCCCGCAATTTGCCCTGCAATTGCGCCGAGAAACTTTCCTCCCTCGGCAAACCTACGCCGCGCACCGACGAACCACCCAGACAGACAACGCGGTAGGCGTCGGGCGCTTTGACTTTTGCGATTCTGATCGGATTGAACATCGCCTCCGCAACCGGATGGATTATCAGAACGGCTAGATCATCCTCGACCGGTATTAGCAGCGGTACGTCGCGTGCGTGGCTGTGCAGAAGAAAGCGATACGCAGGCGTCGCCTGGAAACCGACCAGGCGTAAAGCAAGCTCGCCGACTAAAAGCCCGGCGATAACCAGGAAAACAGAATACATGACGCTACGCAGGCGTCGCAGTTTCCAAACTCTCATGGATCCCCTGTTGGGTTTTCAGCCAGCGGCACTATATCGAATGTGCCTTGTGAAGGGAAACACCAATCCAGGTTGTTTTCCTCTGCGAGTCTCTTTTTTCGTTGATGCCCACGGCAGGACTTGAACCTGCGGCCTCCGGATTAGGAATCCGATGCTCTATCCAACTGAGCTACGAGGGCGAGATGGCTACGGCCCGACGACGGGCGATTATAGTCAATCGGATTTCTTTGTCCATGCCGGTTCATTCACAACAATTATTTACACCGTTGCGCTTTATTTGCTGAATATTTTCATAAATTTCAGTGATCGTTATTCCAACACCTCATCCTTATATTTCGTTGTCGCCGGCGTGGAGGCCGTTGTCGCAATACGGGATATAAACGATATTCCAGTCGCGCAGTGGATTCGCCGCCCAGCGACTGATATATCCCTCGTTTCGAGGCACGTCTATTTCAAATCCGAAGTTGTATCTCGGCTAGGCGGCGCCGCCTCCATCCATAAAAATTGTGAGGTTATTGCTTTCGCCAAGCGAGACGGCAACATTGGCTTCCGTGCCGTCAAAACACTTGAATTCGTCGATACAGTAAAAATAGCGTGTATAGCCGCTGTATATTTCCTCACCGCGCACAGGTTGAAAATCGAGAAAAGGCCAAAAAACCATTTTCTCAAACATCGCCTCCAACTTTTCACGCTGCAATTGCGCCACGTCATCATCTTCATCAGTAGAATCGTCGTCGATGTCATCATTTTCTGACGCATCGTCGTTGGCTTCGTCGCTTACATCCGACTCATCGTCGTCCGTGGCGCATCCTGCGCAGATTAGAGGGATCCACAACAAAAACACCAGAATCCAAGCTAAATCCTTAAATCGCATTTTTTATTCCATTTTTTGTTGTTACGTATGCAACACGGAAATAATATGCGCAACACATGAATATTCCAAGCCTTTTCGTTATTTTAGGATATTTCGTCAATCTTGGTTTTGTCCAATATATTCACGAGAACTCCTTCAAATATCGCGAGAAACATTCTTCCTCTTGATTTTTTTTTGAAAATCCATAAAGTGCCTCGGGAAAAATAGATATGACCATGCCCTACGGAGCCAGTTAAATGGTTGATTTCAGGAAAAAAGAGCTAGAGCGCTATCGGAAGATGCTGCTTGGAAGGCGCGAGGAAATTGTCGCCAAATCCAAGAACACTGTTAACGGCGGTGCCTTGTCCGGTGGAACACTGGGTGATGAGGCCGATCAGGCCAGCCACGCCACCGAAGCCGCTCTTGCCTGGCGGTTATTGGATAAAGATCGGAAATTGCTGAAGGAAATCGATCACGCCCTCAAAAAATTCGAGATCGGAGAATACGGATATTGCGAGGGCACAGGCAAGCCGATCAATAAAAAGCGTCTTCTAATTCGTCCCTGGACCAGATATTCCATTGAGCATAAAATGGAAATCGAAAAGGAAAAGAAGCAAAGACGCATCGGCGAAGGCACAAAAATCAACCAGCTTTTCTAAAAAAGCGCGAAAATTCCTCAAAGATTATGATGGGCGATCCATACGGGTCGCCCTTTTCATTTTTAGCGCACGGGAATTGATATGCACCGGACTAAATCAAGTCCGCGAAATCTTTGGACATTCTCCTGAACCAGAACCATCCCACCACGAGCAGGAGGATTGTAAAAACGCTGAAATAAAGAAATCCGTATGGATCGGGCATGACATCGCCCAGCAGCGCGGAACGGTACAGGTTGATGAGAGGCGTCAGCGGATTGAAAAAAAATGCAATTCGGATTTTCTCTGGGATAAGCCCCATAGGAAAAATAATCGGCGTGGCGAAAAACCAAAGCAAGGTAAAAGCTCCAGTGAATTCCCGCATGTCCTTGTAGAAAACAGAAAAGGCGCTGATGATCAAAGTTAATCCCAATGTGAACAAGAGTTGCAGCGGCCATATGGTCACAAGTAATCCCAGCATAAGGGGAGATGGAATCTGCCCTAAGGAAAGAATGATGATCACGAAAAGGAACATGGCGATTAATTGGTGAAAAAAGGCGCTGATGACGCAACGCACCGGAAGAATCAATTTCGGAAAATTGACCTGCTTGATCAGATCGCGGTTTTCCATGATGACGTTCGAAGATCGTTGCATGGCGTCCTGAATGGCCAGCCAGGGCAACATGCCGCAAAAGAGAAAGAGCCCGTAATTCTGAGGTCCGGTCGTTCCGCCGACATTGATATCGAGGATGTAGCCGAAAACAAGCGTGTAAACCAGGATGAGCAATAGAGGATTGATCACAGACCAGAACAACCCAAAAAAGGAGGCGCCGTAGCGATTGCGCAAATCCGCACGGATTATCCCCCAAAGAAGGTATCGATGCGTGTAAATGTCTTTGACTTGTCCAGGCAATGCAATTCTCCGCCATTTTCAGTATCATAGACGCGCCATGCGCAAAACAGCAAGACGCATGCTGAAGATCGCAAGAACTTTTGTCCATAAAATTTGCGTTGATCAACGTTGGCTTTTGCGCGAATAATTACCGAGGATCATGAATACGCCGCTTCCAACATACGTCGCCTTTCACACAAGCGATCGCTGCGACGCGCGATGCCTTCACTGCGATATTTGGAAGTTGAAGGAATCCCCGGAAATGCCTCCCGAGCGGCTTGCTGGAATTGCGCGATCTATCTCGCGATGGCTCGGCCCCATCATGATTCAAATCGCCGGCGGCGAGCCGCTAATTTCCCCAAACGCCAAGGCCCTCATGATTGAGTGCGCCCGATTGCACATGCCCATGACGGTCACGACCAACGGTCAGCACCTGGACGATCATTGGGCGCAATTGCTCACAGGCTGGAAAGTGCGCTACGTCAATATCAGCCTGGACGGCTTTAGCGCCCTTCACGACCGGATACGCGGCGTGCCGAACGCTTACAAAAGAGCTCTTGAAGCCGCAACGCGTCTTGCCGGTCGTGGAATCGTCAAACCCCGCGTTACCTGCGTGATCATGAAAGAAAACCTGGATCAAATCGTTGAATTTACAAAACATGTTTGCGAAACGCATTTCGACGGCATTTTCTTTCAGGCCATGGCGCAGCCCTTTGGCCAGACGCCCAGACCACGCTGGTGGCAAGATCACCCCCTCTGGCCCGACAATCTCGATCACGTCGGCAGCGTGATCGGCAAGTTGATTCAACTCAAAAAAATGGGGTATCCCATATTAAACCGACACGAACAATTCGAAGCCATGCGCGCCTATTACACAAATCCCGAACATTTCTGCATGGCGGACTGCACCGTAGGCGAACACGGCCTAACCATTGACCCCGATGGCACTGTGCGGCTTTGCCCCAGACTTCCAAACATCGGCAGCGCCCTTAATGCCGATTTGAAAGACATCTGGTTTTCGCAAAGCGCCGATGAATGCCGCCGAACAATGCGCCGCTGTCAAACGAACTGCCACTTACTGATCAACTGCGTTTTTGATAAAGATCAGCTCCTGGGAACAACGCGGCCCACGCCATGAAAAAGTCCGACCTCGCCCCTTATGGCCTTATCACTGCCGTTTTTATTGGCGCGCTTCTTTTTGTAGGTCGTCTTCCCAGCGTCCCACTGGACGACTCCTGGAACTTCGTGCTGCCCTTAAAGCACTTCATGGCCACGGGAGTTCCGGTTTTCGATTCCTTCAACAGCGCAGCAGCCGTTTTGCACCTCGTTTTCAGCGCGCCCTTCGTTTTCATCTTCGGTCTTGATTTCCAAAATACCGTCGCCTTCAATCTCCTGGTCACGTGGCTGACGCTCATTGCCATCTACGCCCTTAGCCGACAGGCTGGCGCCTCAAAAACTACCTCCACATTTGCCGCACTTGTCTATTTCGCCGCGCCGCCTGTCTTCGTCACGGCTTTCACATTCCAAAGCGATCCGATCTTCATTCTTTTCGAGGTCCTGGCATTGATCGGCTTCGTTCGTTACATGATTCGCCAAGACGTAAGGAGTTTAATTTTCGCATCAGGTATCGCGGCTCTGTCTATCTGGGGAAAGATGCACGGCGCGCTGATCGCACCCGCCGTCCTGGCCGCTTTATTTGCGAATGATAAACTACGGCGAAAAACACCTCTCGCCCATTACTTTATTATCGGATTGCCGACGCTCATTTCATTGGCAGCATTCAAGCTTGCCAAACCGCTCATTCATCCGGTCACCGCAACGCTGGATCGCAAATTCGCCGAATCATTAGAGCGGCTTTTCTCCCCGGAAGTCTGGCTGAAAGACGGAAGTTTTCGAATCGACATCGCGTGCGTGACCCTATGTTTCTACTTGCTTCCCTGGATCATTTCCTCGATCAAGTTCAGGCCGGATGGCGAGAAATCCCGATTAAAACCAAAGATATTATTACCGCTTGGGTTGATAGTCGCAGCGCTGACCTGGTTTTTCGTCATAGCCGCGCGATGGCAATCGAAACCCTGGGCCATGATCTCCAGTGTTCTGACCGAACCGCCAACCATGGAGCCAATGTCTCCTTACGGATATCTCTACCTTGGAACACTCATCGCCCTGCCCCTTTGGATTTTTTGGTCGCTCAACTTAAAACCAAAATTTTTCAAGGACCAAAACACCCCGATTTTCCGCTTGGGATTATTTATTTTTCTTTTCCAACTCCTTGCGCTCGTGCCCATCAAGCTGTTCATGGATCGCTATTTCCTGACGCTCTTGCCCCCGGTTATCCTTATGACGGTTATTTTTCCGCGCAAAAGTCCTCCGCGCACCTGGCTCTTTTCGATTCTGATCATCGCATTTTTCGCACTCAATATTGCGCGTGTTCGACAATATCGAAATGGTTGCGAAGCACAGTGGCAGGCAGCCGACGCGCTCGTTGCCGAAGGAATTAATTCACTAGACATCGACGGCGGCTACGCCTGGGTGGGATGGAATAATTACGAGAAATGCCAGGACATGCCCAAAAGCGCCGATTCGCCTAACCCATCCCCGTGGGTTTTGGAACTATGTCCACGCATGCGCCCAAAATGGAAAGTGACTTTCTATCCGCCGGGTATGGACGACGATTTTGTCATTTCTCGGCAATTGCACTACAGCGCGGGCCGGTGGCTTGGGAAGCGCCCGGTGTACGTGTTGAAAAAGCAGGGTGCATCCTCCGCGATCAAATTTGAATCTTAGAAAGGTCCGCTGTTTTAATCCTCAAAGGGATTGATAATCACGCCAACGCCAGTTTCCTTATGTGTCTTCAGGAAGTGGATGGCTTGCGCGCGGAAGGCGTCGCCCATGAGCGTGTTGTCCCATAAGGATAAATGCTCGATAGTGTCAAACTGGTAAAAGCCCGATCCCTCATGCGGGCAAGGCATGTGCTCCACCCATCCCACATCCCAGACGTAAGGTTCCAACTGCGGCCATCCGGCCGCTCTGTTTGCGTAGGCGCCCGCGATTCCGCCCAACATGTAATCTTCCGCAGGGCATTGCTGCAACACATCAGGAATATGCCCGGCCACAAGAGGATCCTTGATCGTATGGGGGAGATAATTGAATGGATCGCCGGCGTCCAGGACGTGCTGAAACATTCCGCCTATCATCCACACCAGATCTGCTGCGTTGAGACTCGGAATCAGGGGGTCGATCAGTTCTGCGATGGTCACCAGTTCGGACAAATAATTTCCTTCAATGGCGATCCCGGAGAGTTTGGCGCCCGCGGAGCTTAGAACAAACGCATCGATGTTTTCTTCAAGAGCGGTGAGAGTGCCACCGTTGATGGCGCCCACGGAAATGGCCAGAAAATTGAGACTATCCATGTCATAATCAGGCGAGCCGTCGCCGCCTTCGGGAATCATGTCATGATCTCCCAGCGTTTTCGCGGCGCGCGCCAACCACATCAGGTTCGAGATGGTTTCACGCAAGTTGTCGCGGAAATTTAATGGGTCAAGAAAATCGAAATAGCAAAGCACACTCGTTGTCGGGTCGTAGGGTATCGGCGCCCTGGAGCCATGACACGGAAAATCAATTCCCATAAACGCGAATCCGTTTTCCGCGAACAATGGAGCGAGGCTCCTCAGCGATTCCTTTGAATCGCCCACGCCGTGGCCGTAAAGGATGATCGGAAAGGGTTGGCCGTCCGCGCTGGCATCCGCCGCGGGCATGGACAAAAGAAATTCGATATTATGCCAGGCTTGCGGCTCGAACTCTCCGGCTTCGTTGCGCTGCCAGTATTCCCCGTCGCTTTTAAAAACCGGCGTCACCAGGCGGCCTGTCAAATAGCCTTCGAGATTCGGATCAGCGCTCGGCTCAAAGGCCCACCCGAATATTTCCGGATCACTTTCTTGCGCCAATTGGTCAAGTTTTTTTCTGACATCATCCAGATCTTTCGTGGCCCACAAAGTGTTGAATTCAGATATCGAAAGAATCTCATCGGCGCTGATTCCTGCCTGCCCTAATGCGTCAATAGCAGAATATATGGGTTCGTTGGCATCGTTTTTCGCCTGCGCGTTGTAGTCAGCAATCAGTCGCATCATGTCAATGGAAGATCGGTAGCACTGCCCTTCGACCGGACTCAAGGCTGTCGTCGCGGCCAGCACGTAGCGCGTGTTTTCATGCAGCGGCAAATATGGACGAATGAAAAATGCGTTGTTTTTCCATTCCACGGTAAAGGGCGCGAACTCGCCGTCGTGGGGGCTGCTTTCATCAGCCGCCATCAGCACGAGGCCGTCCGCGGCGCCGGGATCCATCTCATCGGGAATCGTCTCAGGATCGGGTTCAACGGACAAGGGAAGGTACAAATCCGCCGCGGGGGAAAACCCGTTCATGGTGTTGATGGCGTTAACGAGAAAGCCCGCAAGGCCAATGCGCGTCAGTTGCCCGAAAGGCTCGGCGATGCTTCCGTCGATTTGCACTCTCCTTCCGGTTATCGTGGTCGGATCTTCAACCGAGTACAGATTGTTGGGATAGGGAACCACCATGGGGAAAGATTCCGTGTTGAAGTCAAATTCCGGGCCATCCGGGCACGGATCGACGGGCGTCGTGTCGTCGTCTGCGTCGTCATCCTCCGCAACATCATCGTTGTCGTCGTCGCTCACGTCGTCATCGGGCGCATCCGCGTCGTCGTCATCATCATCGTTGCCGCACGCCGTTGAAAAAAGAGCCATAAGCAGTGAAGCGAAGAGCAAGGCCATGTATTTGTTTGGCAGTCGCATGTTTTCCCCCGGCGAAAGATGATTCTCAAAGACGATAGTACCAAAAGCAATCTAAAATTTCCAGGATCAAAGAGTTCGGAATTTAGGTGGAAAGGCGCAAGATTTCTCTTGAATGCCCACCAGACCCGAATGGCGACGACTGCACTGCTTGGGAAATTACAGAATGCGGAAATCAGAATTGCCCTGAGACTGAAATGGGGCAAGAGAGAAATTGCCCAGAAAGTTGCACTGAGCCTGAGTTCAAATGTGTTGAATGGACTGATTGTGAAGACCCATGCGATGACTCCACGTCATGGGAAGATATCAGTTGCGGTTTTGGAAACTGTTCTGATGAAGAAATGACTCAGTTGAGAACATGCCCGGATGTTTGCAACGAGCCGGTTGAAAAGTATGTCGAGTCGTCAGAGTGTCAATTGCCTGATAATGATGACAGCGACGACGATGACGGGAATGATGAAGGGGGGATAGTTCATCAGGCAGCAACGACGATCACAACAGTGACGGTGGTTGTGGATTGTTTTGAGAGAACAAAAATGGCATATTTCAGCAATGCTCAGAGAAACAAACTCTGTTGCAATCGGAAAACTCTTCGCAAGTCTCCTCATCAAGGCAGTCATTGCTGCATCTGATATAGTCACCCATTTCTAGGCAATTATCTTTTTCCTGATGCCACTCAACACACTGATAAAAACCGTAGCCAGGAGTAACAAATTCGTTGCACTCAACCGCGATACGATCGCAGATATCTTCCGGATAAATCAAACACACTTCCTCATCGGTAAAGCATCCGTAACTCTCCGAACACGCCCACCATTCTCCCTCCGGGCTGTTGCAATTACATGTAAACCCTAACTCATTCGGATCAATACCACTATCCTCCAGAATTTTTTTAGCATCTTCCTCAATATCAGTGCACGAATCCATAGAGCAATTTTTCTCCTCCCTATAGTGCAAATATCTATCACAACCCATGCCATTGCATTTCCAGCCTGTATCATATGTGCACTCTCTCTCCACTACATCATCTGTGTCATTGTCCGGGTCGTCATCTGTGTCATCATCCTTCTCCCTAC
>Ga0307990_1003604_pt1 | contig 11750 bp, 6 predicted proteins | sample EllFjometagen129_FD_203168 | JGI IMG/M metagenome (GOLD analysis project Ga0307990, IMG submission 203168) | Marine microbial communities from Ellis Fjord, Antarctic Ocean - #129 | ecosystem: Environmental > Aquatic > Marine > Unclassified | place: Southern Ocean | collected 2014-10-08
GGTTCGGGCATCGAGTAAATCGTCCAGCCATTTGTCGTAGGCATTGACATTGTGATAGTTGAACAGGGCCTGCTCGGTGGCCAGATGGGCATCCCCGGTCCAGCCATTTTTCTCACGCTGAGGACAATCTGTGGGATAGCCCATGAAGTTACTACGATAGGCACGATCGGTCAGCGTGTAAATCGTATTGAGCAGGGTGTTCGAACAGGCAAAATGGCCTATGGTGTCGAACGAGGTATAGACAAAACGTCCCTCGATGTGTTCCGGGGTCAATGTCCCAGGCCAGCCCCTGACTTCCACGTACCGAAATCCATGGTAGGTGAAACGGGGTTCCCAGATCTCCTTGCCCTGGCCCTTGAGCACATAGGTGTCAGTTTGGAACGGTCCCTGGTACATGTAACGACGGTTGCGCCGTTGATTGATCATGCCATCCGGGTCCAGGCGTTCGCTATACCGCAACTGAACGCTTGTGCCTTTGGGGCCAGAGACCTTGATTCGAGCCCAGCCAGACATGTTCTTGCCCATGTCCACCACATAGATGCCGGGTTGCGGCTCAGCAATGGAAGACGGCGGTACGGTTTCCATGACCTGGATCGCTGGCATGGTTTGCGACACCAGTTGTCCCTTGGGCGTTTTGGCGAGGCTCGCAGCGGGCCAGGCGTTATCATCAAAATCAGGACGATTCCACCCTGGAATTTCCTGGCGTGCATCATACCACTCGCCATTGCGAACACTCTCTAGCAAGACGGGGCCTGTGCTGGCTCGCCAGGACTGATCGCTGCCCACGACCTGCCGAGACCCATCTGTGTATGTCACCTGTAACTGCAATTTGAGTTTGGGGACATCACGCCAGGGGGCCCGATCAAAATTCCAGGTGGCACGCGTGTGCATGTTGTACCAGCCATTGCCCAGCATCACGCCGAGGGCATTTTTGCCTTGTCTGAGGTGTGACGTGATGTCATGGCAGACATAGAGCACACGATGGTCATAGGCCGTAAAGGCAGGATCAAGCTGATGGTCGCCAATGCGTTGACCATTGCAGTACAACTCGTGATACCCCAATCCACTCACCGCAATTTTGGCTGAGCGAATTGCCTTTGGGAGTGTGAACGTCTTGCGTAGAATCGGTGAGGGTGATACTTGTCGCCATCCTGGCAGACCCCGCCAGTGGGTACTTGCTCCGGCCAGCTCACGAGCTGGTGTCCAGGCGTCAAGGGAGTCCTTGCGTGTCTGCCAGCCTTTATCCGTCAAAATGGTTTGCACGGACTTTTCTGCATATTTGATCTTGATGACGCCAATTAAACCAGCGACTTCGTTTATTTTTGCATTGAGAAAACGGGGGGGCACATGGTCGGCCGTGATGAAGATCTGGTTTTTACCGGCCTTGAGATGCGGCTTGATATCGTAGCGAGGGATGGTCTGGGCGGCGTCAAAGTGCACGGGTTTTTCGGTCAGGAGGATTCCGTTGACCGCCAACGTGAAGGCATCACTGGCCGTCACAATCATGTTTGCCCATTCAACAGCCATGTTGTCTGCGATTGTTATTTCATGTTGGAACTCTCGCGACCAGGCCACCACGGCACGGGGATTGTCCTCTGCGTGCCAGATCCATCGGGCCTTGTCAAACCAGGTTCCGGAAAAAGGGTCCGAGGAGGTGGGACATGAGGTGTATGTAATCCACTGGGCGTGCCAGTCAGTGGGCGTGATTATCCCCATAGACCACTGACCCATGTCACTCCACGGGAGCTCCTGCGATTGTTCATTCCAGAGCTTGACCTTCCAGAAACAATCCTGAAAACTGCTCAATGGCCGACCTTCATAGGCCACGCACACGGGCTGCAGTCCAAAGACTTTACCACTGTCCCAGAGATCACCGGTGTCTTGATCCAGGGAATCGACGTCACTGGCGACCAGGATTCGATAGGCCGTGATGGCCTGGCCCTGTCTGTCAAGGGTGGGTCGCATCCACCAGCTCAACCTGGGGTTTAACCGTTCGATGCCCTGTGGATTGGTGAGATACTCACAACGCAGATTCAGGGCCATAGAGTGATCAGGCTGAGCCTGCAATGTCATGGGGGCCAGCAAGAAGAGAAAAATAAGTTGTTTTTTCATGGTCTGTATTTCCAATAGAGAGTGAGTGTGCATCATGCACAAGTGGTTTCAAGGTCCTTCGATCTCTGATTATAATGGCTTCTCAAGGGCTCTCAGTCAATGGGTTTTTGTGTTGCCAGACAAACTGGTCATGCTGCAAACAACTATCAATTGCATTTTTCTTGACTGCTCCTTGTAATGAAGAGATAATTTTGATAAATAAGGTATGTATGAGTAATGAAGCATGCAACAAAGATAGTCATTCAAAACGTCGAGGCAGGGCAAGTGCTTTTGGGATTGCAGAGTTCTTGTCGATCGCTTCGCTACTGGCATGTATGGCTTCCATTTGTGTGTATCTAGCTCCTACGACACTCTTTTTTCGTGGGCCATACCAGGTAAGTCTTCACTTCATATTAATATTTGTTTTGGCAGCATTTGCAGCTGTTTTGGGGGTAGCTGCTACTCTGATTTGCCTTAAAAGGAAAAGGAAGAACCGCGTAAGAAATCTTGGATTTGTTGGAGGCGTCTTGCTCTGTGTGGTTTTCTTTCCGATTGCTGCGGGTGAGCTCATACGTACTGATAAAGGAGTCGCATACAGTTCAGAGATAAATATTTTGAGAGTGTTTGATGCAATCAAAGCATATGCACTTTCACATGGAGGCTTTTTGCCCGATGCCGACAAATGGTGCGAGATTCTTATGGAATCAGATGTCACGCTAACAGAGGACGTGTTTAAAAACCCTATGGATTCAGAAGTCAAGTGTGGGATTGCATTTAATAATAGTCTGAGCGGAGCAAAACTTTCAGAGGTGTCTGGCAAGGTGATCATACTTTTTGAATCGCATGGAACTCTAAACATGAATGGAGGGAGAGAACTTATTAAGAAGAGTTGTCGACGAGGTTTTGTTGGGGTTGTCACAGCCGATGGCTATTTCGCAATACTCGATCGACCCAGCAACCAGATCGAGGGCTCTCACCCCAATCTTGATTATTCCCGTTCAGCTCGGTGGAGATGATGACGAACTGTAACACAAGTATTAATTATTACTTGAGTGCGGTATTGTAAATTGCCGGTACGATGGCAATATGCAAGAAATTACAAAAAGATCTATCTATTGGTACGTGCATTTCGCTTGCGTGGTGTGGTTGTCTTCTTTTTGTTTTGTGCTCTACCCTGGTGATTCAGGGCGTCCATTTCGGTTTCCTGCCCCATGTCATCTGTTCGCCCCATCCAGCGGAGCAGTTCGCCACGCAGCTCGGCCTTGATTTTGGCGTGGTCAGGGCTGTGGCTGAGATTGTGCCATTCGTACGTGTCACTTGTGATATCATAGAGTTCTTCACCGGGGCGCTGCTGGTATCGACGCACCTTCTCTGCGGCGTCCCCATCACCAGCCTGGGCCTTGGCTTGCCATGATTTAAACGTGGCTGATTTGACGCAGGCATTTCTAAATGCCACGTCAGGGGTGAAGTTCCAGATGTACTTGTACTGACGTGAACGAATGGAACGGATGCCATAACTGTCGGATCCGTTAATAATGCCGCGTGTAGTCATTTCGCCAAAGACATATTTTTTGTGCTCTTTATTTTTGCCGAACAACACAGGTAGCAAGCTCTTGCCATCAAGCACCCGGGCCGGTATCCCGCCAGCAGCTTCGACAAAGGTGGGGAGCACATCACAATACTCGATCATGGCATCACTGACTGAACCGGCCTTGATCTTGCCTGGCCAGCGTGCAATAAAGGCTGACTGAAGCCCCGTGTCATAACAGGTCCATTTGGCGAAGGGGAAACTGGAACCCTGTTCGCTGACAACGATCACGAGGGTGTTGTCTGTGAGGTTGTATTGTTCCAGCATGGACAGGGCCTGACCGACCTGTCCGTCATAGTAGGTGATCTCAGCCAGATATCGGGTCATATCCTCTCTGGTCTTGGGCGTGTCCACAAAATTGGGTGGCAGCCTCAGGCTCGCGGGGTCATACTGTGACGCATCTCCCTTGTTCCAGGGACTGTGAGGTTCATTGGAACAGAGGAACAGGCAGAACGGTGTGCTGTTCTCCTTGCACGCCTTGACAAACGGTTCAATCTTGTCGAACTCCGGATTCTTGCCCTTGCCAAGATATTCAAAGGGAAACACTTCGGTGGGCCCGATATGCCTTTTACCGCTCAGTGCCACACGATAGCCCAGGGGTTTGAGATAGTGCACCACGCTTTGGGTGCCGTCTTTTGCGAACGTGTGGTTGGGGTAGGCACCACTCTTGACAGGATACAGACCTGTATAGATGTTGTGCCGGGTGGGCGAGCACATGGGGGCTGCCTGAAAACAGTGGGTAAAGCGCATGCTTTCAGTGGCCAGTTTGTCGATATGGGGTGTCAGGGCCTGGCCGTCATAGCACCCGAGGTCACGGAAGGTGCAGTCATCTGCAATGACAAAAAGAAGATTGGGCTTCGTGTTTGCCTGCGTAACCTGGCCCTGCGTGATGAGCAGAAAGAGTATGCCGATACAGAGCGATGTCTTGATAGAGCTACATTGATTCATGAGAGTCTCCTTGTCATTGCGTGGAGGGGACCAATCCCAGGGACTGCTTAATGAAGTCGAGGGTTAGTCTGTTGTAATGGCTGCCACCAATGCCATGGCGATTGGGTGGGTAGATCATGAGTTGGAAGTCTTTGTTGGCGATTTGCAGGGCACGCGTCAGTTTGTACGTGTTTTCAATGTGGACATTGTCGTCTATGGCACCGTGAAGCAAGAGCAGTTTGCCGTGGAGTTCCTTGGCCGCCTCAACCACGGACGTCTTTTTATACCCCTCGGGATTGTTCTGGGGCAAGTCCATATATCGCTCCGTGTAAATGGAATCATAGAGACGCCAGTCTGTCACCGGGGCCCCTGAGATACCTGCACAAAAGAGCTGGCTGTGGGTCATGGCATAGGCTGTCATAAAACCGCCATAACTGTGGCCGGCCATGCCAATGCGGTTGGGATCCACAAAGGGTTCGTCTTTGAGCCATTCAATGGCCTCTGCAATGTCACTGAGTTCTATGACACCGAGTTGTTTGTACGCAGTCCAGGCCGAGCATGCGCCCTTGCCACTGGCGCTGCGTGGGTCACAGCGAAACACGAGGATTCCCATTTCAGCCAGCATGTGATCGCGGCTACGTCCGCCGGACCAGGTGTCTCGAATGGTGGGGGCATGGGGACCGGCATAGGTCATGAACCACACGGGATACTGTTTGGCCGGGTCGAAGTTGGCTGGTTTCAAGAGACTTGCCTCAAGGAGAAAACCGTCTGTGGTCTCAAGCTGAAACTGCTCATAGCTGCCAAAGCGATATTCTTCAGTAGTGTAGACAGGATTGGTGTCCAGCATTCGAATCTGTTCGCCTCGAGTGTCCCGCAAGACCACGCGAGTGGGGGTCGTCGCATTGCTCCACGTATCAACAAAGTAGGCTCCGGTGGGGGACACCTTAACGCTGTGATGGCCAGGTTGATGGGTCAGTTTTGTGACATCATTGGTGTCCATGCTGACCCGGTAGAGGTGTTCTGCTATGGATGTGTCTTTTGTGCCCGCGACGTACAGGGTTTTGTCGGATTCATCCACATGAGACAGTCTTCGTACTTCCCACTCACCCTGGGTGAGCTGCTTTTTGAGCTTTCCGGATCTGTCATACCAGTACAGGTGTTTCCATCCGGTGCGTTCGCTAAAAAACAAAAAGGAGCTGTCTTTTAAGAATGTGGGTTTTCCCGGGATGTTGACCCAGGCTGGCGAGGTCTCCCTGAACAGGGTCTTGACGCTCTGTCCTTGACGCGAGACCGTTTTGACATCAAGCCAGGTCTGGATTCGGTTCTGGAGATAGAAATAGAGGGTGCGGCTGTCCGGGAACCAGCCCACACGCGTGATCAGGTAGGAGCTGGGTAGATAATCTTCGAGTGGCACCCATTTTGTAGTGCCACCTGCCGCTGAAACAATGCCGAGCTTGACGTCAGGATTTAAATCACCGGCCTTGGGATAGGTGGCTTTTTCCACCACCTGGTTGTGGGTGACATTGTTGACTACGGTGTACTCATTCATGCGAGTGTCGTCAAAACGCATGAATGCCAGGGACCTGGAGTCGGGACTCCACCAGAACATGTTGGGTGTGGCCCGATTCAGGACCTCTTCATAATACACCCAATCGGCTTGGCCGTTTAGAATCAGGCCGCCACCGTCAGATGTTAACGCTCGTTCTTTTGGGTCCGCCAGATCAACCACATACAGATTACCGTCGCGCACAAAGGCAATGGATGTGCCTGCCGGACTGAAGGCGGCATATTTTTCCGGGGCATCAGTATAGGTCAAACGTTTGGGATCTGAGCCATCAAAACGGCAATAGTACAGATCGTTCTCATGATTTATCAGCACGGCTGTGCGTTTTGGGTCCATGTGGAACCGGGTTCGCCGGGCCAGTGAGTCTGCTGTTCTCTGGTCAATCTCGGCAAGCTGACTTAGCCCTGCACTCAATGGGTCGGGATCAAAAAATGGGGTCAATTTGCCTGTGGTGGCATGGACCTGGTAGAGACGCCCTTGCTTGCTCTGCAGGAAGTGTTCGCCATCCTCGAGCCAGGTCAGGCTGGAGACAGGGGAGCCACTGAAGCTGGCGCGGTTTTTGGGTCCATACACGGTCTCAAAGGTGATGGGTTGATCGGTTTTTCGTTTCTCAGCAAGGGGGCGTACTCTGCCATGTGTGATGGGGATCTCTTCGGCGAGGATGACAAGCGGCGATTGAGGATCTTTGCGGAGGGCGGCCTGTATGACTGGGGTGTCGAACAGGCTATTTTTTGCCTGGGGATCAAGAAGTTCTAGGATCTTTTCCTGCTGCTTTTGACCGGTCTTGACCAGGATCGTCCCAGCCGTCAGAAAACGAGTCTGGCATCGGGGCGTCTTGTGGAGACACATTTTGGCTTCTCTATCATTTACATCTTGGCCGGCCTCTGGTCGTGCATGATACACCAGAATGTCCAATTGAATGTCTTCCCGTAATTCATGGACTTCAATATTTGCCTGTTGAAGTTGCTCGACAATCTCGGTCAGACTGGCAGGAAACAAGAAGGCATAGGGTGTGACCTGTTTCTGATCCTTGCCAAACGACAGGGAAGCGGCTGCCATCAAGACAAGGCTCAAGCCTATCAAGCTATGTTGAAAACAGGGCATACTCTTGTTATTCATCAAACTCTCTCCTGTACAATGGCTGGTATGTTAGACAACTGATTACTGGTTCTGCTTCGAAAACGAAACACCCCAGTATAGCCAATTGGGCTTTGTGACGTCCAGGAGAAATTAGTTTCTGGCAAGAGGTTTGGCCTGGAGAGTACCCTAGATCAAAGCTTGGCGTAGCTGCGTCATGATCTGTTCTTCGGTTTTGGCATCGTGTTTTTCAAAGGAAAGGTCTTTGTAGAGGTCGCCTGTAAGCCATTTTTTGCCAAAATAGATCGTATCCTTGATTTTGAGATTCTGGATGAAGGGATCTGCCACGGCTCCTGATGCGCCATGTTCATGGCGGCCTCTGGCTGCGGTGATGCACCAGAGTTCCCAGCCGCGTGCACGCGCTGTGAAGCTGTAGTCACTGTCGCTGGCCAGGAAGATGAGGTTTTTGTCGAGCAGGCCGATGTCCTGGATCATCTCTCGTCTGAAAATCATACAGGCCCCATTGGCCCAGAGGACCTGACGCGGTTCTGCAAAGCGGGCCACCGGGCCGATCTGGTGTCGACCGCTGGGGAAGGCGTCCAGGCTGCCGCCCCAGATAACCTGATCTGGGTATTCACTGTCCAACTGGATGCTGTCTCCATATCCCTGTTCAAAATGTACGAGGAGTCGCTGATCAGGGAAGGGGTGTCCTTCCCAGGCAGTTCCTTTTAGCACATAGGGATAGATTTGTATGTCCAGGTTCGGGTGGCGACGCCATGCATAATGGGTCCAGCCCTGTTCGTAAAGGCCGCTGAGCAACAGGGCGTGGGAGAGATTCCAGTGTGCCTGGGCATAGTCAGGGTCCAGAGTAAGGCATTGATTCAAGGTCTCTATGGCCTGGTCACAGTGCCCCTGAAACAGTTGTGCATTACCGAGATTGTACAGGGCCTGGACAAAGTCGGGTTCCAGGACCAGGGCCTGTTTGAAAGCTGCAATCGCGTCGCCCAGTTGGCCCGCCCCATGGTAGGCCATGCCGAGATGGTTGTGCGCCTCTGCGTAGTCTGTGGCCAGGGTAATGGCTTGTGTCAGGCAGGAAATCGCCTAGTCATATTTTGCCTGCTCCGTGTAGATAACGCCCATGTGGTTGAGCGGTTCTGGGTGGTTGGGTTGATATTGGATGGCTTTTTTGAAACTGTTCAAGGCCTGCTCATGATGGCCATGTGCTTAACGGCTCCTGTGGGTTTGAACAGTGTGATGAAGAGATTCTGTGATGGTTTTGAACACGGGCTGCCATTGACCGGGCTGGGCCTGACGGAATAGACGCAACGTGGGATACCACGGACTGTCTGTGCGATCCAGCATCCATCGCCAGTCAGGTATGTAGGGGATCAGTGCCCAAGTGGGTTTGCCCATGGCACAGGCCAGATGGAGCACTGAGGTGTCGACGGAGATGACAAGATTCATGTGGGCAATGGCTGCGGCAGTATCAGAGAAGTCCTTGAAGTGTTCGCCCAGGTTTGTGACCAAGCAGGATTTGAGACACTCAGGTATGGCGGGTTCATGATCTGGCTTCAGGGCCACAGCCTTTTGAAAGGCGTGCAGTGCCTTTTGATCCTGTCCGGTCGCTTCATAGGAGATGCCCAGGGTATTATAAAAGTGAGCGATATGGGGTTGGGCTTCTATGGCCCGTTCCGCGAATCTTACGGCTCGATCAAACTGTTGCTCTGCACAGGCAATCATGGAGAGACCGTGCAGGGCAGCACTGTGACGTTTGTCCTGAGCGACAACTTGAGCATAGCAGGTGTGTGCCTGTGCCAGTTTTCCGGCCATGTGGTGCTGGAAAGGCGATTTCTAATGTCTGGGATGGCGTGCTCACTCGGATGGATTCTCCTTGTCTTGAAACATGGTGACATAGGTTTGCAGCGCATGGCCCACTTGATCGAAGACCGTGGTCCAATCTCCAGGTTTGGGCTGCCTGAACAGTCTGGCGGTGGGATACCAGGGCGTGTCATTGCGATGAAGCATCCATCGCCAGTCTGGCGCATAGGGTAGCAGGCCCCAAACGGATTTGCCAAGGGCCCCTGCAAGATGCAAGACTGCTGTGTCCACAGAGATCACAAGATCCAGATGGGCGATGGCGGCTGCCGTGTCGGACATATTTTTAAACAGATGGCCCAGATTGTGAAAACGAATATCTGGGTGCGTTTGCATGTTCTGTCCCGCAGGGCCGGTTTGAAGGCCATAAAATTGAATGCCCTGAGTTTCGGATAGATTGGCCAGTGATTTAAGTGGGCAGGAGCGGTTGCTGTCATTTCTGTGAAATGGACTGCCTGCCCATACCAGGCCGACTTTCATGCCTGCATGGACAAATGTTTCCTGCCACGTGGCGACCTTTTTGGGATCTGTTTTGAGGTATGGGACATCGGCTGGGATGTTGTCCAATGTGGTTTTGAACACACGGGGCAAATCCATTAGACTAATCTGGAAATCGTAGTCCACGGCGCTGTTCGGGGCTGGGGTGGCCTCAATGAGTTCATCAATGCCTTCAAATCCCTTTAATAAGGATACTAATGCCGGTTTGGCCTGATAGATGACAACACCATCAAGCTGCTTGATGCGAGGTAGATAACGAATGAATTGAAGGTTGTCCCCTAGGCCCTGTTCAAAACGAACCAGAATACGCTTGCCATCAAGGGGCTCACCTTGCCACAGGGGATGCTCATCTTGAGGGACAATGGTTCTGGTCTTCAAGGCTTCGTAATGGGCCTGATACCTGGACCACCCCTTGATTAGCTTGCCCTGCAAGAGCAGTGTGAGGGTACGATTCCAATGGGCATCTGCGTAGTCAGGCTGGATGGCGAGAGCTTTGTCGTAGCAGGTAATGGCTTGATCGCACTGACCGGACTCCTTATAGGTTACCCCCAGGCTGTTATAGGCTTGAGCGTACTCTTTGTCTTGGGATATGGCCTGCTCAAAAACGGCAATGGCTTCCTCATAGTCACCGCAGGCTTTAAGTGCGTTGCCCAGGTCGTGCAGAATAGTGGCATGATTCGGAAGCCTTTTCAGCGCTTGTTTATAACTGGCAATGGCTTCGGCATGCCTTGATTTGGCTTGAAACAGACTGGCTAGATTGACGTGGGCCTGAACCAGATTGGGGTCAAGACGCAAAGCCTTCTGGTAGTGATCAATGGCTTCATGATCTGAGTTGAGATGGCACAGTGTATTGGCCAGATTGTAATAGGTGACTGCGGAATCCGGGCAGAGTTTGAGGGCCTGTTTGAGGTATTCTATGGCTTTGAGGTGCTGGCCTTGCAGGCTCACTGCCAGGGCCATGTTGTTATAGGCATCCGTGTAGGTGGGGCGCAATGTTGTGGCTTGAGTGTAGGCCAGTAATGCCTTGTCAATAAGTCCGGCTGCTGCCAGGACCACGCCAAATGTGTTGTAGAATTCAGGGACTCTGGGATGCGCAATGATGGCACGTTTGATATAGGTCCGGGCCGTGTCCCAGTCTTGTGCTTCATAGGCCATGAGTCCCAGGTTGTGCAGGGCGTCAGGGTGATCTTTCTGGCGTTCGAGGACCTGTTCGTAGAGTGCACGAGCCTGATCCAGACGGCCATCTTTGCGATATTGTGCAGCCGTCGCTATGATCTGGTCAATGTCAGACAAAACCTATTCTCCTTGGTTCTAATTGCAGGTCATTTGGCCTAAATGAGCATGTTGATGCCTTGGTCGGACACATACTGTTCCTGCGCCGAACGAGATTCCTGGCCAGATGAAGATCGCCAGGGATAAGATGGATTGCGAGCGCCCTTGTTTTGTTCAGAGGCTTTTTCGTGTTCCAGATTTTGGTTCTGGTCTTGTGCTTGAGCAAAGGCCTGATCTTCAAAGGTCTCAGGGTCCGCATCAGATGATAGGAGTACCTCAATACGTTTGACCTGAACGCCACTGTTTTGAAGTTGCTGTATGATTTCAGGCAGTGCTTGCTGAATATCATGGCGTGTTTGAGATCTTTGGACTTCCATCACACCTGTAATGCCTTGGTTATCTTCCTGGAACCGCATGGCAACCCGCCCCAGTTCTGGCGGGTCCAGACGGATGACAATCTGGCGGCCATCTCGCTGGATCCCCTGGGCAATGGACTCCTGTATCTGACGTGCCACAGAGGTTGTGGGCAGGTCCAATGGGCGAGGTAATGGAGAGTCTGTCGTGGTTTGTGTGTTTGATGAACTTAACACGGGCGTAGACGGTGTGAAGACCTGAGGGGATTGGCTTTCTGGTGTATCGGTCGCCTGAGCCACAGGTGTTTGTTCTTGAGAAGGCTCGAATTGGGTGGTCTTTGCCTGCTGCACGGGTCGCGTGACTTGAATGGACGCAGATGCCTCGGTTGACGGTTTTGGTTGCACTGAGGAGGCAATGAGCGGTTCAATGTTGCCTTTATTGGTTTTCTGAGCTATGGATTCAATGGGCATTGCGTGATCTGATGGGTTCGCAGCATAAGGTTTT
>Ga0307990_1003605_pt1 | contig 11748 bp, 7 predicted proteins | sample EllFjometagen129_FD_203168 | JGI IMG/M metagenome (GOLD analysis project Ga0307990, IMG submission 203168) | Marine microbial communities from Ellis Fjord, Antarctic Ocean - #129 | ecosystem: Environmental > Aquatic > Marine > Unclassified | place: Southern Ocean | collected 2014-10-08
ATTTCATTACTTACAAGGGACATTATAACGGCCTGATCAGCTTCACTTCTCGATGCGTATGTACCATCATTCCCATTTTTAATAAGGGATTTTATCCTATCAGGGACCGGGAGCGTATCAACATCAATAGAATTCCCAAAATCAATCTCTATAGGAATAAAGGTGGGTTCTTGTAAATCCTTCTTTTCTAATTTTTTAGGAGCATTCTCTTCAATTACCCCAAAGTCCTTAAAATCTTCAAATAGATATTTTTCTCCGTCATCTAATATAACTGTGACCTCTCTGGGATTATTTTCTGTTTTAAAATTATAGGTGCCAGGTATTCTCAAAACACGACTTATATCTTGTGTTCCTATATCTCCACCCAATTTCAAGGACAATGATTTATTGATATTTTCCAGGACATCAATCCCTATCTCTTTTACCTCTACCGGCGTTTTTAAAACCCAGTAACAATGAAATCCTCCCCCGGAATGGTTTATCAAGGTGGGTCTTGGAATAAACTCATTAATCGCATTGTAAGTATCATCATAAGCTTTATGGGCTGATTCCTTTCTGTGACCGTCTCCTCCATAATCTATATCTACATGAAACACTGTCAAATAATGGATATTTTCTTTTTTCCCTCGCCCTCCGATCCTTGGATTTACACTAAAGTAAACGTCAACCCCTGAATTGCATAGGTCATAGGCCTTTTCAACCGCTTTATCCGTTGTATTGAAAAAGTCTTGTCCTGGTAGTTGACCTTTTGGAAAAATCCTAATTTCTATTTCTCCCATTCCATTATCCAATGCATCAGCAAAAATGGTCTCAAGAAATTTCTTACTTGTATTTTGAAAGTTTCTTTTGTCTTTTATATATTTATCACTCATTGTTTTGGTCTCCCTTTTTTATTGAATTTGACAGAGCTGTCTCGGTCACATCCCTAAACCATTCAGAGATTGAAATTTCCTTTTCCCCGGTAACCCGCTTAATTTCCTCATAGAGTTCCGGGGATATCGCCACGGTTAATGTTTTTGTAAATTGTGCCTTTCTCATCTTTTGAATCCTCCTTAAGTTAAAGATTAGATAATTTTAATTTCTTTATTATTTGTTCTTATAAATGTCTCTAATCAGCTGGTAAAAATGGTAAGAACAGTTCTTTAGTTATGATATTTTTTTACGGGAAATCTGTTGGATGAGGTGTTAATTTGAAAGAGAAGGGGTTATGACGAGGATAAACACCCTCGGCGTTGGATAACTAGTTAAAATAAAACAATATTAGTATTCAAATTAAAGGGTGTTAAGGTGATAATCTTATAAAGAAAGATATGGGGGATAATAAGAAAGGGATGTAATATGCTACTAAATGGTCAATTGGACTAATAGTTTTTCTTGGTGGGAAATAAGTTGATACTTATTTTTTAGGGGTTTTTACAATGTAAAAAACGCAGACCCTGCGTATTGCATGGTTTATAGCTAAAAGGAAATCTCGATTTAGAAAAGCAAGCAAATTCCTATTTAGAAAAATATAAAAAAATTGAATTAGTATATCAAGATGTGGTGACTGTGATTAGAGCTGACATCAAATTGAAAGCTGTTTCGGATATATTATGATAGTCTATTTTTTATGCGTAGATTTTTGAATATTGTGGAACAGTGAGTTCTGGTTATTTGAAATGCAATTAAACATAACGGTACATCGATAAAGACTGATTAATTCATCTTGAAATAAACATTTTTGAATAGTTAATAACTGGCTATACAAACATTCAACGTAAATTTTTTGACAGAGAGTGCTTCAAATCAATAATGAACTTTTAACTAATAATATTGCATTTTTTTGATTTACGAGATTACATTTCCTGGTAAGTACCTATAAAAATCATAGAGATAAAAATTGACAATATTATTCAGGGATATACCTTAATTCAATGATCTTTTCCGTGATTCAAAGTAAGCGATGGAAAATTTTAAGAATTCCTTCTATAACCAATAATATATATCCTGTAATGATAAAGATTTGCTTGGCTTATTTGTGACACGAGTATGTTTCAATTTTTACTTATTAAAATCTGAGAAAATCAAAGGCAGCCTTATTTTTGTTGACTTTAAGCGTGCCCTTGTAGTTATATTCACATATGTGCTTATTAGAAATTAAACGATAAAAAAGTCCATCAAAATGTGCGTAATAAAACTCCTCTTTTAGGAACATTGAAACCCGGTATTAAATTGCAACCATTCAGTTATTGTATCTGGCGATAACTGACCCAATTGGATACCTAATTTAGAGCGATTAGCAGTTTCTCTAATGTTTGAAAACAATGATTGATATGTTAAAGTCATACGAAGTCTTTCAAATTCCCATGTTACAAAGCAGGTGGTATAATGAAAACAGTGTTTAGGAAGAATTGTACCTTGCTCCTTGTTTCCATATTTATATTGGTTCTCTTTCCACTTACAATATGGGCTCAAGACGGCACCTTGAAGTGGGCCTTTAAGACAGGAGGTTGGGTAGGCTCACCTGCCATCAGCTCAGACGGAACCATCTATGTAGGATCTAGTGATCACAATCTCTATGCCATTAACCCAGATGGGACCCAGCAGTGGGTTTTTGAGACAGGAGGTTCGGTAGGCTCACCTGGCTCACCTGCAATCGGCCCAGATTGGACCATTTATGTAGCGTCTAGTTACGGCCTTTATGCCATTTACCCAGATGGCACCCAGAAGTGGGCATTTGAAATAGGAGCTTTTTTAAACTCCTCCCCTGCAATCGGTTCAGATGGCACAATTTATATGGCGTCTAGTATCGGCAATCTTTATGCCATCTACCCGAATGGAACCCAGAAGTGGGCCTTTGAGACAGAAGATTGGTGGGGTTCCTCCCCTGCAATCGGTCCAGATGGCACAATTTATGTGGGTGTTAATCGTTGTCTCTATGCCATTAACCCAGATGGCACCCAGAATTGGTACCAAGGAAGAGGAGGTAGAGTTTGGGACTCCCCAGCTATAGGTGCGGACGGGACCATCTATGTAGGGTCTGTAGATTGCGATTTTTATGCAAGTAACCAAGATGGCACTATGAAGTGGATTTTTGATATACATGATGGGACAGATGGCTCTACGGTGATTGGCTCAGATGGTACTATATATGTGACAGGTATAGATAATAGTAAGTATCAGTTACCAATTCCTCATAATCTCTATGCTATATACCCAGATGGCACCCAGAAGTGGGCCATTGATTTAGGGAATTATTTAGAAACCCCTGCAATCAGCTCAGATGGGACAATCTATGTGGGTTCTAATGATCATAGACTTTATGCTATCACCCCGTACGGCACTAAAAAATGGGCCTTTGAGACAGGAGGTTCGCTATGCTCCCCTGCAATAGGTCCAGACGGGACTATTTATGTGGGATCTTATGATCATAAACTCTATGCTATAAACGGTACCTCAGGGGGACTGGCAAATAGTTCATGGCCCATGTTTCACCATGATTTAAGGCATACAAAAAATAAGAAGGCAAATATAGCCAATGATAAACCAACCATAGATCTAACCATGGGCTGTAACACCATACCTGCTAATCCTGGCAAGCCTCACCAAGTTACTATTGGAGTTGACACCAAAGGAATGACTATTGGTGGACTTGACCTCATCCTCACCTTTATTCCACACCAACTAACACCAACAGCAGTTAGTGCGATAGGTATGGCTTCGGGAGCTTCTGTAGTGACCAACATTCCTACCTCAGGACAATATAGGATTGCACTTACCGATGCAAACGGCTTCTCAGGCACAGGAGATATCCTACAAATAGACCTAAATGCAGAGCCCAGTCTCTGTTATCAGTCAACACCGCCGTTCACCCTTCAGATTGGAATAGCATTAGGCGCAAAGGCATATGATTTACCAGGATATGAAATAAACGCAGAATTTTCGGCAGGTCTCTGCGATATTGACTTTGCCTGCAGCCCGGATGGTGATGTGGCGCCCTTAGGACATCGAGATGGTACAGTAAATGTAGGAGATTCCCTAGTTGCATTACGATTTGCCTTAGGGCTGGAAACACCCACCCAGGAGGATATGGCACATGGTGATGTGGCCCCATTGGATGCTAATAATCAACCCAAGCCTGATGGACAGATCACCGTAGGTGATGCCCTGGTGATACTTAGGATGGCCTTGGGGCTTGTTGATTTTAATGGCGGCGGGGGCGGTGGATACATAACTACCGGGGATTTCGAGAATACGACTATTAAGGAAGGTGATTTTGGAAAATCAGGTAGATACGTAGTAGAAACATTTGCAAATGCCGCACCGGCGCAGCAACAGTTAGATCAAAATAACATTCCTAATGTTCTCGAACAACATGGCAATCTTTATGTTCTGGATATCCAAAACTGGCCGAATGACTGGAATATCGGATCTGCGATAGTCGTCCGAATGGAGGATGGCCGTGTTGAATATAAACGCTTGCTTGCAAAATTTAAGCTCTCTGATGGTAGGCTTGCTATAGGTATTGAAGAAGCAAGTGCTTTAGAAGTGGTTGAGCAGATGGAATTAAACTCGGACGGAGACGTGGCTCGCTTTGTTAGGAGTGAAAGATCCATAACCAGAAATATTATTGATTATGATTTTGATGAGCCACGACAGGTTACTATTATTAACAAAAAAAACAAGGCCGTGTTTAATGAAAGTGGGGTTTATCTTGGCTTTTCTGAAATCAGCCTGACAATGAATCCCACTATTAAAATTTCTTTAACCATTGATAAACCTTCCGGGATATCACAGATTGTAGGCACGGTAGAGGACTTAAAAAATAGCATTATGGACATCGTTCAAGGTCAGGTTGATGAACTTGATAATGCCATAATAGAAGCAGGGCAGGTTATAGTGGGGATTCACCTGACTCAGGCCGAAGATATAATGAGGTTAATATCTTCCAATGAAAACGTTATTGAGTATCTTGGTGCGATAAGGGCTGTTTTATTGGACAAAAGCAGATTAAAGGAAGCCAGTATTTCTTTGGATGGTGATATCACAGGAACAATAAGGATCGAGGCCAAGGCAGCCGGTAAATATCCAACAACTGATAAGGAAGTGCCACTATTGACTATCCCCGTATTGGTGCCAATTGCAGTTATTCCAATACCTATTTTTCTGGAATTTGAGCCGGTAGGTGAAGCTAAAATAAAATTTGATGCAAAAGTTAATGCTGAAGCAGGTATGACCGTTACTATTCCTGTCAGCATCAGGGCTGAAGTGATAAACGGTGAACTGCAGACGCTAGAAAAAAATAACATCAACCCTGAATTTGCGTTTCCGGATGAATATATCTCCTTTAAAGAAATCAAGGGCGGCTTTACACCGTCTATCGGTGTGCAGGTTGAATGCGGCCTCAGCCTGGCCAAAATTCTTACTGTTAGCATTGATCCAACAGCTTCCATTGTTTTCGATGCAGACGCGTCTCTTCAGGGAAATGATGTTAAAGGATGTGCGGATCTTAACTGGGATATTTACGTACGATTATCTGCGGAAGCAGAGGCTGAACTACTATCAACATGGGACGTGAGCTGGGAATTCCCTTTTGATTTTAAATTTTTTGAGAATAAAAAACCTTATGGTTCTTACCAATACTGCTGGGGGCTTAATTGCACAGATGCAGACGGCGATGGTTTCTATGCCGAAAGCGGTTGTGGAACAGCCGTTGATTGTAACGATACTAACATTTCTATCTATCCAGAGGCGGAAGAGTTATGCGACAATGATAAGGATGACAATTGTAATGGGCAGATTGATGAGGGATGCGATCAACCACCTTCACTTTCCTCCATTACAATCAGTGGCTCTACCTCTGTGAATGAAAGCTCAGGGGCGCAGTACGCATGCAAGGCCCATTATAACGATGGGAGTAGCTTAGACATCACTTCCAGTGCGAGTTGGTCGGAGAACTCAAGTTATTCCAGTATCAACAGCAGCGGTTATCTAACCACCTCTTCTGTTTCCACAGATCAATCCTGCAGAATAACGGTAAGCTATGGAGGAAAGTCCGATACCCATAATGTTACAATTGTAAATGAGGTGAGCAATACAGATGTAAACTCCTATATGGGAACATATACCGGCACAATAACAATTGATGGATATGTTCATGGTGATGGTGATGATTCTTATCTTGGAGACTATGACTGCGTAGTTAGTATTTCAAATCCCAAGGCTTTATATGAACCAGGACAGTATGTGTGTGATTTTTCAGCGCCTCGACTTATTAGAGGTGGGACAGCAACACATAACTCAATATCTGGTTTGTGTGCATTGTATCTTGGCTTTGTTAATCACGACGGATCTACTGTAGAAGATGGTAAAATTATAATAGGTTGCTGCAATTCAAGTCCTACTATAGAAGGTAATATTTCTGGCAATACGTTTAATTCTATGTACATTGAGCTTTATCACGGAGTAACATACGTAGGATCTGGCTCTCTTACAAAATAAATCAATTGCTAACCACAGATATGTCCTTCACTGAATAGGGAAATCTGTTTTATTTCTCCGCTGTGGCCTCAGTGATTTCCAACCAGCTCGCCTACTACTAAGAGGTCTCTATCATTGGAGGGCAAAGTTATTGAAGAAAACAAAAAAGAGAATACGTTAGGCATCACAGAATAAAAACATAATGAACAAACCATTAATTCGGGGCATTAAGGGCCTTTGCAACCAGCCACTCACATCATAACAACTTATGAAAAAATAAAGATCACCAATTAAAAGGGCATAGTTTTTTTATTCAAAATATTTTTTATAAGTTAACGCAGAGGCCAGTTGCTCATCCGTTTATAACTAACTGTATTAAGTAGTTTCTTGATGCTTCAATTCATTGCATGTTTCAATCGGAATTTGTTACTAATTCAGAAACGGCGGGATAATTTAAGGCTTATAAAATAAATCATTTCCAGCTTAAATATACATTCCTAAATTACTATTATTCACCAGGAGTAGATCAAATTCAAGATTGGTGATGTTTAAAAAATAGATAATTTTTCAATGTCAATAGATTGTAATTATTTACGAAAAATTTTGTGTAATTATGTAGGGATTGACATTAACTGCAATTTGATTACAAGGCCGGCCCAATTGAGAGACAAGGCCGGCCTTTCTGCTAAAACGGTTTACCTTTATTTTTGCTTTTCAGAATTTAATATATACTCCTTTTTGTTTGATTGTTTTTTCATATGTTGAGTCATTTTCGGCTCAATTACATTGCCTTCATTGCCAATTTTTCATAACGACGTTATCCCTTGTACATGCTCCCTTCCGGGATCTTAGGGCCTCTAAACCTTCTATATGCTCTGGAATGACAATAGAAGAGTTCATTACCGCTAGTCTCCCCCCGTCAGCAGTTGACCGGTAGAAGAGTGAAAGGCCATACTTCTCGAATACCTTATCCTTTACCTTGATATTGTTATAGTCTTTGATGCAATACTCAATCTGTATGACAGGCTCGACATCTTCGAACAATTTTAGTAGTGACTCTGCAGATGCCCCTTCAAGTAGTGTTCCGCCTTTGCCCAAATATATCATCGTAGATAGTCCAAGAGGAATGTCCTGAATTTGTCTTGAGTCAACCGATTCCGAAAAGACTATGACTGATGGATTTATAGAAACATGCTCTGGTGAAAAGAGACTAAGATCTATAAAAAGACCCTTGCTTTCAAATGCCCTTCCCACTAACTGTACACGAAAGTCAGACCAGGAATCAACCACAATCACCCGTCCACCAGGTGCAATTACCCTTTTGATACCCTCGGCTATTGTACCCAACTCAGAAAGCAATCTCTTCGCCTCTTTTCCTTCAAAGTAGACCTCCGCAGTGAGCTCTTTAGTAGAGCTGGGAAGACTCAGACTATCCATAAAGCCAAGAACCCTGGATATCACTACTATATCGTAGCTATGATCCGTAATACCATTTAGATCAGGAAGTTCGGTATCTATGAATTTTACTCTGGTTTCTCCTATTTTCCGTGCCCACTCATCCCCCAGATTCGGAAACATATCAGCTACTGTAAGTTCAGTAACATCCCAGGCATGGGCCATCCAAAATGCAAGGTGGCCAGGACCTCCACCTATATCTAGAACTCTGGATTTAGGGGGTACAGGCAATTTGCCAAGCTCTAATGCTATTGCAGTAGTTCTTTCGAAGTCGGTTCCGTACCATATTTTTACAAGCTCCAAATTTTTATGGCAAAATAAAAACTGCTTATCAGCATCATTCCACAATGAACCAAAGGCATCAGCGGTCTTTTCACCTAAGAGTCTTTTTATGACTTCCCAAAGGTGGGTTATGCTTCTACCTTCATTTTTACCAGTAAGGGATTTAATCCCAATTTTCTTAAAGAAGCTACTCGGATTTTGAATTCTGTTTCTTGTTTCGTAAGAGTTTAGTGCCCTACTATTCTTATTTCTTTTTTTAGACATTTTGATCCTCCTTTTTTTCTTGATTATTTTAACCCCGATATCAGGGCATAAAAAAGGGCCGACTCATTCCGAGTCAACCCTCAATTTTTAAATACGCAGGAACTGCGTTTTTTAGAATGTTTTACGGTGTATTGCGTTTATAATCCGCTCCAGCTTCACGTAGTAATGGAGATTAACAAGCCTTTTATAGTGTGCGCCATCGTTTCCCAATAGATCCTGGAATGTTATCCCAAGCTCTTTACCCAGATAAGATTCAAGGTCCTTTCGGAATTCATAGTTTTTAAAGGTTATCTTAACTTTTTTATCTACATTGAGGTACTCATCCATGTAAATCCCATCACACTTAAATAATCCTTTCTTTTTGGGATTCCAGTAGTTTATATAGCCATAACTTCCTTTGTTAGCCCATGCAGTGGAGTCACATGAGTGGATGGGAGAAGATGACAAGAATTTGAAGCTGGTGTTTCCAAAGAGGTGTACCTTGATATTTGCCTTCATAAGCTTTCCCATCGCATCTCTAAGGGTCTTAATGCTCTTTATCTGTGATGAGCCCAGTGCGACATGCTTGTAGCCTCTATCCTTATAGTAGCCAATCTCATTGCCATGAATGTTATGAATGTTATGAATTACCGGGACAGGGTGATATCCAGCCCTCTCAAGCTCCTTCAGGTTGGTTAGGTTGGTATGAAATCCGTTATCTGAGAAATCTGAATCAAAGTTAAAGTAAAAATCAAAGTACTGTCCCACCTTGCTGAGATAGGCGCTGTAGTTATCCAGGGTAAGCTTTTTCCTTAGCGTTTGATCATTTGTGTTATTTAACGTCCATGTCCCTGAATCCAGGATCAGGCTGTCTAACTTGTTTCTCCAGTCGGTACAAAAGTGGGATGAGTCTTTGTCCAATAACCCAAAGCTCCTTAAGACATTGAGTTTGCTATTGGGGAAACGCTGGGCATACCATTGTAATACACGTAAATTTAAACTCGCATGATACAGTCTCATGTTTTATTCCTCCCTAATGCACGGCCCCCTTATACAGGGGGCCAATGCGGTTAATGTTACTGATTAATCAGCTCTTTAAGGTCTGCTATGCTCTGTTCCATGGTAGCAATCCCTGATGAGTCGATCTTGTCGGTTAAATCGGTATGGTCTTTGAGGTAGTCAACCGTATCCTTCAGGGTTGCTACTATTTTCGGAAAACCCTTAACCTTTTTGGTAGATACAACAATTTCATCCTCTGCCCCACCATTTATAAATTTTCGTTCCAGATACTGATTAACATTCCCGCCATTTTCCTTAATGATGACAAGGTCATGAATCAAACCTTTATCTACCTTGACACCCATTGAGGTTAGGTTTTTAATATTGTCCTTGCTGGCATCGATTTCTATCTCTTTATCTTTCTCAACCTCTTTGATCTTTGTCATGGCAAGGGCTGTATCAATCTCCTTTTTAAAATCGTCAATGGAGCTATCACTATCACCCTCAAAATCAATTGGTATTTGGTAGCCCTTGAAAAAGACCGCTATGGGGTCATCATCTTTGCCATTTGAAGGGATTGCCCGTTTAATTTCCATCAGGCGCTCTTTTCCAAGAAACGCATATCGTATCACATTCGGTATCTTGGCAAGTGCCATATAGTCCTGTATCGACCGCAGATACTTAGAGCCATAATTATCAGAAAACCACTCTGTCCAGTTCTGCTCGGTCATTCTCACGAGCTTTTTTTGGAAGTTAAACAACGTACCCGATCGAATTCGATATTTTGTATCTTTTCCAATGGTAATGGCAGAGGTCTTGTTGATCTGTTTATTGTAATCAGAAGAAAATTTTGTTAGCTCCTCAAGGAGCTGATCAGGGTTCTCTACCTTTTCCTTCTTTGAGGATTCATATAGGTCACAATACTCCTTAGCCTTTTTCTCCAATTCTTTATCGCCCAGAAGCCCGCCGTCATCGTTGGATACAGGAAGATACACGTCAACGATGGATGTTACGTCCTTTATAAGCCCGAGATCCATGTGTTCTTTATCCTGGGGTTCTACGGTTACATTCTCAGGAAGAGATAAAGTTTTCTGTTCTTCTTCTGATTTATTTTTGTTATGCTCCATTTCTTTAACTTCATCAGTAATGTCTATGGCTGTCATTTTCTTTCTCCTTTTATCTTGAATTGTTTTTGTTCCCTTACTCTTTACTGGTCTTTCCTCATTTTCTTCAGTTATGTCTTCTTTTATAGAAGTTTTCATATTCCACTTCTCCAATCATTTTAAATTATTGATAAAAAAGGCCAACCCTTGGAAAAAGGATTGGCCTGCCATAACCCGAGCTATTTTTAAAAGTCTTATACATACATTTGAATCACCCCCTTTCTGGTTAAAAGATTACAAAATAATAAATTCTCCCATTCTAGCTGAGTGCCGCTAGAATGCATTATTAAAAAAAGACCCATCCACATCATGAACAGCCCATGCCTTCAGAGGTCTCCTTACCAGAAAACACCGTCCCTATAATAATCGTCGTTGAGAACATGGTTGTCCCCCTCAACATAGATCTGTATTATTTTTACATCCTTGATGTCATAGGCCGGCTTGTCATCTGGAGGGTAGGCCAGCTTTACTGCCTCGAAGTCAGTTGAGACCTCCCTGAAGCAAAAGGCATCGTTACCCGTCGATTTTGGCCTGAAATCCTTTTCCCTGAGCTTAACGGTTTGTCCATTCAGGATTTCATCCATCCGGCCCTTGTTCTCAGGTCTGCTGAAGTACCTGTACGCAGCATTAATTACACCGGCATTCCCCTCTAAACCAAACGCCAAGGGGTCCATGATAAACTCCGGCATACCTATCTCATTTAGACCATGAGTATGTGTTGTGTACTGTGGAATATCATCCCTTGGTGAGCCGTGAATAATGAACGGAAGTTCATCTGTCTTGCCTGGCTGCTTTTCGTATTTTTCCATATCTTTCTTTTCTCTATTGATTTTTCTCAATAATTTCCTTTTTGTGTTACTCATCCTACTCTCCTCCTTATTTCCATAAATGTTTGTTTTCTTTTAAAAAATTAGGCATCATCTCCTTAGGTTTTCTATTGCTTAGGTCTTGATCGTTTATGAGCGGAAAGAATACATGTGCATCATTAATGATCTTCTTGACAAACCTGTTGAACTCCTTGTAGCCTTCCTCTGACTGAATATGGACAAAATTATTCAGATTTTTAACAATTTTAAACATGGGTTACCTCCTACTAAATAATTCGGATTGCCCTAATGGGCGGCCATTTTAATATTTTTTTCACTTC
>Ga0307990_1003606_pt1 | contig 11748 bp, 7 predicted proteins | sample EllFjometagen129_FD_203168 | JGI IMG/M metagenome (GOLD analysis project Ga0307990, IMG submission 203168) | Marine microbial communities from Ellis Fjord, Antarctic Ocean - #129 | ecosystem: Environmental > Aquatic > Marine > Unclassified | place: Southern Ocean | collected 2014-10-08
GATAATCAGGTCATACGGGTTGGTGCGTGCCAGATGCAAGCCATCCTCACCATCGGTGGCGATGTCCACCGCGAAGCTTGCTGCTTCGCGAAGAACCGAGGAGATGTTTCTCGCCAGTCGCTCTTCATCCTCGACAATAAGTACCCGCATCCGAAATCTCCACAACGGTCTTCAAGAATACGCTTTTGGCTCGCCTAAGCCAACTACAGTTGTCGCTGCATAGGTACGCCATTGTCCACTCTTAGCAGCCCGTTTAGAAAGCTGCCCTTGCTACGAGCGGCCCGAATGTCTGCGCGTCTGCGTCAGAAGTACTCGACAATGCTAAGGCATTGCTTGCGTTTTCTTCCTTGATGCTCGACATTCTTGCTCGCTCTCGCTGGTGGACCCATTTCTAAACGAACTGTTAGCCAATTTTTGGAGATAGACTGCGCAGCCTGGTCTCATGTTCTTCTCGAACTTCTGAGATTCTGTCAGGGGCATCTGCTAGCTATTGGGGACTCTTTGGAACATATTACCAGATGCAGATTAACCCAAGCTTAAGCAGGGTGATGGATCAACAGGAGAAATATTTTCGTAACTATTTGCCGCATAAGCCTTGTTTCATAAGGGTGTTGTGTTATTCAGGTGAAATCGCTCTTGACTTTATGTTTGTTTAACCGCATATTATTAGGGGTGCCGAAGAATGTTAGTCGTGCCTACTTGGAGCGAAGGTGACTCAGGAGCTTAGCGAAAGTTTGGAAGACTACCTCGAGGCGATCTACCACATCGTCTCGGCCAAGCAGGCTGCGCGGGCTACGGACATCAGCAAGCGGATGAACGTCAATCCTTCGTCGGTGACGGGGGCTCTTCGCAGCCTGGCTGAGAAGGGGCTGGTCAACTACGCTCCATACGACATCATCACGCTGACGGCCGAGGGGGCCGAGGCGGGCATGCGGGTGGCCCACAGGCACGAAGTGCTGCACGACTTTTTCACAAAGGTGCTGGCCGTGGACGACGATCTCGCCAACAAGGCCGCGTGCGGGATGGAGCATCACGTTGGCAGGGAAGTGCTCGGTCGGCTTGGCTATTTGGGGCGGTTCATCGAAGTCGGATCGCAGTCCGATGGTGGTCGATGGCTGGGACGTTTTCTGGAGTTTTGCCAGGAGCAGGACCGGCAGACTGTCTCATCCAGAGCGGTTCATCAGGACGATTCCCGTGACGCCGGCGCCGCGTCGGCATCTTCGGAGGCTAGCACCAAATGATCGACCATTGTCCTCGACCTCTCAGCCGACTTGGCCCGGGGCAGACAGCTCGGGTCGCATCGCTTGGCGGCGGGCGCGCCTTTCAGGCGAGGCTGGTGAGCATGGGCTTGCTCGTTGGCAGTGAGATCAAGGTTATCCGCGCCTCCGGCAGCATGCGAGGCGCTGCGCTAGTTGCCATTGGTCCGATGCGGCTTGGCATTGGCAGAGGCATGGCTGAGCGAATCATGGTGACGTTAGTGTGACGGTCCTTTCATGTCCAAGACCATAACCATCGCCCTTGCGGGCAACCCCAACGCGGGCAAGACCACGATCTTCAATGAGTTGACGGGGCTTCGTCAGAACGTGGGTAATTACCCCGGTGTGACGGTCGAGAAGATCACAGGCCGATGCCGCCACGATGGCGTTGAAGTGGAGCTTATCGATCTGCCCGGCACGTATGGGCTGACGGCCTACTCGGTCGAGGAACGCACTACCCGGCGGTTTCTGGTAGACCAGCGGCCTGACGTGGTGGTGGGTGTTGTGGACGCGTCCAACCTGGAGCGGAATCTTTACCTGGCCACGCAACTGATGGAGCTCGGCGAGCCTCTGGTGCTGGCATTCAACATGTCCGATGTGGCCCAATCTCGCGGTATCGAGTTCGACCTGCCGCAGCTTTCGACTTTGCTGGGCGTGCTGATCGTTCAGACGGTGGGCAATCGCGGCGAGGGGCTTGGCGAGATGATGGACGCCGCGCTGGCCGTGGCCCGCTCGCCGCAGTCCGCGTCGTCGAGGCAGATCAAATACGGGCGTGAGATCGAGGAGGAAATCGTCAAGGTCGCCACCATCCTCGATGCCGAAAGCTCAGTCCCGGCTGGCTACTCCGCGCGCTGGCTGGCGCTCAAGCTGCTGGAAAATGACTCGGAAGTTCGCGAGTTGGTAGGCGCCCACGAGGTGGATAAGCAGGTCGAGGCCTCGGTGCGGCACCTACGGACGATCTTCGGCGACTTGCCGGAACTCGTCATTGCCGGGCGTCGGTATGCGTTCATTTCCGGGGCATGCCAGGAGACTGTTCGTTCGACCGTCGAGGCTCGTCACACACTGTCGGACCGCATCGACACCGTCTTGACGCACTCGCTGGCCGGCGTGCCCATCTTCCTGGGGATGATGTACCTGGTGTTCTACATGACGTTCACCCTGGGCGAGTACCCCATGGGCTGGCTGGAGCAGTTGTTCGCATGGACCGGCGGGGTGATATCTGGTTTCTGGCCGGTGGGGTCGGACAGCATACTGCGGAGCCTGCTCGTAGACGGGATCATCGGCGGCGTCGGAGGGGTTGTCTCGTTCCTGCCGAACATAATGCTGCTTTTTCTGGGCATATCGCTGCTGGAGGATAGCGGCTACATGGCCCGCGCGGCCTTTCTGATGGACCGCCTGATGCACCACATAGGCCTGCACGGAAAGAGCTTCGTGCCGATGCTCATCGGTTTCGGTTGCTCCGTGCCGGCGATTCTGGCGACGCGGACGCTCGAGAGCAGGCGCGATCGGCTGACGACTATGCTTGTCGTGCCGCTGATGAGCTGCGGGGCGAGGCTGACGATCTACGCGCTGATTATCCCGGCCTTCTTTCCCAGGCACTGGCAGGCGCCGATGCTTTGGCTGATATACCTGATCGGCATCGTCCTGGCGGTGGTGCTGGCCAAGCTGCTTCGTGCGACGATACTACGCGGCGAGGCCCCGCCTTTCGTTATCGAACTGCCGCTCTACCGTCTGCCGACCATGCGGAGCCTGGCGGTTCACATGTGGGACCGCTCGTGGATGTACCTCCGCAAGGCCGGCACGGTGATTCTGGTGATAAGCATCCTCATGTGGGCGATGACCAGCTTCCCGCGAAAGACGACTTTCGATCGCAACTATGAAGCCGAACTTGCAGGCTCGCGGGCCGAGATGATCGTCGGCCTCGATCAGGTTGGCCGGACTCTGGGCCTGCCCGACGGTAGCGATTCGTTTGTGAGGGCAGTGGTGCCCGAGTGCCTGCTGGTGCCGACGACCAGCCCTGCCGACGAAAGCAAGGATGATCCCCAATACGCTCGGATCAGCGCGTTCCTGCAGGCTCGGGACTCTCTGGCGGCTCTCCGCAGTCGGTGGGATGCTTCGCTGGCCGAGACATCTGCCAGGCCGGGCTCGGTCGAGCACGTCGCGCTCGAACACGCACGGAGCCAGGCGCTTGATCGGCTGGCCGCCGCAGACGGGCCAGCATTCGCCGCAGCCGAGCTATACCTCGACGACGTCCGCCCTGCGTACGAGCGGCAGACTCGCGCTATCGGCGATGCTCTCCGGGCTGAGGAACTTGCATATACCGTTGCCGGTCGCATAGGCCATGGTATCGAGCCGGCGATCAGGCCGCTGGGCTTCGATTGGCGGATCGGCACGGCCCTGATCGGCGCGTTCGCCGCCAAGGAGGTATTTGTCGCGCAGATGGGCATTCTGTTTGCCGTCTCCGACGATGGCTCGGGCTCTGAAGCCCTTCGCGCTCGGCTCAGTCATGCTTACTCGCCGCTGCAGGCATTTTGCCTGATGCTGTTTTGCCTGATAAGCGCTCCCTGCGTGGCGACCATAGCGTGTACGTGGAAGGAGAGCGGCTCGTTCAAGTGGGCCGCCTTGCAGTTGCTGGGCCTGACGGTGCTTGCCTACGTGCTGACCTTGGCGGTCTACCAGATCGCGGGCTTGGTGATTTAGATCTGCCTACAATGATCTGGCTGCCCGACTGACCGGGCGGCGGGAGATGCCGCGAATGTGGGAAACGATTATTGTAGCCGCAGTCCTTGTCGCGGCCGGGCTTTGGCTCGGCGTGAGGGCCTGGCGCATAACGACCGGTCGGGGAGGCTCGTCCTGCGGCAGTTGCCCTGGATGCAGCCTTGGGGGTCCTCCGCGTGACGACGACGAGGGGTCTTGTTGTAGCCGACAGGAACCGACCCCGCGACCATAGTCACACACTTCACATGTCTTTCGGCTGCGGGTCGCAATAAACTTTCCGCCCGGACGTTCATAAAATACGAGAGTGGACAGGTCCAGGGAGCCGAAGCGATGAATATGAGATTCGTTACCAAGTGTCTGCTGGCTGCCGTCGCTTGTCTTTGCCTGCCGACGGTCACGACAGCGGTTGACATTCAGGCAGTCGCCGGGCGCGCTCTCGAGGGCGTCGAATCCGACAGCGCCAAGGCCGTCAAGCTCTTCGAGACAGCCGGGCTGGCCGACACCGGCGACGAGGTCGCGATCGGTCTGCTCAGGTTGGCGATTGACTACGCGATGAAGTCTTCCGACAGCGAGGCGGGCCTTCATGCGGGTATCGAAGCGCTGGACGCCCTGGGTCGCAAGGCACCCGACCAGACCATTTACTGTCGTAGCAAGCTGGACCAACTCTGCCAGGGCGCCTACCGCAGGGCCAAGCCCGAAGACCAGGCCGGCGTCGCCGCGGATGTCATGAAGCGCATGGAGGCTTCCGGTGACGCTTTCGCCGCGGACTGGCTCTGGCCCGATGCGCAAAGCCGCTACGCCATAGCGCTGCGGATGGCGGGCCTGAGCGGCCATACCCAGGTGCCCTTGGATCATAAGGCTCGTATGACAAGGCATTTTGTGACGGCTTTCCGGCGTTTGCCTGCCATGACGGCCGCCATGGACAAGGGCGTTGAGTTCGCAGGCGGGCGACTGGCCGTGTTCTACCTTACGGCCCTGAACGCCCCCGCCAAGGCCGAGCCGCTGCTGGTGCCCGATAGTAGCGAGGCCCTGCGGACGTACGTTCCGTTGGCATTGAAAAACGCCGATAAGTTGCAGGCCGAGGCGCTCAACCAGCTTTGCGATTGGTACAGTAAATCGCTGGCGACCAAGGTCGAGGATTTCGGCCGGGAGATGCTCCTGCGCAGGGCAAAAGACTATGCCGAGAAGGCCCGGGCCAAACTCTCCGACGCGTCTGGAACGGACCGGATAAAGCCGCTGGACAAGCAACTCGCCAGCTACAGCTACGTTAACCGCATGCTCGCGAGGAGTCGAAGTCTGGACCTGCTGGCCATGACGGATATCGACCGCGACGCAAGCGAGGGCAAGTGGCAGTTCGCGGATAACGCCTTTGTAGCCAGCGGTTCGGACAACGGTTCTCTTAAAATGCCGGTCACCATCGAGGGCAGCTACCAATTGAGCCTTCAACTGGCTAAGACCAAGTCCGCGAAGGATATATACGTTAGCTTTCCCGTGGGCGATAGGCAGATCAGACTGCACCTCGAAGAACACAAGCTCTGGCCATTTGGCGGGTGGGGGGGACACAAAGCTGATGGGCGAAAAGCTGCCGGCCGGGCCGGGCGCCTTCTCGATCGCTTCGCCCGTGGCAGAGGGGTGGATCCCAATGCCCTTTGGCTTCGGGCGGGGTTGTCCGGTGTTGGCCGCGATGAAGAAGGCAGCAGGGGTGACCGCGAGATAAAACCACAGTACGACAAGCGCACGTGGGTGCCTTACAAGATTGACATCGCGGTCAAAGTCGATGACGGCAAGGCTGTCGTGGGCGTGACCGTCGGGGCCGTGCATAAGCTCAGGTGGTCAGGGAAGATCAGTTCATTGGCCGAGGAGGACATCGAATCGACGCCGATAACGGTTCGATTCACCTCGGCCGGGCTTGCGGTGCGGGCCGTCCGATTGTCGCCGCGCGGCGGTACGGTCAGCTATGCCTACGAAGATCGCCCCGTCCCCGTGCCGCCTGTCCCGGCGACCGGTGGACCCGAGCGGCTCGGTGGACCCGCAACACAACCCGCCCGGTAAAATGTGGCAGAGCTGGTTGATATATCCGAGTACGTCGTCTATAATTACACACTATACACGATACACGCGGGTCTTGCGCATGGTCTGGGCTGGATTGTCGAAGGTTGCTCATTTTCGGCGGCGCAAGGTTCCTGTACCGTTTAGAAGGCTGATTCGCTCGATTCGCTCACAAGTGAGGAGATATCGCTCATGTTGAAAACGCTCGTTCCCGGCTTAATTGCTATTGTCTTGTCGGCTGCGCTTGCACCTGCGGCCCCCATTCTGGACGGTTATATCGGCGTAGGGGAGTACAGTGTGTCCGTCCAGGACAACTATGTTTATGGCGCGTCCGATGAAACCGGCATGGACTATTTCAATACCGGTTTGGACATTGACTCGGCCCATGTCGATGCTGACGTTTCTAAGCTGTACCTGGGCGTATCCACAAAGGACACGTTCATGCCCAGCGGCTCGCCCGCGTCCTACACCGGCCAGACTGCCCTGAACGTGGCGTTTTACGAGACGATGCCGGACTTGACGGCCTCGCCCCCAGACTCGCCGCTGTGGTACGCGAACCTGATCCTCAGCGCGCCGACCGTGGTGGAGCAGGCCATTCTCGTGCAGTACCCCGGCGGCTCGAAGGTCACCATCGACCTGTTGTCGGGCCTCAAGAGGGTTAACGGGGGCTTGCCCACTTCGGATTCGTCCATCCCCGACATGTTCAAGTACTGGGTTGGCGAGGGGCTGGAGATCAGCCTGGGCATGAATCTTATGGTCGTGGATCCGACGACCGCTCCCTACTTCGTTATGCAACTCGACGATCTTGGCGGATGGGATGACGACCAGATGGTCGGCCAGATGCCCGAGCCGGCGACTGTCGGCCTGCTGGCCATCGGCGCTGTGTTCCTCCTTCGCCGGCGCCGCATGGCTTGAGGCGTCAATGAACCGAAGGAGTTTTCTGAAGGCATGACGCTGGTGCCCCGGCGGTTTCCCTCTGGTATCCCGACGACCGCCACTTGCCTGCTCGTTGAAGCGAACAGGCAAGTGGCGGAATCGAGGATTGGTTACCGGCTGCCGGCTCGGCTACTGGCTGCTGATTACTGGCTACCGGCTACTACTGCCTGAGTTCCTTAACCTTGATGTTGCGGAAGTAGATCGGCGCGCCGGCGTGCTTGCCCTGGAATCCGATGCGGCCTTTCAGAGGAAGGTCTGCCTTCGGTTTGTTCAGCCATCGCGGGATCGCACTGCCGTTGGGGTTCTTCTTGGCCGAGGTCCACTTGCTCATGTCCATCACGGTCACTTCCTCACCGTTGAGCGTTACGTGGATCATCTTGCCTTTGCAGGTGATAAGCATGCGGTTCCACTGGCCGGGCTTTTTCACCATGCTCTTGGTGGCGGCGAGGTGACCGAAGATCGCCGCGCACTGCCACGTCTTGTCCGCCTTGGCCCAGCGTTCGGAGAAGTCGTCGGCGATCTGGATTTCCACGGAATTGGGAATCCATCTGTTGGCGTCGCTGCAATGGACTATCACGCCGCTGTTGGTGCCCGGCGCGGTCTTGAACTCCAGGTCCAGCATGAAGTCCTTGTACTGTTTTTTCGTCCAGATGTTTTTGTCCTTGGTGGCCGTCAGAATGCCGCCCTCGTAGGACCATACGCCCTTGGTGTAATACGCGTTGGACAGGTCGTACTCGAAGAGATAGTCCCAGCCCTTTTCCAGCTTTGTCTTGCCGGCCGGGGCGGCGGGTTTGGCGGCGGGTTTTTCCTTGGCCGGATTGGCCTTCATGAGTTTCAGCATGGCCTTGCCCATGGCGTCTCCGATCAGGAAGTACGTTTCGGCGTTGCGGTTCCAATGGTAGCCCTGCCTTGAGGGCGATGCCTCGACCGGGCGCCAGAAATCACGAGTCTCGACGCAGGCAGCCATATCCAAGGCCTTGGCGGCTGCGGCCTGGGCGTTCATGATCCCCACGCGCCGCGGGTGCTTCTGCTCGCGCCCGCCGAAGCCGCTGTTGGCGATTACGAACGGCAGATCCTTGCATTTGAATTCCTTGCGAATATCTCGAATGAAGTTGGCCATATTCTTGGCGTACTCTGCCGTCGCTTCGACGCTACATCCATCATTCCAGCCCTGGTGCCAGCCGAAGCCGGCCAGTTCAAAGCCTCTCCCGTCGTAGTCCGGGAAGTTCGCCTTGATATTGCCCAGCACGTCCTTGATGTGCTGCATCATCTCCTTGTAATACGGTCCTACCTCGCCGCCAGAACTCGGCGGGCGGAAGTCCTTCTGAATACTTTTGCCTCCCCAGGCGCACTTGATGATAAGAACTTGGTTGTCAATCGCATCGCCGACGGCATGGCCGAACTGAAACTCCGGTCCGATCAGTCCTTCTCGGGCGCCGTAGCCGGTCGTCAACCCGCCTTTTTTGCCCAGAAACCATATCCACACGTCCTTGCGCACCACCCAGTTGCCGGCCGCGTCAACGATGTGCTTGCACTTGGCCGCCGTGGCGGGGTTCTTGACCATGAACTGGAGCGTCCCTTTCCCGCCGTTGGTCGACTTCGGATTGATATTGACCTCGCCGTGGCCCTGCATATTCGATTGCCCAACCAGGATAAACACCTGAACCGGGCTCTTGCCGCCCTGAGCCGCCATCGCCGGACCGGCGAAACCCAGCGATACAACCGCTGCCGCCGCAAGTAAAACCGCTATCCATCTCGCATTTGTGGTCATTGGTGCTGCCCTTTCATGTCGGCAGGCCATGTCATGGCCGCCTAAGCCGTGGTTCTGTCCTGCGAAAACCTTCCATTGGCGAGTCGGCCAGACTTCTGCCAACCACACAAGCGCTCCGCGGGACACTATGTTCCGCCCCAAATCGGCGTTTTTCAACGGAAAACCACGTAATTGGGGCCTCGCGACTGGTCTTTGTCGCCTCGTTTGACCCTCAAAAACACCTTTGCCAGTGTGCCCGAGCCCCCCGCAAGGGCACCAAACCACAGCGCCAGGTGCTCCATTACCCATCGAAACCCATCGAAAAACACCTTTCCCACCGCTTTCGACCCACTTTCCGATACCTTTCTGATACTTTCCCGGCCGCGTTTCCATCGCCACGCGAAAGACTGCACCGCAAGCCACCAAAATCCGAAATGTCCCCGCGCACCAGAATCTCTCTCAACTCAGAAGCCGCCGCAACTCGAGCCCTACCGAACCGCGCGCCAGCGCGCGACAAAATCAACGCGTCCTGACCCGCCGAAAATTCATCCCGCAGAGCGCAGCGCCGGACTTCGGCCAACGTCATCGACCCATACGCCAGAGCAAGGGCCTCTCGCGGGCCGCGATGGCCTGGCGATGCTTACGCTGGCGGGGGGCTGGCGGGGGGCTGGTTGCCGCCGGGACCCTTGGGGCCTTTTTTTCGGCGTCTTCGGCGGCGGGGTTTTTTCTCACCGGGCTCGCCGCTGGTGGACCCGGCCGAGCCGCCACCGCGACCGCCTGCGCCGTCGCGCCCGTTGGCTTGTTGTCGGCTGGACTGCCGGCCCTGGCCGGTTGCCTGCGCGCCGCTCGCCGCTTGGCCCTGGCCGCTGCCGCTCTTTTTGCGACGTCTTCGGTGGCGGCGCTTCTTCGTGCCATCCGTGCCGGTCCGTCCGGAGTCCGCACCCGCGGCGGCGGGCTTGGCGCTCGTGCTGTCGGGTCCGGCGCTGTCGGCCGATGCGCCTGCGGTCGTGGCCTCGGGCTCGGTCTCGGCCTGCTCGCCGGATTGCGGCGACTGCTCTCGCCGGGTGGCGGCTTCGGCTTCGACCGCCGCGCCCAGGCGTTCTCGCCTGCGACGTATGGGACGGTCCGGCTGGCGGTGGGGCTTCGCCACGGGCGTTTCCGGTTTGGGCGGAGCCGTGAGGTTCCGCTCGACGATATCTTCGTTCGGGATGGCCTTGAACGTGTAGTCCATCAACTGGACTTTCACGAGCTGCGTGATTATCTGCGTGTCCACCACGCGTCCTATGACATCGTCGGCGGTGCGAACCCACGTGTTCTTGTGAGGCAGCTTTTTGCGGAGTTGCTCGTACGTGGCGTCCTCGTAGCGGAGGCAGCACATCAGCCGACCGCACCGGCCGGAAATCTTCGACGGGTCGAGCGTGGCTTTCTGAGTCTTGGCCATTCGCATCGAAACCGGGCGAAGATCCTTCAGGAAACTCTGGCAGCAGCACTGCTGGCCGCAACGTTCGTAATCGGCGACCAACCTGGCCTCGTCGCGAGCGCCTACCTGCCGCATCTCAATCCGCGTGCGGTACTGCGCAGCCAGCTTGCGGACAAGGTCGCGGAAGTCCACCCTATGCTCCGCCGCGAAGAAAAACACCAGCCTCTCGCCGCCCAGCAGGTGCTCGACGGAGACGAGCTTCATGTCCAGCTTCATCTCGCGGATTTCCTGCCGGCAGTACGTCGCAGCCTCTTTGGCGGACTGCTCGAGGTGGCGGTAGTCGATCACGTCCTGCGGGTTGGCGAGCCTCAGCACTCGCCCGTCGCGGCGGAAGGGATAGTCCGACCCGTTCTGGCGAATGAACTCCTTGAGCTTGTCGGCCGTCAGGTGCATGCTGTCGCACTCATCGCAGACAGGCGCGATCACCTCGCCGAGTTCGACCCCGCGTTCGGTGCGAATAACGAGCTTCGTGCCGCGCAGCAGGGGAGTCTTCGAGTTGTGGCGGAATTCGCCGATGCTCCGCATTATGCCGTACCGCGCAACGACGGTAGGCCGGGGCTGGCGAGGCCGGGCCGGCGGCCTGTCCGAGTCGGCGTCGGACTCGGTTTCGGCACGCTCATCACCTTGCGCTGGCGCCTGGCCGTCGGCGGGTTCGCCGTCGGCGGTTTGTTCCTCGGGCTCGCCGCTGTCTGCCTCGGGTGTGCCATTCGTGGAATCGACGTGCTCGGCCGGCCCGCTGGGCGCTTCGCCAGCTAGCGTAGCATCGCTGGCCTGCTCGTCGGTGGCAGGGGGGGTGTCAGTCGGCACTTGGGTGACATCAGCCTCGATGGGGCGGGCGTTTTCGCCGCTCTGGTCCTCGGGCGCGGGACCCTGTGGGCCTGTTGCTTGCGACATCCTCGAACTCCGATCTGTATTCTGCCGCGGCGGCCCGCGGATTAAGTCTTCGGGTTTCTGCCCCCGGTCCGTCACCGGGGTCCAAACGCCCATTGGGCATGGCGGCCTGTGAACTGTCCATGACGCACAGCCCGCCCGTCGCCGCACCCGCTTAGTGCATGCGGCAGCAGCGACAAGTTGATTATACCTTGGTTTACGATCCGAGTGAACCCGTTTTTAGGAGAACGCGCCCTGGGAACGTCCCGACACGGAGCAAGGCAGGCGGCATGCTCCAAGTGCGATCTTGGCAGGACAAGACCAAAGCGGCCCCACAAGTGTCGAGGGAACATGCTTGACGCATACGGCCGCGGAAGCATGGCACCCGCCAGAAAAGCGATAACATGGCATGGCGATATCCCGCGATATATTAAAACCGCCCCTCCACCCACGCAGCCGCCCGAGAAAGACGAAGAATATGCCCGAAAAGTTCCTGACCCCAATAGCCTGCTTAGCTCTTAGCTCATAGGGACATATGACCGGTGCCCGGCCGAGACCGAATACCCTCCGAAAAAAAGTATGGTTTTATGATTGACAATCATCGATTTTCGTATATAATGCAGGCAACACGCGGGCATACTAAGGGGAGATTCCATGCAAACACACAAAGCCAATCCGCCGCGAGCAAA
>Ga0307990_1003607_pt1 | contig 11746 bp, 3 predicted proteins | sample EllFjometagen129_FD_203168 | JGI IMG/M metagenome (GOLD analysis project Ga0307990, IMG submission 203168) | Marine microbial communities from Ellis Fjord, Antarctic Ocean - #129 | ecosystem: Environmental > Aquatic > Marine > Unclassified | place: Southern Ocean | collected 2014-10-08
AAGAATAATGGCTCCTTTTCAATTCCGTTCAAGACGATTTCAACAGCGGCCCAGATCGCCCAACCCGGTGATACGATCACGGTGCATCAGGGCGTTTATCGCGAGCGCATCAATCCACCTCGTGGCGGCACGTCCGACACCAAACGCATTATCTATCAGGCGGCACCCGGCGAGAAGGTGACCATCAAGGGCTCTGAAATCATTGAGGGCTGGCAGAATGTACAAAACGATACATGGAAGGTTACCATTGCTAACAGTTTTTTCGGTGACTTCAATCCATACAGTGATTTAATTAGCGGTGACTGGTTTGGCCCCAAGGGCCGGGAACATCATACAGGTGCGGTATACCTCAATAACCACTGGTTAACCGAAGCAGCCAAGTTAGAGGAGGTGTTTAAACCTATTGAGCAGGAAAAAAATACACGCTTCTGGTTTGCCAAGGTGAACTCGCTAAACACCACCATCTGGGCTCAGTTTAAGGATGTCAATCCTAATGAAAGCCTGGTAGAGATCAATGTTCGTCAAGCTGTATTCTATCCCAAGAAGGTGGGCATGAATTACATTACAGTACGCGGCTTTTCCCTGAAACATGCCGCCACCAATTGGGCGCCCCCTACTGCCGAGCAGGTCGGTTTGATCGGTGTTAATTGGAGCAAGGGCTGGATTATTGAGGACAATGATATTTGCTACTCCGTGTGCACGGGTGTCACACTCGGAAAGCATGGGGATACCTATGACAATACCTCTGCAAATTCTGCCGAGGGGTATGTCAAAACCATCGAACGCGCCACAGCAAGAGGCTGGTCAAAAGACAACATTGGCCATCACATTGTGCGCAACAACCACATTGCCCATTGTGAGCAGGCAGGGATTGTCGGCAGCATGGGCCCTGTATTCTGTATCATCACCAACAATACTATTCATGATATTCACATCCGTCGGTTGTTTGGTGGTGCGGAAATGGCTGGGATCAAATTCCATGGAGCAGTTGATACGGTCATCAGCAATAATCACATTTACCGCACTTGTCGCGGTATCTGGCTGGATTGGATGACTCAGGGGACTCATATCACCAGAAACCTGCTCCATGACAACGGCCCCAGTGAGGACCTGTTTGTGGAAGTCAACCATGGGCCCTTCCTGGTAGACAACAACATCATGCTCTCACGCAACGGAATACTAGTTAACTCTCAGGGTGGCGCTTATGTGCACAACCTAGTTGCGGGTCGAGTACGTGTCTTAACAGGTGAACGCCGCCTAACACCTCATCTGAAGGCACACTCCACCGAGGTGGCTGGCCTGGCACCGAATCCCAGTGGTGATGAACGGTTCTACAACAACATCTTCATTAACCGTGGATTGTCGGAATATGATCCTGCTAAACTACCAGTCTATATGTCAGGCAACGTATTTCTCAACGGTGCCGAGCCGTCGAAACATGAAACAAAGCCACTGGTGCAGAAGGATATTAATCCAAGTGTGAGTTTGGTAAAAAAATCGGATGGTATGTATCTCCAAATGACACTCGATAAGACCTGGTCGCAGCAACAGTGCCAATTGGTGACGACCCAACTGCTCGGAAAAGCCAAAACACCTGATCTGCTCTATGAACAACCCGACGGCTCTGCTTACCGCATTGACACGGATTACCTCGGGCACAAACGAAACACCAACAGTCCCTGTGTAGGTCCCTTTGAGTATACAGGAACAGGCAAGCTAGAGCTGAAGGTGTGGTAATTAATAGATAGCAAAAAATGGTGTGCACAGCACCCCTTACGAAGAGGAATCGCTACGCGATGCTAGCTCTGATAGATTCCTCGGCTCCGCTCGGAATGACAAAGTCGTTGGAAATGTTGTAATGAACTTTGAAAGTGACTTTGTCATCCCGAGCCTGTCGAGGGATCTATTGAAAATAAACCGCGAAGCGGCTCAACTAAGAGTGTAGCCTGAGGACATGGTCTTCTGTGCTGAAACAACATAATCCTCTAAAAGGAGACAGCTTACATGAAACCGCTCACTATTCTCATCTGGTCAATTGTTTTTGTTCTAAGCAGTCAGTATGCGTCCTTGGCACAATGCTTAGATAGAAACCTATGCATTGTGCATGATGAGCAAGCATCAACTCAAGAAACATTGGCAGCCAAGGAAATCCGACGCTATCTTTACCTGCGGACCGGAAATTTGGTCCCCATCAGAAAGACCCTCCCCTCAACTGGGCCTACCATTGCTATCAGTATTGACAAATCGCTGGAACATGAAGCATATCAGCTCAAGACCATCACAACGAACGATCAAAAGGTTTTGCACATTACCGGGGGTAGCGGTGTTGCCGTCCTGTACGGAGCGTATCATTTTGCTGAAATACTCGGCGTACGTTTCTATTTACACGGCGACGTGATTCCCGACGAGAAGAGTGTCAACTGGCAGATACCAGACTTAGACGAAACAGGCAGCCCCCTTTTTAAAACACGAGGCATTCAGCCGTTTCATGATTTCCCGGAAGGACCGGATTGGTGGAATGAAGCGGACTACAAGGCATTTTTCTCACAGATGCCAAAAATGGGGATGAATTTTGCGGCGTTCCATTGCTATCCGGAAGGGGGCGTCGGGCCTGAGCCTTTGGTTTGGATTGGTTTGAAAGAAGACATGGATACTCAGGGCAAGGTAAACCATGCGTATCCCACGCACTGGGCCAATACGGCCAATCCCAAGGCAACCTGGGGTTATGCCCAGATGAACACCAGTGATTTTGCAGCCGGGGCTGGATTGCTGTTTGCTGAAGAGTCCTACGGTCCGAAAGTTACCAGAGGATATCGCCCCAAACCAACCACCTTGGAGGGTAGTATTACTGTATTTGAGCGAGCTGCGAATATGCTGCGTGGAACCTATGGGCATGCTCACGATCTTGGTCTCAGGATCTGCATTGGTACTGAAACACCCCTGACAATTCCCAAAGAGGTGAAAGAGCGTCTTATAGTAAAAGGGATGGATCCTACCTCCAGGGAAGCCAAAATGGCATTGTATGAAGGCATGTTCTCACGCATTGCCCGAGCCTATCCAGTGGACTATTACTGGTTGTGGACCCCGGAAGGCTGGACCTGGAGTGGGAATAATCAAAAGCAACTGGATGCCACCATTGACGATATCAAGATCGCATTGGAAGCTCTACATAATATAGGTGATCCATTCAAACTGGCAACCTGTGGCTGGGTGCTTGGCCCAGAGAGTGACAGGGCTGTACTTGATAAACTACTGCCCAAAGAGATCATTGTCAGTTGCATCAATCGCCACGTGGGATATACCGCTGTTGATACGGGCTACGCACAAGTTAAAGGCCGATCTAAATGGGTCATCCCCTGGCTGGAAGACGATCCCGCCATGATTAGTCCTCAGCTATGGGTGGGACGCATGCGACGCGATGCAGCCGATGCCCTATGGTACGGTTGTGACGGATTACTGGGCATCCATTGGCGCACAAGGATACTGGGCCCCAATATGTCGGCTTTGGCCAAGGCGGCCTGGGATCAAACCGGTTGGAATCCAGACTTCGGCAAAAATCTACCTGTGCCGCAAGGAAAACTGATTGATGTTTATAATGAAGGTAAAATTGCCACATTTAAAAGTCCTATTGCAGATACGGAAAATGATGTCGTTTATCAAACGTGCCGCTATGGCGTGAAGAGTTACGATATTAAGGTCCCGAACGGTGTCTATGATGTTACGTTGAATTTCTGTGAGCCACATTATAATCAATCAGATGAGCGAGTCTTTGCTGTCAAAATCCAGAGCAAACAGCGACTGGAACACCTGGACGTATTTGCCAAAGTAGGCCAAAACAAGGCCTTGGATGTTACCTTCAACCAAATCGAAGTGACTAAGGAGTCTTTAGTCATCGAATTTACACCTGAAGTGGAAAATCCGTTTATTGCCGGAATCGAGATTCAGGGCAAACAGAAAGCAAGTAATCAATTTGCGGCGGGTGATTTTTCACGCAAGATCAACTGTGGTGGTGGTGCCTTCAAAACCTATGAAAAGGATCTGGAGGCCAAGGGAGTGTTCCAGGACACGCGGCCTCGACACTTTGCATCCGGTGATTTTTATCGCGATTGGGCCGAGGCGGAGTTTGGCCCGGAGGCCGCGCAAGAGATTGCCATGATATTCCAACGAATCGATGGTGGTGGCGTTGCTTCAGGAAGAGATGCAAACATCCCACGCCCGACAACCTGGATACAAGGCCCGGGTGGGATCAAAGTCAATAAGATACCCTGGTCCGAGGCACAAAAAAAACATACGTATGTGGACGACATGGAAGCCCTGCGTACTCAAATCCGTGGGATTGGCAGCCTGGAACGATTTGATTATTGGCTCAATACATTTCGCTACAACCGTACCATGGGCGAGTTGGCCTGTGCACGCGGGCAATTCGATAAAACGATCGAAACAATGAACAAGACAGACGACAAAGAAGCCAAAAAGACAATGGCACGCGAGGAAGCGTTACCTCAACGCATTCAATTAGCACGGCTTTGGGAAAGACTGATGAACCAGCAATTGCAGCGTGTCACCAATACTGCAGAATTGGGCGAAATTTCGAATCTGGAACAGCACAACCGAAAAAAACTACAGTACCTAAGCCTGCACGACAAATTACTACAGGACACACTGGGCCAGTCGCTGCCAAAGACGATTCATCCATCCAAAGGGTACACCGGTCCAGCCAGATTGATTGTCCCCACCGTGCAAACGCAACTGAAGGTAGGCGAGAACCTGGACATCAAAGTGATTGTACTGGACAGTCAAAAACCGCAAGAGGCAAGGATTTTTTCTCGTTCCCTGGGAAAAGGAACATTCACATCCAGAGTCCTGGATCATATCAATCGTGGTGTCTATGTGGCGATGATACCCGATCAGAAACTCAGTGAGGATTTCGAATACTATATCCAAGTCACCACTGAAGCAGGCCAAATCCTATGTTACCCTACTACCGCACCAGCTATTAATCAGACTGTCGTTGTTCTGCCTTAAGGTCATTGAATATGAAGAATATACCCTACATAAGGACAAATCGATGAAGAATAGTCTGTTCGCAGTGATGATTATGACGTTAGTAATTTCTATTGTCAGTAGTGAGCGTTGTCTTGCCCAGCGAGATAACAATTCACCCTCCAGATGCTGGATTATCCACAGCAAATCAGTGGCGGAGCGATGGGAAGATGCACTGCTAACCGGCAATGGCAAGCATGGAACAATGGTTTGGGGTAGGCCGGGTCACGAACGTATTATTTGTGTACATGAAGAGTTGTTTCTTCCGAACTGGCCCCGGGATCTGGATGCATCCGTTGCTATAAGTGATATGCTGCCAAAAGTACGGGATCTTGTAACGCAAGGCAAGTATGGTGAGGCTGCAGGGCTGGCCTGTCGAACAGCCGATCAACGCCGAAAGGAGCTTGGCATACCGGGAGGGATGCTGTGGGGTCCTACACCGCACCCGGCCTTTGATTTGGTTATTGGGCAGACTCCTGTGGGGAAGGTTCGCGAATACGGGCGTTATTTGAACCTGGAGACAGGTGAAGCAGTGGTCCGATGGTCCGATGCTGCAGGGATGCTTGAGGAAAAGGTGTTCTCATCTCGCACACACAATGTTAATGTCGTCTTGATTCGAGCCCACCATGGAAAGAAGCTTAATATGACATTAGGCCTGGGCGAAACTCCCGGAAGAGAGGGCACCTATTTCGGACAGAACCTACCAGAGGCACTCAAGATCAAGCAGGACGTCGAGAGGGATCAGCTTTATTTTCATGCGGCTTATGCGCGGGGTCCAGGCGGCTACGAAGGCCTTGCTCGCGTTAGTACTTGCGGAGGCCATGTTGAGCGAAAACGAGACCATCTGCAAATTCGTGATGCCGACCAAGTTCTGGTAGTTCTAAGGATATCACCACTGAAAGATGCTGGCAAGTCAGTCCGTGATGCGACCTGGAAAGACCTGAACGAGCTACCGGATAACTACGAGAAATTGTTGAAATCCCATGTTGTTGAACATGAGCGATTGTTCCACTCGGTGACGCTGGATCTCGGATGCGAAAAGAATTGGATGCAGCCCACAGAAGATATATTGAATCGGGCTAATAGCGACGGCGCATCCTCCCTCCTTCTGGAACAGTTGCATGCCATGGGACGCTATCTCTTTATTAGCAGTTGCGGCCGATTTCCACCTCCGCTTCAAGGCATTTGGGGAGGCGGATGGATGCCTGCCTGGGCCGGTGGATTTGTGTTTGACTCCAATATAAATCTGGCCATCTCCGCAGGATCCATGGGAAATATGCACGAAAGCATGGAGAGCTATTTTTCCTTTATCGAGCGTCAGTTGCCGGCCTGGCATGAAAACGCGAGGAAATATCTTGGTTGCCGTGGTTTCCTGGTCGGTCACTATACAGATCCGGAGAAGGGCAGCCTTCATCACTACGCTAGTAGTTATCCCTGGATGTTTTGGCCCGGTGGAGCAGGCTGGAACATTCGACCGTTTTATGATCACTATCTGCTGACAGGGAATCGTAAGTTCCTGGCCAATCGTGTATTCCCACTATACCGGGAAATGGCGGATTTCTATGAGGACTACCTTGTTGAAGGACCGGATGGGCAGTATGTGATTACCCCCGGGATTTCACCGGAAAATACACCGTTGAACTCCAATTCGCTCCTTACATTCAATACGACGTTTGACGTGGCAGTGGCGCGGGAAGTGTTTCATATTTTGATACAGACCTGTCAAGAACTCGGGATTGAAAAGGAGAACATCACCAAGTGGGATCAGATGCGATCAAAACTGCCGCCGTACTTGATCAACCAGGATGGCGCACTCAAGGAATGGGCCTCACCGCTCTTTCATGACCGCTACAGTCATCGCCACAACTCACACCTGTATCCCATCTATCCCGGTACGGAGTTCTTGGAAGTGGGAGCGTCGCCGGAATTGCTTAAGGCAACAAGAATTGCTTTGAACAAGAGGTTCGCCCACGACACGACGTCTGCTCATGGTCTGGTCCACATTGGCCTCATGGCGGCGCGTTTGCATGATGTCACGAAAGTTAAAGGCAATATGGATCGATTCGCTAGTCGGGGATACCTGTATAAGGCCCTTGCGACTTCTCACAATCCCAACGGAGACACCTTCAACATGGATGGTATCATGAGTTTCCCTACCCTGATTATGGAAGCACTCGTGTTTTCGTTACCCGGTCAGATTGAACTGATGCCTGCCTGGCCGGTGGACGCACATCCTTCCGGCTCAATCAATGGAATACTGGCACGAGGCGGATTCAGCGTTGATTTGTCCTGGAATAACGGCGAAATGGTCGCTGCTGTGATTCATTCAAAGCATGGAGGTCCCTGTGCTGTTAGCTATCACAGTAAACAGATGATCCTCCAAACCGCAGCCAACAAACGCTATTGCCTCGATAAGAACCTTCGTGTAGTACCAGTCACTCATTCTGAAGACGAAGGCATAGTGTCCCACCATACACGATAGGGAGCGAAAATGTGTTCACTGGACAATGGTAGTAAAGAATGTATGACGAGCAAATAATAACTATTAAACAGCGGCAGGCCGAACCCTGCGTTATCCTTCCGCTGCACCGGCCATTAATCAGACAGTTGTAGTAAACCGTCAATAAAGGGGTTATGTAAGATGAAGATCCGATTCCATATACTAATCTTATGCACAGTATTCTCTTCTACCAGTGCCATTCTGAAAGGTGCGCAGCCGCCCTGTTATTATGTTTCGCCTGCTGGCAGTGATACGAATCCTGGCACGCAAAACAAACCCTTCAGAACGATTGATAAAGCCAGGGATGCTGTTCGTCAGCTTATCGCAACGAAAATAATTGATGATGTTACCGTATATCTTCGTGATGGAAAATATTTCACTGACCACACTATTTGTTTTGATGAACGTGATTCCGGACGCGATGGTCATAAGGTCAGCTATAAAGCTTATCCGGATGAAAAGCCGGTAATTTACGGTGGGAAACCTGTTGTCGGTTGGCAGCACTGGAAGGATAGCATTTATCGCGTCCCTGTTCCTAAAGGAATTCGTTTTTTCAGGCTGTTCGAAAATGGTCGCAGCGCAGTCATGGCAAGGTATCCCAATGCAGGCAGTGGCTATGGTGCTGGCTTAAAGCGAATAAACAACACAACTGTAAAAGCGCCTCCGCATTGGGAAGAGTATGACTTTTCAGATGCACAGGTCTATGGCTGGATGGGAGGCAATTGGTTCGCAGAATTAAGAAAAGTAAATGCCTATGATCGCAGCACAGGATTACTGAGTATCGATAAAGGTTCTCAAATGTTCGGAGGGCTCAACAGTCGAATATTCATTCAAGGTGTCCCTGAACTGCTTGATCAGGAGGGAGAGTGGTGTTTGAAACCTCAGGAAGGATATTTGTATTATTGGCCCCGCTGTTTGAAATATGATAACGAGATTGATCAGCAATTAATTGTTATTCCAACCGTTAAACGCATTCTGAACATTCAAGGCACTACGAAAGAGAGTCGAGTCAGTCATTTAACATTTGAAGGCATTACTTTTATTGGCTCCGATTTTACAGACAACTGGAGAATATTCACCCGGGCAGAAGGTGATGGCTCTATGCCTGAAAGCTTACGTGAAGGACTGATATATATCGAAAATGCGGATAACATTACCATTCGATTCTGCAAAATTATCGGGGCGGGCCATAGCGCGGTATATATCAATCAGAGCAGCCAGAATGACACTGTTTATGGCTGCTGGATTGAAGATGCCGGCTTTTGCGGCGTATATATGAATGGCTATGTCATTGGTACAGGTCCATTTAAATCTGCAGCTGAATCGTATGTCAACAAAGGCCATACAATCTCCAATAATTTTATTTATGACTGCGGGAAATTCATCGGGGGTGGATGTGGTGTTCAGTTTTACCAGAGTGGAGACAATATAATTACTCATAATGTAATTGCTCAAATGCCTCGTTATGGAATTTCCTACAAAGGACAGCGATTTGGGGTTTTGCCTAAGCAAATGTATGGGACCAAAGTTACTTTCAACAATCATTATGACTTTCTTCATTCCCGTAACAATGTCATTGCATACAACGATATCTTCAATGTCTGCCGAGATAGTTTTGACTTTGGTGCCATTGAAGCATGGGGTCCGGGAAGAGATAATGTCTGGTGTGGAAATGCTATTCACGATATTGAACAGGCGGTCAACTGGGACGGTTGGGCACATGGATTATTTACTGATGATGCCTGCCATTACCATACATTGAAAAATAACATCATCTATGAACTCAAGGGAGGGACGGCAACTGGTGCGGTTATGGTCAAGTCTGGGGAGCAGAAAGTTATAAATAATATCATAGCCGATAATGTGATAGGCAGAACCTTAACGATGGAGCCATACTTTGAGCCAGCATTTAATATGATTGTCAGTAACAATATTTTCTTTGGCGAGACGCCTACATATGCCACTGGAAAGAAATCATTTAAACAATGGGTTGCCTACCCTAATGGAGAGAAGGGATTTCCTGCTGCATTTGTAAAAGATCTTCCTGTATTTAAGGAAGTCGATCATAATTTGTTTTGGCCCAAAAGCTCCGATATGGAGAAATATCACAGTTTTGGATGGGACAAAAACTCGCTAACAGCAAACCCACTGTTTGATAAGCAAAATCCGCAGTGGGATGTAACATATCGGGACTATAAGTTGAAGAAGGATTCGCCTGCACTATCTCATGGTTTTAAACAAATCGATGTTGACAGTATTGGTTTGCTTGATGACTTCCCTTTTGATCGCAGTCTGATATTGTTAAAACCTGCTAACGAAACTATTCAAGCCGAAAATTACAATCGAATATTTAATTTAAGACCTCAGGGTGAAACCTGCATTTATAATATGAAGCCAGGTGCCTGGGCAAAATATGAAAATGTCGATTTTGGCAATGGCGATCTGAACAGCATTCTAATTGATGCTGTTTATGGCAGCACGCAAGGAGCTTTGACGCCAGTGTTTGAATTGCGTGTAGACTCACCTGTAGGAAAATTAATTGGCACAGTGAAATATGGTGACAAAACCGCAGATGTTCTTCCTGTTAGAGGACGTCATAATTTATTTCTTGTGTTCAAAAAGTCATGCAGGCTGAGCTCAATACAATTTATGATAAAAGAGTAGATGGCCCAAGAATAGTCCTTACCTCTTTTTAACTCGGATTTCCCAAGTAAATCCGTGCCAAAGCAATGACTGAAAGCAAGCCAGACATAGTAATCCAAGTTTTCTTGTAAAATATAAAAAAACTGCCTCGGAAAAGAGAAATTATGATAGTTCAACTTGAATTTAGTGAAATTATTAACATAGGTAAGGACAGAGTTATGTTTTGTGAACGCTTAAATGAGAAGTACCGGATAAAAGCTTTGGGTGTTGTAGTAGCAATCTCTTTATTTACAGGATGTTTACAGGCAGCTACCCGGACGGAGGATAAGAATACCGATCATCTTCTTTGGTATACAGAAGCCGCACAGAACTGGGAAAAGCAGGCTCTACCCATAGGTAACGGTCGATTGGGGTGCATGATCTATGGCGGGGTCAACAAAGAACATGTTCAATTTAACGAAGATACATTGTGGATCGGTGATGAAGCGGACACCGGAGCCTACCAGGCATTTGGAGATATGTTTATTCAATTTGGCAAAGCCAGTCTGGAAGAAGGTGTTAGCAATCCAAGTGGTCATGCTGCAAGCACAGCTCAATCCATTGATAAAACAATCGATGGGAATAGCGGCACAAAATGGTGTATGGAGCATAAAGAAAAGCCTGTTGTCTGGCAGATGACATATAAGACTAAAACTGAAAATGCATTGCGAAGCTATACCCTTACTTCTGCTGAAGATGTTCCCACTCGTGACCCACAAAAATGGAAACTTGAAGCCTCTAATGATGGTAATGATTGGACGCTCCTAGACGAACGCAGTGTTGAGGGCCCATTTCCCAATCGCAATACAGCACACAGATTTGAATTTGAAAACGAGAAGCATTTTATAACTTATCGTTTTACATTTCAGCCAACAGACAGGACACATTTTCAAATCGCTGAAATTGAACTTGGTGATTCGGATTCTTCTTATAGAACGTTACCCGGCGAAGATCTTTCTGATCGTCCGTATAGACGTGAATTGAATATTGACAGATCTCTGCATCGCATCAACTACAAAAAGGATGGTGTCAATTTCAGCCGAGAGTATTTTGCGAGCAATCCTGCCAACGTTATGGTGTTTCATTTTGATGCGGACAAGAAAGCTGCGTACACGGGCAGTATTTCTCTTAAAGATGCTCACGATGGTTCTGTCATAGCCAAGGGCAATAAGATTACTTTTTCCGGAGCACTGACGGGTCAGTATCGCAACCCCAACAAAAACTATGGCATCTCTTTAGAATATGAAGCTCAGGCTCTTGTTTTGAATGAGGGAGGATCGTTAAAAGTTGTCGGTGACAAAATCTATTTTAATAAATGTAACAGCTTAACCATATTGCTTGCTGCTGGTACCGATTATCTCAACCAGCGTTCCAAGGACTGGAAGGGGGAGCATCCGCACAATCGCATCGCTGCTCAACTGGCCAAAGCTTCTAAGAATTCTTTTAATTCCCTGCTTGATGAGCATATTGAAGATTACCGTAGACTTTTTAGTCGTATGACCGTCGATTTGGGTGATTCTT
>Ga0307990_1003609_pt1 | contig 11732 bp, 6 predicted proteins | sample EllFjometagen129_FD_203168 | JGI IMG/M metagenome (GOLD analysis project Ga0307990, IMG submission 203168) | Marine microbial communities from Ellis Fjord, Antarctic Ocean - #129 | ecosystem: Environmental > Aquatic > Marine > Unclassified | place: Southern Ocean | collected 2014-10-08
TGGAATACTACAAGGGCGCCGCCAAGCCACTGCTGCCCCGACTGGTCGAGCTCGAAAAGCAGTTGGTCAATCACAGGGAAGCCAAGATGCTTCAGTCGCGCATCGATATGCTTCGCAAGATCATCGCTGACATCGAGGCGGACAAGAATCCGCCCAAACTCCGGAGTATTGAGAATCCCTGATCAACGCTCATGCGCTGTGTGAATCCAAACGGACAGGATAAGAGCCCGGCCGGCCGAAGAAGGCGACGCGGACGAACGAACAGTATGGTCCTCAGATTTCCCGCATTTCATTCCTTGCCCTGTTTGTCCCAACCGAACAGTTTCTTGGCGTTGCCGCGGTAGACCTTGTATCGCACCTTGTCGGGTAGACCCAGAGACTCGAAGAACGTGCAGTGCTGGTAGGGCGACGGGTTCTTGTTGAAGGACTACCACCCATCGTCGGTGCCGAACAGGAGCTTGTCCTCCTAGGGGAGTTAGAAAGCACAGATGTCGCCAAGTTGCGCCAATTTGGTGTGCTCTTTCTCAAGATAGGCCAGGCGGGGGTAATTACCAATAAAGAGAATTTCAGTTAAGAAGGCGTAACAAAGCAAGCATACACCGGGATTTTAAACCCCGTCAGGGCGGCAGAAACGCTGCCTGCCGAATTCGCCTACCGTCAATTGGGTTTTGGCTGGCCTTCCATCAGGAACAGGATGGAGTCCGACCCCCAGTGCCATTCGCCAAAGGGCATGATCACGTCGGCCCGGCCGTTGTTGTCCAGGTCTACCTGACGGCGGATGCCCTCGTGCCCGCCGGGCATGGCATGGGCTCGCCAGGTGCCGCCGAGGTTCTTCTTGTATACGTTCTTATCCAGCATTCGATTGTAGGGACTGGGCAGGAAACTGATCGCGTGCAGCCGCGTGCCGTCGCCATCCCAGACGCTGAATATCCCATCGACGTTGGTGCCCAGGCCGAAGGCGAGAATCTCCTCATCACCATCGCCGTCCCAGTCACCCCTGGAAAGCAACGCCGCCGGCACGGGTCGCTTCCACATCAACTTACCCGTTGCGTCGAAAAGGTAGATGTTGCGCCCCTTTTCGCAGAAGGCGATTTCCAGACCCTTGCGGGATTTGTCGAAGTTGCCCAGGGCGATGTTCTGGGCGTGGCGGACGCCTTGCTTACGATAGTCGATCCGGGATTTGATCTTCCCGGTCAGCGGCTCGACGATGTAGATAGGCCCCTTGGCGGCGCCGCATCCCTCGTGGTCGTAGATCACCTCGATCTTGCCATCACCGTCGACGTCGCCGTAATCCACGAAGTCGCTGTGATGTTTCTGGGTGCGGTCTTCCCAGAGCACCGTCCCATCGCCCCGCAGGCCCATGGTCAACTTCTGCCAATTGGGAAAAATCTCATCCAGCCCGTCGCCGTCAACGTCGCATCGGCCCATCTCGTGTGCATAGGCGGCCCCGCCTCGCAGCTTCGTATCGTGGGTCCAGCTCTTTCTGCCGGTATGGTCGTAGCAGTGCAGGACTCCGCCGTCCCGGACGACCACGGCCTGGGTCTTCTTGTCGAGGAAGTGGCCTACGATGATATCGCCACATCCGTCTCTGGCGGCCCATTCGGTTCTGCCGGTTTCGGCGTTTATGCACCACGTCCCATCCTTGGTGGCGTGGAGCACGGAGAATCGCCCCGCGCCGTGAAGGTCGAACACGGGCAGGCGACTCTCGTCGCCGTGCAGGGCGCCCATTGGCTCGCTCTGCCAGACCACCGAACCGTCGTCGTAGCGAAGACGTTCGATCCGCGCGCCTGGATGCTCGCTGCGGCAGCGGAAGATGTCGAGCTTGCCATCGGCGTCGACGTCCTTGACCTCGGAGATAATCGGGTGGAACGCCATGCCCGCAACGCCCTCGAAGCCCTTCATGGGCCAGGCTTTCTTCACGCCGGGGACCTTCGCCCAGTCGGCGGCGGTGATCTTCAGCATGTTCACCCGGACGATCTTGCCCCACTTGTCCTGGCCGAGAGCCCACTTGCCCTTGGGACACAAGTGCATGTTGGTTTTCCGGCAGTCGAGCTTGCCCGAATCGTCACCGGGATCCTGCCGGGCGGATGGTCCTTGCCCCTGGGCCGCTGCCGATAGGGCGGCGGATACGACTGCAACGAGTGTCAGCAGAAAGATGTCTATTCTTCGCATTTTGGATTCCGCGCTGGTGTCGGAGTGGTCAGCTATTTTCCCTTTGTCCCGGCCTGGGTTAGGCCGGGGGTTTCCAGATGAACCGCCGCCAGCCACTTGTGGCGGAGGTACTGTTCTATGCCCGCTCTCTCGGCCGCGCTGAGCTTACCGTCGAAGACCAGGACCTCGGCGAGTTGGCCTTCCCAATGGCCGTCGGTACGCTTAAAGGCCTTGGCGATCGGCTTGGCGAACTCGTAGGTGGCCACGTAGAAATCCGTCGGCATGGGGTGCTTGAAGGGGTTCACCTTCTGACCGTTGACGTAGACCGCTCCTTGGCGAATGTCGTCGGAGACGTCGCGGCTCATCAGTCGCTTGCCGTACTCACCGACGCCGATCAGTCCGCTGAGATCGCGCCACGGCGAGGTGCCCACCGATGAGAAGTCATGCTCCTTGCGGACCATGAAGATGGTCTGATAGCCGCTGACTTCCTTGGAGATGCTCTGGAGCCAGATGGTCTTCCAACTCGCCACGCCCAGGCCGTTTTGCATATTGGGCAGGTAGTAGACGAACTCATTGAAGTCCACTTCGCCCGCCTTGCCCTGCCAACCCATGATCGACCCGCGCCGCGGCGGTTCGACATCCGCCTTGTCATCACCATCGACGTCGCTCGCATCCAGCCACATCAGCAGCTTGGCGGTGGAGGCCTTGTCCGGTGCGACGGGTTTTGCGGCCGGCCCGCTGGGGTTGACGACTATCGCAAAGCCAACGCGGTTGTTGCTGATCGCACCGGTCTTGGCATCCTGCACAGCGACGAAATAGTTGCCCGAGGTCAGCGGGGAGAACTCATCGCCGACGCATAGTGGCTTGTCCGGCACATCCGGGTGTGAGGCGTAGAGAAGTTGGAAATCATAGCCGGTGGCGTTCTTGGCCTGAAGCACCAGCCGCCCGTCGGCGACCTTGCCGAACCACGTCCGATCGTCGATCTTCTGGTCCTCTATGACGAGTTCCAGCGGGGCCTTGCCCTTGCTGGTGGTCTGGACTTCGACTGTCAGCGGCTCGGCCTTGCGTCCGTTGACGAAGGCCCGGGCATGAACCCAGAAGCCGTAATTGTTGCGCCCGCTGCGCTCGGCGTCGATGAACAGGCCGCCCTTGTTCTGGATGACATAGGCCTCGGCATGGCACTTCTGGCCGTTGGGTAGGGTGAACGTGCCGGTGTAGATTCCGTGCGGGAATCGAGGCAGGTTCGGCGGGTAGTCTTTCGCGAACCAGAGGTACCGCGACCCCGTGGCAGCACCGGAGACCTTCACGCGGCCGGGGGCGGTCTTTGTCAGCGAGAGCTTCGGCGCAGCGAACCGCGGTTCGCTGCCAACAGTAACGCTGAGCGTTCGCTCGGTGAGGTTGGAATCGGTGATGATGACTTTGTACGACCCGGCGGGCATGAAGGGCCGGCTCGTCTCGGCCAGTCGGGCTCCGTCGGACCAGGTGAAGGTGTAAGGTGCCCGCCCGCCGCGGACGACCAGTGAGACCAGACCATTATTGGCTCCGCCGGTAACGGGCACCACCTCGCCGACCTTAACGGTCAGCGGCCTGGCCGGCTTGACAAGCGTCAGCGACCGGGTGACTTCGCTGCCGTCGGCGTGGCGAAGGGTGCAGGTATAAGTGCCGTCGGCGAGCTTCTCGACGCGGGAACCCTTGGACCCGTTGGACCAGGTGGCAGTGATGGACTTATCCTTGGCGCCATCGGCGGTGACCTGCCATCTGCCATCGCGGAATTCGCTGCGGAGCGAGGTGTCAATATCGGCGGCGCGGTCAAGTTCGACCGCGGCCGAGGCGACGCGGAATTCGCTGTCGGTCACTTGCAGCTCGTATCGCCCGGGGGCGAGAGCGGCGCGGTCCCGAAGCGATGCACCGTCGGACCACGCATACGTATACGGCGGCTTGCCGCCGGTCACCTCGACGGTGACGGCGCCGTCATGCACGTCGCTAAAGACTGATGGCCTGGGCGTTAGCGAAACCGCAAGCGGCTTGGCCTGGGACTGCGGTTTGGTGTTGGTAATTTCCCATCGCGTCTCGGCGTGGGGGTACTGCGAGAACGGCGGGTCCGGGCGGACAAACGGCGTCTCGTCGGTGAGCGAGAATACCAGTTCGTACTTATCCAGTGCCCCGAACGTCACATCCACCTCATCGACGCCGGTTGCGATAACCCTGCCGTTGAGTCGCCACTCGGTTTTTTGCGTGTCCGGGATCGGCTTGATCCGCGACGCAACGAACCGCACGGTCCGCGAACCGTCGATGGAGATTGCTTCCTGGGCGGGCTGGACGCGATCGACGACTTTGACCCACCTATAGAACCGCTGGACGGCACCCTGGCGACAGATGGCACACATGCCTTTGGCGTTGCCCGCGAAGCTGCCCGCTCCCATGATGCAGCCGCGGGCGGTCGGGCGGTACAGATGGGCCATGCGATGGACGCCGCCCTCGAAGAGCCCCACCTTGTCGAGGTACTTGATTGAATATGGCGTGGGCACGGGCGTGCCGGGCTCGATCCAGGCCCGCCAGTTGACCGAGTCGCGCCGATGCTCGTTAGTCGTTGTCAGCGCCTCGCCGCCATGGCCCCACAGGCCCGAGGAGGTGTACTCGTCCGGGCAGCCGGGGGCGGTGTGATTGAACTCGTGAATGAACGCCTCGATCTCGTTGCCGGCGATCATCGCGTCGCCAACCCTCTGGTCGAGCTTGCGACCGGCCCCGCCGCCACCGCTGTCACTGTTGACCATCGCCAGTTGAGTCACCCAGCCCTTGCCCTCGATCCGCCAGGGCAGGAACAGCCTCGCCCGAATCTCGTTGTAGTCCTCCCAGTGCATGCCATTCTTGCGATCGTTGGGCTTCCACTGGGGCATGTCAGGCCACCATACCCCATAGACGTTGAAGAAGTTTCGATATGCCGGATACGGATCGATCGCCACCGCGTCGGCCGGGTCGAAGGCCTTGAGAACGTGCCGGGCATCGGCGATGAACTCCTCGCGCAGTTCCGGCCTGTTGTACGGATTGGCCGAACCCGCCGTCCAGCGGTTGATGGCGACTATGTTGATGCGGTTGGCTGTGGGGCCGCTGACCATCAGCCCGATGCGCTCGAGCGTGCCGTCAGCCAGGGCCTTGTCGATGGCTGCGACCTGGTTGACGCCCGAGCCCTTGCCGTCGGATCGCGTGCGGACAGACACCGCCGGCGAGGGCGGTGAGCAGGGCTTCTTCGAGGCCTTCACGCGCGCCTTGACGACGTAAGCGTATTTTTTTTCGGGCTTAAGGCGCGAGTCGGTATAAGCGGGCGACTCCTGCCATTTGCTGTCGTGGCCGTCGCCGGAAACGCAGTCGAAGAGGTACTCGACCGTCCCGGCCTGGCCGACGGGCTCGACAGCCATTGTCACCGCCGAACTGATGCGGGCATGCGGAGCCTGCGCCCACCGAAGCGGCGCAGGCGGGGCTTGGAAATAACCCCCGTTATCGGCCTGGCAGAGCGATGGGGCGGCGAGAATCGCTAAGAAGGATATCGACGCGAACAGCGACAAAAATCGACACATACGCATGGCTGGGCCTTTCTGTAATTCAATCCTCGCGATCCTTAACGGCCAGGGGCCGCCGACAAGGCATTGTATCAGCGGCGACAGGGGCCGTTAAGAATATCAACCCTGCCGGGCGGAGACGGTTTCCCTGTGTCGAAATCGCGGCCCGGTCGATACAATCCGTCCGTTGTAAGCACCCGGAGAATCGAGCATGCCGGCCTGGCGGGCGATATGCCCCTGCCGGCGGAGATATCGTTGTGATTTACGTTGGTGAAATTGCCGCCTTGGGCACCGCATTCTGCTGGGCGGGCAGTTCGTTATCCTTCACGGCCGCGGGCAAGCGGATAGGTTCCGTGCCGCTGAATATCATCCGCCTGTTTATGGCGTTTGGGATGTTGTCGGCGTACTTATGGATCGTCCGCGGGCTGCCCCTTCCGACCGACGCCTCGGCGGATACGTGGTTCTGGCTGGGCCTGTCCGGCCTGGCGGGGTTCACGTTCGGCGACCTGTTCCTGTTCCGCGCGCTGGTGCTGCTGGAGGCGCGTATGGCGATGCTGATCATGACGCTGTCGCCTCCGATGGCGGCGATTATGGCCTGGGTTGCACTGGGGGAGGGCCTGGGGCCCTGGAGTTGGCTGGGCATCGCGACGACGGTGGGCGGGGTGGCTCTGGTGGTTACCGAAAGGCATGCCGATTCACCGGGGTCGGTGGTCGCTCAGCGAGGCATCGTGGTGCCTCGGGACCGACACGTTCCCCGGCGGATATCGCCGGCGGGAGTGGCAATGGCCGGCCTCGGGGCAATCGGCCAGGCTGCGGGACTGGTGCTCAGCAAGAAGGGCATCGCCAGCTACGACGACGCCGCCGCCGCCACGCAGATACGCTGCATAGCAGGCATCGCGGGGTTTGTCGTGCTGTTCACCATCGCGGGATGGTGGCCACGGGTGACAAAAGCCCTGCGCCATCGCTCGGGCATGGGCCTGGCGATGCTGGGCTCGGCGATCGGGCCGTTTATCGGGGTTACACTGTCGCTGGTGGCGGTTCGGAACGCCCCGACGGGCATCGCGGCAACCATCATGGCGATCTCGCCGATATTGCTCATCCCGACGGCGGCATGGATCCACAAGGAACGCATAACATGGCGAGCCGTCGCGGGCGCCTTCCTGGCCGTTGGCGGCGTGGCCATGCTGTTTGTCCAACCCTGAGCAACAAACCCGCAGAAACCCCGGACACGGGCCGGGGTTTGTAGGAATATGCTACCGGTAAGGGGTGAAATCGCCCCTGGCGCTATGGAAAAGAGAGTATAAACATGACCAAAACAATTGCATACGCGAGCGTTTGTTGCGTGCTGGCATCGGCATGGACGGCTTTGGCGGCGAAGAACAGCCCCGCCGAGGCCGCCGTTGACGCCTCGGCCGGGCGAAAACTCACGTGGAAAACCGACGCCACGTCCGTAACGCTTCTCAACAACGGCAAGATCGTGTGGCAGCACATGCACGACGCGAAGGTGGGCAAGCCTGCCATGCGCGTCGGCTTGCTTGATGGGACGGAGCTTACGCGCCCCTGGCCTATACCGGCGGGGTATTCCAAGCGCGACCATGTGTGGCACAAGATGCTGTGGTGGTCGTGGAAGGGCATCAACGGCGTGAACTTCTGGGAGGAAAACCAGCGCGGCACGGAACCAATATCGGTCAAACCGACGCTCAACGCCGACGGCTCGGCGCGTATCGAGCTGGCCATCTCCTACCACCTGCCGGACAAGCCGCCCATGGCGACCGAAAAGCGTGTGATCGAAGTGAGCGCGCCCGACCAGGCGGGCAACTATCTGATAACCTGGCGGGCAGAGTTCGCCCCGGGAGGCGATAAGGCTGTAACTTTCAAACGCAACGGCTACGGCGGGCTGGCTATTCGCATGGCCGGCGAGTTCTGCGGCGGCGTCACCAAGGATATCGACGCGTGGAAGTTCATCAAGTCCACCGAACCCGCCGCGAAGAAAGGTTCAGGCAACCGCTGGATAGCCTACACTGGCAAGGCCCAGAATGGCCGAGATGCGTGCATCGCCATGTTCGACCACCCAGACAACCCGCGATACCCCACCCAGTGGGCCACGCGAACCCAGTATCCCTACCTCAACCCAGCATTCACCGCCGCAGGGGAAGACTTCCGTCTCGAACCGGGCAAGACCCTGAAACTGACCTACGGCATCGCCATCCAGGCCGCCCCAGCGGACCCCAAGGCCATCGAACACATGTGGAAAACCTTCGCCAAGGAAGGCAATTGCCCGTAGCAGTGGCGTCAAAACGCCCAATGTACGCATCCCGGATTTACCATATCAGGCCCGGCCTGACCGCGTCTGTTCCGCAAGTCGTAGTTTACCGGCGGCGGGGGGAAGGCTATTCCACGGCGTCCTGCCAGGTCATCGCCTCGGGCCAGGCCGTCTCCATGAGGCGAAGGCGATCGCCATCGCGTACGACGTACCGCAGGCGTTTGGCGTGGTTTTTGAAACCATCCGGAATCCACAGGCCTTCATGCGAGGGCCCTTCAAAGCCGTCGCAGACGATGAAATGCTCGCGGTTGCCCGGCGGCCCAGTTCCGCCCGGCCGCCCGCGGAACCCCTTCCAGTAAACGTGCCGGCCATCCGCCGAAAAGCCCGGCGATTCCAGGGTCATGCTCGTTCCACCGCCGGAAGGCCCACTCCAGTGCTTGACCATTTCCGGGTCATACTGTCCGGCCAGGCCCTTGCCGTCCACGCACACCCACCATCGCATATCCTTGCCGAGCGCGCAGGCGATGTGCCTGCCGTCGGGCGAGAACACCGGCCCACTGGCGTTATCGTGGCCCGTTGCGAGGACTTCGATTTCCTTTTCGATACGGCACAGTTCGCCGCCGCTATACGTTGCGCACGCAAGGGCCCGACCGTCGGGGGAGAACGCCAGCCGTGGTTCGCCCCCCGGCTGGGCTACCTCCTTCCCGTCCCGGATGATAGAATACTTCTTGCGGTCGGCGTTCCTGGTCCAGTAGGCGAGACTTTTGCCGTCCGACGAAAACACCGGATAGAACACCTCCGGGTAGCGGGGGCCTTCCTTTCCGTCACAGACGACCATCCCGGTTCCGCCCTGCTTCACGGTGAAGGCCAGACGCTTGCTGTCGGGGGAGAACCTCATGTAGCCGACCTTCTCGTAGGATTTCAGCCGCTTGCCGTCCAGGACGACAAACTTGTTGCCCGTTTCGTCTCGCGCCGTGTAGGCGAACCTCTTGCCGTCCGGCGAGAATACATAGGAGCCAACATCCGCGTAGTGCGGCCCGGCCTTTCCATCGCAGACGATCCACTCTATCTGCCCCTCCTTCACCCAGTACGCGATTCTGCCGCAATCCGCCGAGTACACAGCCCGACCGGTGCCGACGGTGGGAATTGCCCTGTCCTCTTCGCCGGCGAACGCGATGAACGAATTGCCGTCTTTGGTTGCCTGGTACGGAAGTCGCTTGCCGTCCCGGGAGAACGGGCCGACGTATTGGATAGAGTCCCAGGTCGGCCCTTCCTTGCCATCGCAGACGAGAATCCTATTGTCGCCCCGCGTCAGGAAGTAGGCGACACGCTCGCCGTTGGGGCTGATGAAGAGGTGGGTGTTCTTGAACGGCTGGGGGACCTTTCCCAGTTCCTTGACGCAGACCTCGCGAGCAGCGCGGATCGCCTTGAGGACCGTCAGCGCCCGCACGCGGACCTCCTGGTCGTCCGACCTTGCCGCAGCGCGAAGCGGCTTGACCGCAGGCAGGCCGATTTCGACGAGCCGCTTGTGAGCGGACTGCCGAATCAGACGGGACTGGCTGCCAAGATTGGCCACGAGGCGCTCGATGGCAGCGCTGTCTATCTCACCAGCCATCGTGGCCGGAGAATGCACCATCAACATTGCTGCCGCCAGCAGCAGTGCAGTCAAACCGCAACGATTTCTCATGCCGACTCTCCTGTGCTTGGACCCTCAGCCTTAGACGCGGCCTGGGCGCGTTTGTTCCGGCGTACCCCGGCCAGTCTTGGGCGGACGGTCGAATCCCATGTGTGTGGCGACATGCTCGCGATGGAGTTCTCGTTCACCAGGCCAATGTTATTCTGGAGCTTATCCTCGCCAGCAGCGGCTTCGACGAGCCGCGAATCCTCCGCGAGCACTAGGGCACCGTGGCGAATCGCAAGGTATAAAGCGAAGAGGCTAAACTTTACTTCTCTATGTTGGTAATCGAATCCGGCTCGAAGTACTTGCCGGAGGGCCCGGCCGCGACGATCAGGGCCTGCACGCCAAGAGGAACAGCCCACTCAGCCAAAACCTTGTTGGCATCCCGCGGGCAGTTGTCGGCGTTGAGGTATCTGGCGTTATCCGCGAGGACGAAACGCATAGCACCTGTCTTAGCATCCACCCGAGCCGGGAAATAAAGGATCGCCATAGGTGGGTCGCGGAAGTCGATAATGGTGTTTGGCACTCCAGCGACCGTACCGAGCGTATCATCGTCTAGCGTGCCGTAGGCCGAGACGGGAAACGCACCATTGGGATCTGTGAACAGGAATCGGGCCAGAAGGGTACTGCCGGCGTTCTGGCAGTTGGGGTACTTCTCGGGGCTCGTCCCGCTGATCAGGGCACCCATGCTCTCAGTATCCTGCCCGGGATAGTACCGGTTGCCGGTGGCCGACATCTTGTATGTCGCAGCCCCGGTGTCTATGGACTGAGCCCTTATAAGCAGTTTCATCCTGGTATGAGATCTCTCCCGAATGGTGTTACTGACTATCTTTATGACCATATCGGCGGCACATATCAACAGGAAAATGCAACCTACGATCACCAGGAGCTTACTACGGGCTAAGCCTCGCCGCCTGATCGCGACGGCCTCCACGTAATTGGCCTCACTGGAAGGCTCGGGGATGGACAGGCCATCTTCGCGCATGCCGTCGATATGCATGGATATTGCCTCCTGTATGTTACGCAAGCATTCCTGGCGGGTCTCGCCGGTCGCGACGCAGCCGGACAGATCGGGCACATAGGCGCTGAAGTTCGAACCTTCAGCTCGTTCCAGAATGACCAGGTATTTCCCGAGTTTCATCCGCATAGTGCATTCCTTTATCTTCTGTAATAGTATCCCAGTGTTCGTGCACGCGACAAGAGCAAAATGGCGCGGCGGTTGCCCGGCATCCGGGGCATGAACTTCCGTTGCCGCGGCGGGCCTTGCGTGGTATGGTGGAGGCTTGTCGCGACTTGTATGCCGCGACGTGAAGACACCCGTCAGACACCACCGGCCAGGGAAGGCCCGAGCAAGAGACCTATGGACAAGTTTGTCATCAACGGCGGAAACCGGCTCAAGGGCTCGGTTGAGATCAGCGGTTCCAAGAACGCGGCCCTGCCTATAATGGCGGCTGCCCTGCTGGCCGACGGGCCTAGTACGATTCGCCAGGTTCCAGACCTCGCCGACATCCGCAGCATGATGGAGCTGCTCAGCGATCTCGGCGTTTCGGTCAAGCGGGGCGGCGACGGCACGATGCACATGAACGTCGAGGACGAGGCTTGCTGCCACGCCCAGTATGATCGCGTTCGCAAGATGCGGGCGAGCATCTGCGTGCTGGGTCCGCTGCTGGCCAAGCGCAAGAGCGCCCGCGTGTCCATGCCCGGCGGATGCGCTATCGGCTCGCGCCCAGTCGACCTGCACCTTCGCGGGCTCAGGGCGCTCGGCGCGGAGATCGAACTCGAGGGCGGCGACATCATCGCCAGCGCAAAAAAGCTTACCGGCACCAACATATTCCTGGGCGGACCCTTCGGTTCGACAGTGCTTGGCACGGCCAATGTTATGATGGCTGCGACGCTGGCCCAGGGGCGGACGGTGATAGAGTCCGCTGCGTGCGAGCCGGAAATCACGAACCTGGCCGACTACCTCAACGCCATGGGAGCGCAGATCCAGGGCGCTGGCACGCCGAGGATAACCATCGAAGGCGTCGAAGAGTTGCGAGGCGTCGAGCACACCGTCGTGCCGGACCGCATCGAGGTCGGCACG
>Ga0307990_1003611_pt1 | contig 11729 bp, 10 predicted proteins | sample EllFjometagen129_FD_203168 | JGI IMG/M metagenome (GOLD analysis project Ga0307990, IMG submission 203168) | Marine microbial communities from Ellis Fjord, Antarctic Ocean - #129 | ecosystem: Environmental > Aquatic > Marine > Unclassified | place: Southern Ocean | collected 2014-10-08
GCCCCATAAAGCCCATCGCATCAAATCGCAGATCATCAACAAGGATGAAGAGAAAGTTGGGACGCTGTTTCTGCGTATGAATATTTTCCAGCGTTTCCGATATTACGGTTGTTGTGACGAGCAGGCAGATGGCCGACACAAGCGCGTATATGCTCTTCATCGGACGCCCTCCATTGGGTGCGTTTTTTTTCATATTATTCATCCTTTTGATCTATGCTGACCAGTGGCTTCAACTTTTCCAATGGCCTATCGGCTGATCTTGAACGTTTGAATCTCGTACGGGTTCACCGTGCTGTTTACTGATCTGCTAGAGAAGTCAACCGGCTCATCTTCACGCTCCAGTAGATTACAGAGCGTTGCATCCTCAATGACCTCTTTAAGCTCCAGTTCCAGCTTCGACGTTGCTCCATGACGATCGACGACACGAACGATGAGATCATCCGAAAACTCTGCCTTCTTCACGGCTTCGAGCGTGATACGATCGGTATTAAGTTGCAGGAAGCTGTGCGTGCCGGGCAACGATCCCTCATGAGCATCGGTAATCATCGCATCCGGCGCATCGTTCAGGTCCGCAGCCTCTTGAATCGTATGGGCTTCGCGCCATCCACCGGCATGGGGATAGAGCGAATAGGTAAAGAAATGCTCTTCTTGATCCGACTCCGGATCCGGATTCTTTGTTCCGCGAAGCAGAGTAAGCGCAATCATACCTTCCAGCGCTTCATGCCCATACTTGCAATCATTGAGCAGACTCAATCCATTATCCGGCTGTGAAATATCCATCCATTGGTGAGCCGACACTTCAAACTTGGCCTCATCAAATGAGTTGCTTCGATAGGTACTGCGTTCAATATTTCCATAGGCAATGTCATAGGTTGCCGTACGCGTAACGATGGGCGTAAAGAACCTGACCTTCAGCAGTTTCTGCTGCTCGTGCCAGTCGACCCACGTGTGGAAATCAACACGCTTGCCCGAGCGGGTAAGACGAACCCACTGCTTCATCTTCGTATTCATAAATTCGCGCGTCACTTCAATCGTTGCACAAACAGGCCCCTGCTCAACCAGCTTTAATTCTGCCCCGGCGATATCAAACTCAACTTTGGTATAGGTGGGAGCAATATCCCATGCCTCATACTTACCGGGAACATCTTCATAGAGCTTGAATACGTTGCCGCGATCCTGCTCGCTAAAGACCTCGAAGCCATTACACTTATTCACCAATGTGACCACTTCGCCCTCGGAGTTGAGCTGCATCAGCATATTTTCATTTTCGAGTCGGCTCGCATCGGCGGCGACCCATGAGAACTCTTTCCCTTTTCCATCAACCACCCAATACACGGCGTAACCGGCCTGCGGCAATTCCGCCTCGAAGGCCAGCTTGAGCGCACCCGTTTCAAAGTCGGAAATGAACTGGGATGGAATCTCATTGCCGAACGGATCCAGCACATGGACATTGCTTTCGTGAATATCAACTTTAACCAGCGTATGGCGCTCCTGCGCCAATGAGTTGAATACAACGACAGGAATACCCTCGCCTGTCGTATTGATCCGGTCGCTGATATTTTTCAAAGCATTAACCATAATGCTCTCGCCCATTTGCGTGGCCTCTGCATAGCTATCAAGCAAATCGAGGTAGACGGGGGGAATATGTGTTCCCGGCAAAGAATCGTGAAACTGGTTGGTCAGCACGTGCTTCCAACCTGCATCCAAAGTATCCGCAGGATAAGGGAGATCTGCAAAGCAGGACCACATCTCTGCCTTGCGGTAGAGGATTTCGCAATAGCGATTTAACTTTTTAAGATGACCTTTAGTCGTATAAACACCGCGGTGTTCTTCCAAGTAAAGTTCATCATTAATAATCGGCAGATCAGCACCTTTAGCTTTGCTGTGAATGCTGTCCAGTGCGTTCTCGATCGTATTCGGTTTAGTCGGCGTCATTCCGGGGAAACTCTTGTAACGCTTCATATATTCCAACATTTCGGGATCGGGTCCGCCACCGCCATCGCCCCAGCCATAGTTGTACATACTTTCCCCGACAGTTTCCTTGTCACTGAACAGCTCCCAGTGGTCGCCCAGGTGGTACGGCTCATTGGTTCCGATAAAGTGAGTCGGCGGCATCAACGAAAATACACGGGAGCCGTCGGGCCCCTGCCACCAGAAGTCGTGTTTAGTCCATTTATTCGTATCATTCCAGGTGCCCATTTTATGAGTCACAAAATACTCCAGACCGGATTTCTTCAGGATCTGAGGCATCGTCCAGGCATTACCGAATACATCCGGACACCAACAGGTCCTCGGGGTGACATCAAACTCCTGTTCAAGAAACTTCACCCCATGCTGAATCTGACGCACAAACGACTCGCCGCTGATCAGGTTGCAATCCGGTTCTACCCAGAAGGCACCAATCACTTCCCAGCGTCCCTCCTTCACACGTTCTTTTACCTCTTCGAACATTGTAGGATAGTTTTCTTTCATCTCGTGATACATCAAGGGCTGGCTCTGAGAGAAAATATAATCGGGATACTGTTCCATCAGTCGCAAGGTAGAAGCGTGCGTACGCCCTAGTTTGCGAACGAATTCGGCGTGCGTCCAAAGGAAGACCACATCCAGATGCGAGTTGCCACACAGGTGCATAAGCCCATCCATCTGGAACCGATCCGTCTCATACACCTCTCTGCGCAAAATTTCGCGCGCTTTCACCGCATTCTCCCGGGCTTTAACCGGATCGCTTTCGTTTTGATTAATCATCCAGATGGCTTTATCAAAACCGGCCTTCAGATAGGCTAAGATAGAACGTTCCAATCCTTCCCATACGAGCACATTATAGGCCGCCTTGAAGTCCCAATAGATGTCACTCATCTCTTGATCGATCGTCGCAAAATGCGAACACTCAAACCGCTTGATCTCGCTCTCTCCAAAATGCCAGAAGATGTAGGCCTCGGCCTCCAGGTTGTAGCTTTCATCACCAGCCGCGCAATCGGTCAGAAGAACCGTATCACGAAACGGGTCCAGTCCATGGTAGGGCTTGCCGTCCACATAGAGTAGACCATCACCGCTAAAGTAAATCTTGAGGGCCACCTTCTGACCCGCAAAGTGCTCCGGCATCTGGGCTTTGCATCGGAACTCTGCACTCCCGTCAGGGCCGCCCCAAGTGTCGCCCACCTTAATCGGCGCCCAGTCGCTATGAAACTGCTTTTCCCGCTTGCGCGTGTAGATAAACTCTCTGAACTCCCACCCTTCTAGGGCAACCGTTTCAGGATTAATTAGCTTCTTGAGTGAGTTAATCTTAATTTCAATAGTTTCTTCAAAGGAAATGATGCGACGTTTCTTATCCTTCACCTCCTGGCGCCACCGCCCGAGAACTTCATCTATTCCATTTTGTGCATGTTCAGCCATTCTATCATTCTCCAATAATTACGGCGCCTGAGCGCCACCTAAATCCCCGTGAAATGGCGGGTTAAAATGTACGTTCCATCAGCGCTTTTCGTATAATTGATCGAAAAATCCATGTCACCTCAGGCATTTTCACACCGTTGGATTCATCGCGCAGGAACAGCAGACTCAGTGCGCCGATTTATCCCTACAACCGTTAATTTTCGACTTAATTTCAGAATCCTCTGCGTAGTACCGATTAAAGTCAGGAACCTTACCTTCTTCATAGTACTGACGAATAAGACGCACCGCTTCCTTCAATTGGATGTACCGCTGATTTGGCGTGATGAAATCGTCCTTTAAAACGAATCTCGTATGGGTGTAGTCCAGCCCCCACAGATTTTCCTCTATAACAATTTTGGCCAGATAAATGGGATCTCCCGCCCCGCGAATGTGCCCTGCATTTTCTCCCCATACCTTGGAAGAATCAACCCCATCCCGCTTCATCCGTTCCTTCATCCGGAGCACCTCAGGAAGGTTTTCAAATCCGGTATTCTGTAGGATACAGCCGTACGAATTGGCTACCTGCATCAGGTATTCATTGTCAATCATCAGACGCACTGGATGGCCGCCACCGCCAATTTCTGCTCCCGCCTGAATATCCTGTGGCAACATGCATGATCCGGGCAGGTATACCAGCGGTTTCGCCTGTAGGTTGAACTCTTTAATCCGTTCACTCACATTCCTGATCTGCATGCGGAATACTTTCCGTTTGCTGTCACGATACCAATAAAGCATATCCTCCCAAAACGTTCCCGTGATAGTTCCTGGTTGCGGGATCTCTACCGCTTCCCAATCCGCAAACGAAGTTCCCCAAGCCTTATCCGCCTTTTCAATGGAGCTGTACTTAGCCTTCATCTGTTTACGAAAATCCTGCTGCGCCAATCGGGAATAACAGGCAAACGCCTCATCATCTCTTGTCTCGTGTCCCGGAGTGCTGTCCATAGTCCAGTTGGCCGGATAGATCCCTTCGCCTGCCGGTCCCAGATCAACCAGGATATATTCCACCTGTTGGAGCATGTCCTTCTTTTCGAGCGTTTGCAGGATGCGGCGCAACTTCGATTCCAGCACCTCTTCTAGGCCGGGATACCAATAGCTAATACAGTTTCGGGAATACTGCCCGAACTGATCGACCATCTGCGCATCCGGATTTTTTTCAAGATACCAACTCGGAGGGCTCATTATAACTCCGGCAATCAGTTTCACCTTAAAACCGGACCGTTTAACCTCATCCAACAGCGTATCGCAGGCTGCGTCGTTCCACTGCCCCTCTACCTGTTCAAAAGCATTCCACAGGGTATGAATGCGAACCATCTGACAGCCTGCCTGCCTGTACAAATCATAACGTTGACGGATCATCTCTGCGGAATGGGCGTCCCAATCCGGATGATCTGAAAAACAGATTCGGCTCCGATCGGAAAAACCAACTGATTGATTGAGGTCTACCGCAGGTTTCATTCCCTGTACCGAAAGCGCCCCAAAAGCCATAATTAGATTAAATATGTGAATACGGTTCATCCCAAAATCTCCAGCTCATTATTCGATACCATTTTCGATATCTTTAGTTGTCAAATGTCATACTTTGAATAACACAAAAAACAAGGCCTGTTCGCAGAAGAGCCCTCTCCAATGAATCATTTGCGTTCAAACAAAAAAATCTTCTCCAAAATACCAACATAAAAATATTTCACCATTAACCCCATCAATGGTCAATACCAATTATGGTATTCTTAAAACTAGGGATTTTGAGTTTTGAAGCAAGCAGATTTCAACCGACAAAAATTTATATAGACATTGAGAAAAATGCCATTATAGCGCAGGTCTGAATGGCGACTGTCTGCTATCTGGCTTGGCCTGCTTCAATTACATACATAAAAATTGGGTCCAGTATGTCCGACTTTGTTCTCGGTTGACAGAAAGTCCAATACTGAAGACAACTCTACTTTAATAGATTTGCCAAAACAACGCTACTCTATAAAGTGATCGTTACAAAAGATCCCCTTATAAATGGAATTATCGTATTCGCCCATTCATGAAAAAAGAAGCATCTAGCTGAAAACAAACCTTCAATTAGATACTGCGTGCATATCCTTCAGTATTTCAGGAAGCAGGATATAACAGTGCAGACACCGTCTGCGACCCATCCTCTGGAGCCGGCCCTGAGCTTTCTCCGACAAAAAGAGGAACATCCTTCGACTGCACGAGCAGGGAACCCTCCCACTCTTTTTCACCTAGCATCCACTCCGCCACCTTCCTCAGGTATAGCGGACGAGCCCGTGACTCAATAGCCGTTAATGACTTAAGAAGGTACCGTCCAATCCCCTCATCATTCACAGCACACACAGAAACATCTTCACCGATGACCAAACCCGCCTCCTTCAATGCCCGCATAGTACCAATCGCACAGGGACCGGTTGTACAGAAAAGGGCAGTGCCAAACAGGTACCCCTCCCTCAGGAGTCGGCTGACCATGTCGTATGCAGAGGACATTGGACTATCACTTGGCTGAGTGCGAAGAACTCCGGCAAGGTCATGCCCCTCCAGATACCTCTCCCAACCCTTGATTCGCTCGACAATCACATCATCATCCGGTTGTGTATTGATGCAGTCGATTCGCTTATGCCCAATCTCAACAAGGTAATCGAGAAGCTTTACTCCAGCTGCAGGAGGAAAGAGCTCCACAGAGATAAAACCATGCTTTGTCGCATCCTGATCCAGAACTACAATTCTGCTCTGCGCACCGCGCATCTTATCCGCAAGCCAACGGGGAAGATTCTTAGCAGGCGGCACAAAAAAGACCCCGTCATAACTGGAAATGGTTTCATGCACCACCGGGTCTTCAAGCTGAACATAAGAAAGCGGTTTCAGTATAACATTTTTCCCCTCTAAAACGGTTACCACAGCGTCCCACCACATGCTGTGATCCCCCGAAAAAAGCACTGGCACAAGAAAAGCCACCACCGGCCGCTTCCTTCGTGCATCACTAGATGCAACCACATGAGCCTTGCTACGACCTTCTCTCTCAAGCACACCCTGATCAAAAAGCTTCTTCAGCGCCTTGCGGACCGTAGTCCGGCTCATACCGGTCTCATCAACAAGACGCCGTTCACTGGGTAGTTCCCCAGTCAGCAACAGATCCCCCTTTTCAATCCGCTTCAGCAACAACCCAGCACAAATTTCAACTTTACTCTCACTCATCCCCACTAAATACCAACTGTGGTTCACTTATTAAACCACAAAACACAAAAAAGAACTAAGCCCTCAATATAAAGCAAACATCTGCACCGACAGAGATAGCGAGACGAACCGTTTTTATGTTGTGCGCTACGAGGCGTATGCCCTTCGCTCAAGTTGGTGCCACATATGGTGGCTTGCCTTACTTTTTACGGCCCGAACCGCCTGCTGCTCTCCGGTTTCGATCTGGGCCACCACGCTGGCTCCAGACCGGGCTCGATTTCGCTAAGCGCGATAGCGAACTCTTCGGCAGTCAAGAAATGGGCGGATGACGCCCTCCATGCTCTAAAGCTTTGCATGGAATCCCAGGAAGCAATTCTCGCCCCCGGCGACAAGAAATCCTCGTCCTCTCCTCCGCCCTGAAATGGATGCGAAAGATCAGCGGGCAAATAGAAACCATCGGTTCAGAAGGGGTAGAAATGAGGAAAAAATCGTACACGGCCGTTGGCTTTACGCCTCCTTTAGCAATGCCGCCTCATCCAAGGGTGCCTCCTGCTTCCCATCATCCAAAAACTCCAACAACTGAGCCTTAACCTACATCCAATTGTCTTGTGTCATGGTATGAAGCAAAGGAAGCATGTATCCTTGCATAATAAGAAGTTCGTAATCCTCAACGGATAAAACGCTTTTGTTAATGAGTATCTTGAGCAAATTAGCCAGCTTTACCTCCGAAGCGTAGTCCTCAAAGGGCAATTTACCAGGGATATTGAGGCAGGATTCATTGGTGCATCTCTTTTTTTCGTTTCAGATTTCATTACAGATACCTCATCTTGTTTTCTGCCTCCGAAGAGCCCTGGCCCTGCATTCACTCCTCAACAAACCAATCTCGAACACTCCCTGCTCTCTGCTTAATTCCTATCCCCTTCGATTTTCTTTTTTGCAAATCTCAACTTGTTGATGGCCACATAATCTGCAAGCAGCGTGTGCTGCAGACGGGTGCGTCCGCCCTCTTCTACACATTTCTCGTCGATGTTCAAAAACAGAGGCACCACTCCGGATTCATCGGATTTTTCCCGGTGGATCTGGGCTACTACCAGTTAGTAGAACCCAAAAACGGTCGACTGCATTTTTGGCGGCAATTGATTCGAGTATTTCATTCAGCGGCGGTTCGAAAGGTTTCCCCTGCCCGCCAGTAGTGACGATATCGGTCAGCTCTGCCTCTAGCTCGAAACGTGTCCATTTGCTGAGGCCGCGCGCAGGACCCGCACCAAGAGCCTCGGCGAATGGCATCAACTTAAATCGTTTGCCGGCCTGAACGGCGCGGTAAACCGACTGCCCCAGACGCACGCAGCCTTCCCATAGAATCGGAAGCAACCAGTACAGAAAGATAAACAGCCGTTGTAGGAAAATCCAAACCATCTGCGCTAGCAGTCTGCCGGACTTAGACGACGAATTGCATATCAATATTTACTAAATTGCGCCAGACTGTCTATATCTTAATAAAAAGAACCTTGACCATACGACTCAAAACCCTCGACCGCAACACCCCGCTGCTTCTTCCGCCTGATTTGCACGATTAGGTGCGGATCGGAGCTTTAACTCCGACAGGCTGCTAGAGTCGCAACTGATCACGGATTTCATTTCACTCCACTCTTGTTTAGCATCCACCATTTGTCTATTTTGCGAAATAGGCAAATAAGGGAAGACCACAATGGAGCTCTACGACATTAAGCGAATTGATTATGATAAACAGGCGAAGGTGATGAAGGCACTGGCCCATTCATCGCGCCTGCTGATTGTTCAGGCCTTAATGGATCACGAATTGTGCGTTTGCGAGCTGCACGAGTTGCTTCCGCACAATCTATCGACAGTATCTCGCCATCTTTCTGTCCTTAAAAATGCAGGTCTGCTAAGTGAAGAAAAGCGCGGACTCTACGTTTATTACCACTTGACCTGCCCCTGTATTAACACGTTTTTATCCTGCGTGACTCAGATCACCGGAGAAGCAAAGGAGCCCGTATGAAAGCAAAACTGAAAAGCAAACTCATCACATTTATGATTCTGATCATTGCGGTGGTCGGTATTGTTGAGTTTCAAAAATACATGCAGCGACAAGCAACGAAGTGTGTCAACGGGACCTGCAAACTTCCAGCGGAACAAGCCGGGGCCATTGTCGGGCCGCAAAGCGTTCCAATGATGCGATCTTCCTTGCAAGCTAAGCGCAAGCCCCTGCCCCGGCTGATCGATTTTGGCGATGGAACGAGCGCAACCTGCAAAATGATGAATGTGATTCTCGAAAATTTGGCCGGCGAATACAACGGCCGACTCATCATTCAGCTGATTGACACATCCGAAAATAAAACCAAAGCGGAGCAGTACGGGATCCGCACGATCCCAACCCAGATTTTTCTGAATGCCGAAGGCAATGAACTGTTCCGGCATGAAGGATTTATCTCAAAAGCGGATATCGTGAAAAAGTGGGCGAAACTGGGCATATCACTTTAAATTTCCATCATTCGCTGGAGAAATAATATAATCGGACTATTCACCCAAATGACCCATGCCATGAAAGGTTCGGCAGGGATTGCGCTGAGTGCCGCATTTATTTGGGGTGCACTCAACGTTTGGCTGAGCCCTTATCACGTGGCAAGCATTCCACTGATTGCCGGCCTGTTTGACGAAAGAAAAAAAACCGCAACGTGGTTGCAAAGGAATGAAAATGGAAAAACTGAAAATCCTGTTTTTATGTACCGGAAACTCCTGTCGCAGTCAAATGGCCGAAGGGTGGGCGCACGCGCTCAAAAGTGATGTGCTGGAACCCTACTCCGCCGGGATTGAAACCCACGGACTCAACCCCAATGCCGTGAAAGTTATGGCGGAGGCCAGTGTCGACATCACAAAACAGAAATCAAAAAACATCAATGATCTGATACACATCCCGCTAGATGTGGTGATTACCGTATGCGGTCATGCACACGAAACCTGTCCGGTCTTCCCTGCCAACGCCCGCATCGTACACGTCGGCTTTGACGACCCGCCGGAACTCGCCCGCGAGCTGGCTGAGGCCGGTGCAAACGAAGAGGAGCAACTCGATGCCTACCGCCGTGTGCGCGACGAAATCAAAGCATTCGTTGAACAGCTCCCCGACAACCTGGAGGAGAATGCATCGTAATTGGGCCACGGATGGCAGGACGATCCCGCGGATAAAGCAGAAGGCTCATGATATATGAAAAGGAAACGTCATGAAGTCACTGAATATTTCAGGGGGCATTGCCGTAAACTTTGGAAAACAACAACTTGAGATAACGGGGCTTTCCATTTAGTAATCAATCATCCGAGGGATTGCTTTGCCATCCGCGGGACAAAAAGTAATTTAGCAATAATGTTTAACTGGTTGAAAAATTTAATCACCCGTTTGGTGGAAGGTGTTTTTAAAACACCGCGGGTCGAATGGCTGTTCAATTTTCTGTTTTAACAAAGGATACTCCATGACTCACCGCTGCCGCAAAACAACCTGCTGTCCGCCAAAACGCGAGGTCTGGATGACCGGCTTCATCGAAACACCGGCCGGAAAAGTTCCAAGGATTGGAACCTGCCTAACCATTCATGACGTGCTGGGCGCACTGAAAGTCCGCTTCGCGGTCGGACGCCACAACTACACCATCCCCCCGGGCCTCTATGCGTTCGGCGAACCGACTGCGGAGTCGCCGGTTTTTGTTTCCGCAAACTACAAACTCTCCTTCGACCACCTGCGCAACGCACTCGACGGCACCAACGGATGGGTGATGGTGCTCGATACCCAAGGCATCAATGTCTGGTGTGCTGCCAGCAAAGGCACCTTCGGCACCGGGGAAATCGTCAACCGTGTACAACAAACAAAACTGGATCAAGTGGTGAACCACCGCAAGCTGATTGTCCCGCAGCTCGGCGCGCCGGGCGTGTCGGCCACTGACGTGGCGAAACAGTGCGGCTTCAGCGTCCTCTACGGCCCCGTCCGCGCCGAAGACATTCCCTTCTTTTTAAAAAACAACTTCACCTCTACGCCCCCAATGCGTCGCGTTCGTTTCGCCCTGCGCGACCGCATCGCCGTCATTCCCGTCGAGCTGATTATCTGGTTCAAACAGGCACTGATTCTCGCGGCGGCTCTCGCCCTGCTCAGCGGATTCTCGCGCGACGGCTACAGCCTGACCCATGCGCCACATGCGTTCGGGCTGGTCTTTATAGCATGGCTCACCGGCGGCGCGCTGGTTCCACTGTTTCTACCCTTTATTCCCAGCCGAGCTTTTTCCCTAAAAGGAGTTTGGGTCGGTCTCGGTCTTTGGTCTGTGCTCGGCACAGCGAGATTGATGGGCACCGCGCCGCTTATCGAACTGGGATGGGGGCTGATTCTCACATCGATTGTCTCCTTTATGGCGCTCAACTTTACCGGCACGTCCACCTACACCTCAGTCTCCGGCGTCAAAAAAGAGATGAAAATCGCCATGCCACTTCAATTGATCGCCACACTTTCCGGTACGGTGCTCATTATCTTAGGAGGTCTCTCATGATTCGGATTTTACATTTAATTATTCATTCGGATTTGGGTAATTCGGATTTAGATATTCCCTGCGTTTCCGGGCGCGGAGGGTTTCAATGAACTATCTAAAAAATGTGGCCACCTTAAAAATCGAACCCGAAAAATGCATTGGCTGCGGCCTTTGCATTGCCGTCTGTCCGCACGGCGTGTTTGCCCTTGCGGACGATAAGGCGTACATCATCGATCTCGATGCCTGCATGGAATGCGGCGCCTGCGCCTTCAACTGTCCCGTTGATGCATTGAGTGTCAACAGCGGCACCGGTTGCGCCAGCGGCATTATCAACGGGTTGCTCAACGGCTCCGGCGAATGCTGCTGCGAAAAAGGAAACGGATGCGGTTAGAGGAAGTGGAATGCTGGAGTAAAGGAGAGTTGGAATGCTGAAATATTGGAATAAAGGAGTACTGGAATAGGCGCATCCAAAAATCCCACAAGTAAAAAAATTCGCCTCTTCCGCAGAATCTGTGGGTGAAAACACAAAGCCATATACGTTCAAGCACTACCGGAAAGGCTTTTTCCTAGAAAACAGACCTGATTTTTCTCGATACGATA
>Ga0307990_1003612_pt1 | contig 11729 bp, 7 predicted proteins | sample EllFjometagen129_FD_203168 | JGI IMG/M metagenome (GOLD analysis project Ga0307990, IMG submission 203168) | Marine microbial communities from Ellis Fjord, Antarctic Ocean - #129 | ecosystem: Environmental > Aquatic > Marine > Unclassified | place: Southern Ocean | collected 2014-10-08
CTCCGCCAGCTTTGTCACCCCGATCGGATACCAGACCAATCTAATGGTGTTCGGGCCGGGCAACTACCGCTTCAGCGACTTTGTTAAAATTGGACTGCCATTGACCCTGCTGATCGGAACAACCTCTATCCTGCTCATCCCGCTGATCTGGCCGTTTTAGAACACAGTACGATTGAGATCCCATATCGATTCTGTAGGGCTGGAACGGGCCTCACCGTTGCCACTCGCTTCGGTCGTTGCTTCTGAATACAGATGCCTCTCTTCCTAATTTAATTGCGGTTTGAAATCAGCTAAAAATGAGTTACTCTTTTAGTTGAGGTACGCATATGACCGCACTGGCTGAAAAAATTTATGATGAAGCTCTCGACCTTCCATCTGATGAACGGCTGGGATTGATCGATAAACTACTCGAAAGCATCTACCCAACCGTACGGTCAATTCAGGATGCATGGATTGCAGAAGCCGAAAAACGATTGACCGAATACAAAGCCGGAAACGCCACAGCAATTCCCGGCGAAGAGGTCTTTAGTAAAATCCACACACGGCTCAGCAAATGATCTACCGTTTCCTTCCTAAAGCAGAAATCGGCCTGAATGATGCGGTCGATTACTACGAAAGCTGCCAAGCAGGACTCGGAACCGATTTTCTTCTCAAAGTCCACCAAACGATTTCGCGTATTGTGGAATATCCCGACGGCTGGACTGAAGTATCCTCCAACTGCCGCCGATGCCTCACCAACCGCTTTCCCTTCGAAATCATCTACAGCATTCAGGATGACTTCATCCTCATCCTCGCCGTAGCCAACCAACACCGCCACCCCGACTTCTGGAAAAACCGGCAACTTAAAACAACCCAGCTCTTAGTCGCTCACTAAATTTTCTATTACAGATAAATGAAGCGCCGGTCCGGTGTCCGATGACAATTCCCACCCACGGGCGATGCGGTAGCCGGGCAGCCAGATAATTTCACCACCGCATTCGACGAGCGGCCAGTCCGCGCGCTGCGCCTTTGGAATCTTCAGATCGGTGAAAATATCCTGGAGCTTTTTAGACCCCTCCATGCCGTAGGGGCTCATGCGATCGCCCGGCTTTGCCGCGCGGACAGTCACTTCGCGACCTGCAATTTTTCCGAGCGAAACCGACGCCTCCCATTTCCCGCGAAGGATGCCGGAGCCCTCTTTCAGCGTGACATGGGCAGACAGGCTGGAAGCCTGTCCCACTTTCAATTCACCATACTCATTGGTAATGCGGAGGCCTTCGAGATCGAGGAAGGTTGTTCCATCGGTGCGGGCTGAGAATTCGACAAACTGTTCGACCGCATCAAAGGTCGGGGTGACCCCATGTTCAATCAACCAGTCACGCGCCGCGCGGCGGCGGGCGGCTTTTTCGGGGTCATCTTCCTCATCGCGCAGAATTTCCATCGTACGCAGAATATTTTCGGCGGCGCGCTCATTGATTTTTCCAAGGGTTGGAAGAATCTGATGCCGCACCCGGTTGCGCGGAATGCTTTCGTCGGCATTGCTCGCGTCCTCGCGCCACTCGAGCTCCTCTTTTTCCAACCATTGGAAGATTTCGGCCCGGCGGATTCCAAGCATTGGACGGAGCAATTGCATCGCGGCTACTTTTTGCACAAGCCTCATACCTCCCAAGCCCCCAGGCCCGGAACCACGCGCCGCGCGCAAAAAGAATGTCTCCAACTGATCATCTGCATGGTGCGCAAGACAGAGGACAGAGGTCAGAGGACAGAGGTCAGAGATTACTGAACGAAAAAATTCATGCCGCGCGTCGCGGGCGGCCATTTCGGGCGAGATGCCTTTTTCTTTGGCGAGAGCCGGAACGTCGGTTTTCTGTGTGATGCACTCGACGCCGAGTTTTGCGCAGAGGTCTTTCACAAACTGTTCGTCGGCATCCGCCTCCGCGCCGCGGATGGAATGGTTGAGATGCGCGGCGGTCAGGTCGTATCCAAGGCGATGTAGAATGTGTAGTAGCGCGACGGAGTCCGCCCCGCCGGAAACACCAACAATTACGCGTCCGCCTTCGGGAATCAAATGGTCCCGTTCAATCGCAGCTTTCGTTTTCTCAATCAAATTCACGCCGCACAGCGTACTTCCGATTCTCACTCATAAACAAGCCTATTGCAGTCCATGACATGGCAATCGTTCTTTCTACTCCCTAACGTTTAAACGTGTGGGAATGAAAAACTCATAAAATACTCGATGCCAATGTTTAATAGAATATTTATAGAGAAATAATACCCGAAAACCAAGTCGACTTATCCGCCGAGAATCAAATGATCCCGGTCAATCGCCTCTTTGACTTTTTCGATCAGATTCACAACCGCTAATTAACACGAATAAACAAGCATGCAAGCCGTCGACAGTAGTGAACGCTCGCCAAACGCACTCAGAATCTCATCTGGAAGCACTACCAAAATTAGATAAAGTATAAATCAAAATAGATTTACAACAAATCAGGTTGCCATTATAAATATAAATTTAATTAAGTGTAAATTATTGAAAGTTTGTATTATGGCAAAGCAATTCTATAATTGAAAGTCTTTCGTTGAACGATCGTTTCCCATTGTAGGGTGCGAGCGGTTGAGGAACGAGACGTTGGATCGCGTGCCACCGACCTCGCGCCGCTCGTGACAGGATCACGGCTGGAAGGTCTCGCAAGCTCAACCATTCCAGCCCTACAACCTCCTCCTTTACGTCTAAGGCGTCGTTACGCCCCATGTGGTCCAACCCGTACGCATAAGGGCCTGACCGGTGCCGTCCGCTTCCGGCGACCACGGCGCCTGATCAAAATAGAAAATCTCATCGACGACCACCCAAGAGATGTTGTCCGGAGCGAGCGGGTCGTCGGAGAGTTGCGGGTATTCAATCGCCACGCGTTCCCCTTCATTGGATAACTTCCCGTCGTATGGCCCAAAGAAGTTTTCCTGCCCCGCATTCAATCCATATGTATCACAGAACCGGGCCAGTGCCGCCGGATCGTTGTCTGGATCGAATGGAACAATCCAAAGGACGCCAAAGGGAAGAATGGTTCCTTCTGGAAACTCGTACGACACGCCGCCGTCAATGCGCCAGTGTCCGGCATCCGTCTCCGATGCAAGAAAATGGTTTAAGCACCACAGCTGAATGTATTCGAGGTTCAAGTTATCGTTGGTTGAATGATACATAACCTGCATCAACAACAACTCAGGCAACGGCTGCGTGTTCGCACCTCCCAGAGTCGAGCGCAACAAAAACCAGTCCGGCGCGCCGTCGGGCGATCGGGCATAGGAGTCGCCATTCGCCTGCCCCTTAAACCGCACCGCATCCACAATGCGATCGGGTGCCGAAAGGATCACCATTTCACCCGCTTTATCCAAACCAAACCCATTGGTGCGCCCGGGATGAAAGTCGTCTTCATCAAACACCAAGTATCCGCCGGCCGGGATGACGTTTCCATCGGGAATTTCCCACCGTGCGAGCTCGTCCAGCGTATCGCTCAACCCCCATCCGGACACATCAACGGATGTTCCCGATGCGTTATAGAGCTCAATTTTATCATTCGAATCAAAGGGCGCCGCCAGCCCTGTATCTGTATGCGCAATCAGCTCGTTAATCACCACGGAAACAGGAAGCTCGACATCCTCTGCGCCGGGCGACCCGCCGAACGTTGCACTGGCTCGCCAGTTTCCACCGTAGTCAAGCAACCCAGCCGCTTCCGTCTCTAGAGCGGAAGCCAGCGGCACGAGCGAGTGCCCGCCGCCATCGGCGGCTTGCGGCCAGTTGCGCGCATCAGAGTATGAGAATGAGATCAACGATTCCCCTGCGAATTTCAAGGAGACCTTTTCAGCCGAGTTATCGAGGTTCCCCGAATACTCTCCCAGCAAGGTATTGGCCGGCACCGAAGTTGCGGATAAGAACGCATTCGTATTGTCTGCCACGATGGCAAATTGGCCGGGCTCGAGCGTGGCCATCCCGAACTGAAATTCTACCGAACTATCCAACGAATAGCCCAAAAGCGAAACGGACTGACTGGACACATTCTGAATCTCAATAAAATCAAGCTGATTGCTCTCGGCGTGGTACATCACTTCGGTGATGGCCAGCGGACTTTCCACTGTTTGGAAAACGAGCTCGCGCTGCGCACTCCACTCACCATCACTTTTGCGGGCCCGAGCCCGAATCACGACGGGCTGTGTGATGGCGAGTGAAGCAGAATAGGTCTGGCCGGCAGGAGCTCCGCCAATGGCGCGCGGGTCCGAACCGTCCAGTGTGTAGTAAATCGTCCCTTCAGGCGTGCTCAGCGACAGGTATGTGCCGGACTCCACCACCCCGCCCGGCAAACTAGCATCCGGAGGCTCAATGGAGGGGATCAGACCATCGTCGCGCAGGTACCCAATCACATTATCACATCGACCCACAAAAAACTCCCGGAACGTTTCTGCGGCACTGAGCCAGCAATCGCGATTATGCCGGGAGCTTCCCCAGCGGGCGGCGTGAGCCACAATCGCACGGTCGATCTGCGCCATGCGAACATCTACCCTCGCTTCGCATTGTTGCAGGGTCAGTGCGCCGTTGTAGGTGAGATGTTTGTAGACCCGATCGGCGAAGGCGATGCGGTATTCAGGATTTACGCACAGTTTTTCATGCATCGTCTGGGCATTGAAATGATTCATCAACAAAAAGTTCTCATGGGGATACGGACCGGTTCGATCGAGGTCGGCGGTGGTATCGAACGAATGCTCGCTATCATGTTGAATCCATTTAAAGCCCTCGGGCGCTTCGCGGTTATAAACGGCATACATATTGTTGACGGTGGTGTTCCGACTATTCCAATTGATGCAATTGTCGCTCGCAGCAGCATAATAAATCATGAGGAGATAATTAATCATATTACCGACGTCAGACAGGCTCTCGAGGGCCGGGTCGGAATTGCCATCGGCATCTAAGCCTTGAATTGCAAAATAATCCGCATTGTTCATGAACCCGTTCATGGTGGCTTCAAAGAGTCGAGTAAAGGCGTGGAGATCGCCGTCAGTTGCCTCAACGCCTTCACCTCCGGCTTTACGTTTAATGGTATCGTAGTCGTCGGAATCACCCCCGAGATAAGAGGCCGCGAAACGGGCTTCGGAGCGCTCTTCGGTCATGTAGAGACCCCAGTAAATCCCATTGAGATAAACATGGTAGTACCGTGAGCGGGTGTATAAATCCCCCATGGCTGCCGAGGAGTCGCGACAAAACACATCGCGCAAAAACGTATTACGCGGATCTTTGTGCCAGGCCCAGCTGTAGTTCTGTGCGGTTCGAATATCCAGCTTATCGAACTCATCCACGCCCTCATCTTCAAACATTGCATAGTTGAGCTTAGGGCAGCCGTATTGATCGCGGAAGAAAAAGCGAAAGGAGTGCTTCGGGTTCGATGTGTTCCGGCTGAACCCGCCCCGGATGCGCAGCCCCATATTGATCTGGAACCCTTCGGACCCATCGGGATAAATCAACTCCAGCGAAGCGGGGCGTTCCCAGCGCTCCTGAGGGTTGACGTAGATTCCGGTGTTGGGATCGAACAGGTGCTCCTCATCGGTTGTGATGCACAGACTGGGAATGGCCAGGAGTGCATCCTGAATCGTGAAGGTTTGGTTGGAGGCATCGGTATAGATTCCGGCCACCACCTCGGGATCCATGCCGTACTCCATATTCTGAGTGTTGATGAAATAGGTTTCGGCCGGTTGCTGCACGACATCATCCAGAAAAATATAAGTGTCGGTACGCGAGAGGGAGGGTTTCCAGTCATCGAAAAACGCGCGACTGCGCAAGGTGGTGGTGATGCCAACGGGAAGGGGCTGAGAATAGACGGGGCTGTCGGCAACCGGCTCAGAGTCGTCAAGGGTATAGCGGATCACCGCACCGGTGGTGTTGCAGGAGAGCGTGACTTGTTGCGGAGTATCGTAGATGCCATGAACCGGAAGAGCCGTCGGCATTTCGACAGAGCCCGCAAATTCGCTGGGCGCATTGGGTTGCCAGGGGGTCGGGTTTTCTAAAATGGCGGGCGCGCCGGTGCTGATGCCGCTTGCGAAACGGGCGGTCAATGTGGGAACGATGAGCAGATCCTGCAGATCAATCGAATCGTTCAGCGCATGAATGGCCAGCACATTGACCCCGAAGCGTAGCGCCGGCAAATTCGACGAAAGGTCGAAGCGTTCATTTTCTAAGGCGAGCAAGTCGTGGCGCGCGCCCCCTGCACCGCTGTTCCACTCTTCGGTGCCGTCCGTGTTTTCTGACAGAACTCGCGTTCCGTTCAGATAAGCCACAAACCCATCGTCATATTTCATATCGAGCCAGAGGCCGGTTGCGGTTTCGGGGCTGGATACCTGAAAGGGGATCCGAATGTAAGCGGAGGTGTTTTTGTATCGCATCTCCAGCAGGCTCATATTGATCGCACTTTCAAAACCGGAACGGGCATCGTAGCCGACGCCGGTCTGCCCTTCACGCCAGCTAGAAGCATCGAATGAAACCTCATTCCACCCGGCCTGATCCGCGGCGCTGGTCGGAACATGAACCTTGCACGTTGCGCCTTTACTCAACAAATCCGATTCGGTCGCACCCAGAAACTCCCGCCCGAAAGACTCCCCTTCATCCAGCTCGGGGTACGTGTAGCCATCTGCCACCACTCCATCTGGGTGGACCAACGCCACATACTCGCCCGATGACTTCAGTTTAAAGTTGGTGTGCAACTCCTGCCCAGAAACTGCACGATTCTTGTCCGAGGCAAAAACCAGCATCAATCCGCCGGGAGCAATGTTCGTACTGGGAAAAGTCCATTTGGAAAGGTCCTCCGCATCGTCCGTCAGGTGCCATCCAACTAGATCGATGCTGTTGGAAGAATTATTGTACAGCTCAATCCAATCTGAAGCATCGCCTTCAAAGTCAATGAGAGAGCCGTCGTTATCCGGAACGACTTCGGAAATATAAAGATCCTGAGCGTGGACTTGAAGTCCTGCCAAGAAAAGGAGCATGAGCAGACTCCATTTCCTCAGCTTCGGGATGACTCGCGAGATCATATGAATTTCCTTTATAAAATTGGTGCAATGTATAGCATAACTGATTTGCCATATGAAAAACTATTCTACACATCGTGCGGGCAGACTGAGGCTGTTTCTTGCCGTCGGGCTGACAGCAGTTGCTTTCGGCAGGTCTGGAACCACCGGGCAACTCGACTATTGGATACAAAACGACGAAGTCTACATCAATCAGGGAACGGCCTCCCTCTCGGGTAGCATCACCATTCCCAACCAGATCGAAGGCCTGCCCGTGGTACACATTGAAGATCTCGCATTTGCCGACAACTCCTCTATCTGGGCGGTTACTTTCCCCTCCACATTGAAACAAATCGACTACCGAGCATTTTATAAATGTGACGGCCTGAGCCGAATTGACCTGCCACAAGGCATCGAATCGATTGGCGAACAGGCATTTTGGGACTGTCAAAATGTCACCAGCATCACCCTCCCCGCCAGCCTGATCAGCATTGGAGATTTAGCGTTTGCCAGCTTAGATCGTCTGGCTTCTTTTGACGTGAATACGAACAACCCGGCCTACGCCGATCTAAACGGCGTGCTCTACAACAAAAACCTGACCTCTCTCATTATCTACCCCGAACGGTGGAATAATAGGAGCCAAACCTATGCAATCCCAAACGGGGTCGAAGGCATCAACGACCGGGCCTTTGATGGTGCTGGCGACCTCCGCACGATCACAATTCCATCCTCGGTTATTCACATCGGAGACTATGCCTTCAACGGATGCGGCAACTTGACCAGCGTGGCCTTGCCCGACGCAACGGTTGCCATCGGGGAAGGTGCCTTCACGGCGTGCGGAAACCTTCGAGACATTACCCTTCCGGCGGCCACGGAATATATCGGCAAAAAGGCGTTCGAATCCTGTTCGAGAATGACGTCGATCTCCGTGAACCCTTCCAATGCCGTCTACTCCAGTATCGGCGGCGTTCTATGCAACAAAGATCAGACGCGACTCATCGCATTCCCCAGAGGAAAGAGCGATGTTTACACCGTTCCGGATGGCATCAAACACATTGGGTACCGCGCGTTCTATCGATGTGACAACCTGACCCAAATCAATCTGTCCGACACAGTAGAAACCCTCGCCGATGAGGTCTTCCGCAACTGCTACGACCTCACCCGCATCACCTTCTCCTCCAGCGTGAACACGCTGGGGAATTTTATGTTCCGGTCGTGCAATGCGTTGACATCAATTGACGTCGATCCGGCCAATCCGTTTTTCTCCGACATCGACGGTGTGCTGTTTAATAAAGAGGGGACGGAGCTGATGGCCTTTCCGCCGGGGCGCGGCGGTTCCTACACCGTTCCCGACGGCGTCAAAACCATCGGCGGCGGCGCATTTGCCTACTGCGACTTCGTAACGAGCATCACGCTACCGTCGAGCGTGGTTTCACTTGACCGCGAAGCCTTCCTCGAATGCGAGTGGCTGACTCAACTCTCCCTGCCGGGCAATCTCGAGCGCCTCGCAGGAAATCTGGTTGATAAAAGCAAAAGCCTGAAATCAATCTCGGTAAACTCTCCCGGATCAGAACTCGCCAGCGTAGACGGCGTTTTGTTCAATAGCGAAAAAACCAAACTCCTGCGGTTTCCAGAAGGTCGTTCCGGACGCTATGCAATCCCGGAAGGCACAAAAACCATCGACCCGCATGCATTTTATCGGAACGAGAAACTGACGAGTGTTTCTCTTCCTTCCAGCCTAGAGCTATTGGGAAACAATGCCTTTGAGAAATGCACCGGCTTGCGCACCGCGATTTTTTTGGGAAACGCCCCGGTTCTTGGTGGAGATGCCTTTAAAGAGACGCCAAGCTATTTCCTCGTTTACTATCTTGAAGGGACATCCGGGTACACATCTCCAACATGGAACGGCTATCCCTCCGATCTGCTGTATCATCCGCGACTCAGCTGGTTACCGGATCAGCAGATTGCATGGCTTGCCCAGCGCAATATTGACTATTCTGTCGACAGCACCACTAACCTAGTCAGCGGCGAATGGGTTTCAACCTATGCGTTTGGCCAGGGAACCACCAACGAGATTCAGCCCTCCTTTACGACGGATAGCGAAATGTACCGCGTTAACATTCTGCTGCCATAACAAACGAATCGCTTGCATGCAGGGACTAGATTTCGGGCCACAAATTAATTCAGTGAGGTCTGACCTGTAGCGAGAAGATAGTCGGCACGGGCAGCGTACACACTGCGTCGGACATCGAGCAATCGGCGTTCGGCCTGAATAAGCCGCTCCTGAAGCTTCATCCATTCATCGGGCTCTCCCGATGCATACTCTTGCAGCGCCTTAATTTCTTTTTCGGCTTCTCCGGCAAGCTCACCGAGCTCCTGCTGCTGCATCTGCCACTCCTCCACCGCATTGTTCAATACCCGGGCGGCCTGATTCACTTCTAGAGAAATTGCATCGCGTGAGGCATCGATTGCCGCCACCCGAAACGATTGTTCGGCGAGTGCCTGGCGCTTTTTTGATCCACCGAAAGAAAAGATTGGCAGACTGACTGCCGCCTGAACCTGCCATTCTTCTGAGCTGTCCGAATAGCCAGCCTGCACGTGATTAAACCACGGAATCCGCTCCGCCTCGACCTGACGAACCTGCGATTCTGCCAGCTCCAGCTGAGCGTAAAGCAGATGAAGATCTGGGCGCAACTCGAGCGCTGTTTCAACGGCGGGATTGCGCCCAGCTGAAACAGAAAACTCTTCCTCCGGAAGCGGATCCAGCAGCAATTCGTCGAGCGACTGACCTATCCACCCGGCAAGCCGGCCTTTAATGAGGTCCATCTCGCGCTGAAGAGTCCGCGCCTCACGCTGCGCATCGCGCAGCTCCCAGCGCAATAAAAGTGCGTCGGTCGACGTCTTTACGGAGGCAGCCACCTGCTCCCGGGCCAATTCCGACCGCTGCTGCTTCACGTCAATAAGGCGCGTGGCAAAAGCGTATTCTTTTTCCAAACATTGGAACCCGCGATAGAGCTGAAACATTTCGACCGCAACCTGAACCCGGCCCATTTGCAGTTCGGCAGTGGATGCCGCAGTTTTCGAGGCGCGTTCCATCCCGTCAGCTTTGAGCCGCCACGGATGCGGCAGGTAAAAGCGAAGAGCGGAGTCGAAATAGTTTTCATCGGAATCCACACTGGGTTCCACGCGAACCTCGGGGTCTTCCCACACCGCTGACGGGCTCTGCTGAAGCTGCGAAACCTTAAGCTGGATCTTGCCGGGCATCAGCCGGATATCGTTTTCGAGAGCCAGCTCGATCACAGTCTGGAGCGATACTCGATCCTGCGCCTGCACGGCCCACAATGGAAGCAGACAAAGAACAAAAAAGATAGACTTCTTCACTGGGCCTGCCCTCCAGAAAGCTGAATAGACCATGGATTGCGGAAGTAAATCTGGACCTCTTCCCCGGGCAGCAATGCCGCTCCGGACTCCGGTTTAATGATCACGCGGCGACCGCGATAGCTTTTCGTGGGGATCGGATTCACCCGCCCCGGCAAGGCAAACACATCGGGCGTTAGCGAGACGACGGTCGCTCGAATAACTTCTCCCACCCCGGAGCTCGGCTTCAAATAAGCCTTCATCCCCACCGAAACGTCGCGCGCATTATACTCGGACAAAAATCCGACGACGACGGGGTCCCGCTGAATCACCGACGACAAGACAGGCGAACCGGACTGCACAATATCACCGGGCGAGTTATACACCCGCGAGATGGTTCCGGCTGTATTGGCACGCAACGTGCAGTTTTGGATCCGCATATCGAGCAATTGAATTTCTTTTTCAATTTCAGAGGCGACCACCTGGGCCTCCAGCGATTTCTTCTTGATGCGCAAAGACAGAATGTCCTGCTCGCTGGCAAGATGCCGGGTCATCAAGTCTTCGAGCCGCTGCGTTTCGGCCGTCACGGCAGCAAGCTCGCCGACCAACGCCTGCGCCTCGGCCGCGAAAACAGCTTTTTCGGCCGTAAGCAGAGAAATGTCCATTTGAGCCAGTGCATCTCCCTTTTCCACGACATCGCCAATGCCAACAAGAAGCTCAATCAACCGACCGGCCTCGAGCGGCGCCGCATTATCGAAGGTGGTCTCGACCGTGCCGGTCATGCCGCCGAACTGCCCGCCATGATGGTAGATATAAACAGCGGCAACCGCGACAACGAGCCAGACGACAAATGGAACACGGGCTTTTAACCGGCTGATGAACACGCGGGGGTGAAGAGAAGATGCACGATATTTTTTTGGCATGATTAAATCTCCACCGTTGCGCGGTGCATCAGTAGATGAGCATCACTAACGTTCTCGGTTTCTATAACGGAATTGAGCAGCTCGACCTGATAGGTGGGATCGATCAGCCGAACCTGATAGGAATATTCAAGGCATTCGCCCTGTGTCGCTTCCCGCATCGCAACGAGCACGATGGAGGAGCAATACTGCTTCATCACATCGAACATCTTTTCCTGACCGTTCTCTACCTCCGAGGGTAGCGTGAAGTGAAGAAGGCCTTCGTAAACCCGCAAGGAAGCAAAAGGAGACCAGTGCAGGAAAAGAGCGACAGCGCAAAAAAATAGTGCGCCGAGAATCGCGACATGGTACACGCTCGCACCGCAGGCAATACCAATGGCCAAACAGGCAAACAGAAAGATAATATCGCGCGGATCCCGAATCGGG
>Ga0307990_1003613_pt1 | contig 11725 bp, 4 predicted proteins | sample EllFjometagen129_FD_203168 | JGI IMG/M metagenome (GOLD analysis project Ga0307990, IMG submission 203168) | Marine microbial communities from Ellis Fjord, Antarctic Ocean - #129 | ecosystem: Environmental > Aquatic > Marine > Unclassified | place: Southern Ocean | collected 2014-10-08
GTCATTCGGAAATACCGTTATGGCTCGTCTTTCATTACTGATTGGTCGTATTCAGTTCTTAATCAATGATGTAATTATGGGATTTATTAAGTAGTAGATTTCATTCTATCATATATTCAAAGACTCGCTTTCTAAGCGAGTCTTTGTTGTTTATGGCTAATAACTGGATCCAACTCAGCAACTAATTGATAAGAAAAAAACATATTTTCATTGACAACATAAACGTTAATACAGACTCTTGCATATCGTAGGAAACTATTCTATAAAATATAAGGAGTGTATTATGAAAAAGACAGTAATATTTATGTCTATTTTACTTATCGTGTTCTCTGCAATGGCAGTTGACAGAGATCCACTAACCCTTTCACATCATGGTCCGAGTGTAGCTTATTTGTGGGATAACCCTGATCAAAATGGTATAGCTAATGCAGGTGTTTGGTACACAGCACCGGGTGATTGCACCCTTGAATCTTGGGACCTCTATATTTATCAAATTATTGGTACTCCACCAGCAATTGTTGTTCATGTTTATGATGATAATGCAGGAGTCCCGGGAACTGAACTTGGTTCTGTAACAGTTGTGACAGCTGATCTTTTAGTATTTCCGGATTGGACTAATATTGACCTTACAAGCCTTGCACTATCTTTCACTGCTGGTGAGTCTTTTTACATCACTTACACTGTGAATCTTGGTTATTACGACACAGATGCTGGTGCCGCTGTAACTGGAGTTGAATGGTTGTCCGGTGACGGTTCCTATGCGACAACAAATCACACTTTTGTAGATTATGGTGGTACATGGTACGCAATGGGTAATCTCTTCAGTTTACCATATGAAATGTTTGCAGAAGCCAATATTGAGACTACCACAGCTTTAGGTCCTATGTTTGATATTAACTTCGATAGTTACAACTTTGGTTTGACAGCTATCGGTGGCGGAAAATTTGACACATTTGTAGTTAACAATATCGGTGGTGGAGAAATCGTTGTACAGAGTTTAGCTTTTACCGGTGATGCTGATTTATCAATGTATGATCCTAATGTAGGTGCTTATCCTGACACTCTTGCTTCAGGTGAATCAATGACTTTCTATGTTGAATACTATCCTTCAGTAGTTGGTGATGTAACAGGTAATGTTGCAATTACTATTGATGATCGTGAAATTCATGATGTTCCTATTACAGGTTCAGGTTATATTCATAACTCTTGGGCTGATGCAGGTGCTTTATTCGTTCAATCACCTGATGGAACTCAGGGAGACAACTCTTGGTCAATGAGTACCTCAGATTTAGCACCAGGCTACCTCCATGGTGAGAATTTCTTCAATCTTACAGCAAGTATTGGTGCTATAGATTTCTGGGGAATCAATTGGTTCCATAATGGTACTAGCTGGGTTCCAGTTGACACTGAAGATCCTATGGATTTCAATATCATATTCTATGATAACGATGTCTCTGGATTACCTGGAACTGTTGTGCAAACTTATACACCAACACTTACAAGAACTACTGTTCCCGACACTACCTTCTCAAGTGGCGCAATGTATAAGTATCACTATGAATTACCTTCAGCACTTGCACTTACAGATGGTTGGGTTTCAATTCAAGGTACAAGTGTAGGGGCTCCTGATGATGCATGGTTCATGTGGTCAACTTCACCAATAGGTGATGTTAACAACGGTAATTGGGATGACACAAATTCTGTATGGGACTGGGATGCCGGCGATCTTGCCTTTGCTCTCTATCCTGTTACAGCTCTTGATCCTCCAACTAATGTTACTGTTACCATGAATGGTGACTTCCCAGAGCTTAGCTGGACTGATGTACCTGGAATTTATAACAATATCTACAGATCAGAAACACCTAATGGAGTATATAGTATTGTCGGTATTGTTGCTGATGGTGCAGGTTCATTCTTGGATGTTTCTGTGACAGGTGGCACATATTTCTATTATATCAGTGCTACTACTGATATGACTGTTCGCCAGGTTATTAACCATAACCAGGGTGCTATTAGAAGAGTTCCAATTAAGAAATTTGGTAACGACAGAATGATGAAATAATATCTTAAAGATATAAGCAAAGGGGACATTTCGATGTCCCCTTTCTATATATATATAAGTTAATGACTATCTACTGATACAGATATCTCTTGATCTTCTGGGTAGGTGTCTTCTGGAAAGGTTCTGAAACAAGTCTTATCTCTTTAAATTTTGAGTATTGAGGGTAGAGATATTAGTTAATTCAGATATTGAAGAGCTAAGAGAATTCTCTATTTGCTTTGCTCAACTCAGTCTTTGCATACAGTTATGACCTGACAGATGGAATGGCAAATTGAAAGTGCCAGATCATAAATAATATTGACACAATACTAGTAATTATCACTTTCAAAACAATCAGGAGGTACAATGAAACGTATACTAATACTTACTTTTCTTATTCTAATGGTCTTTGGTCTGACTGCAAAATCATTTTATGTTGAAAAACTAAATGTTGAAGCCGAGTTTCGTAGTGACGGAAAGCTTGTTGTAGAGGAGAATTGGACCTACACTTTTGATGGGGGACCATTCACTAAGATTTATCGACATATCTCAGATGAATACTGCGATGGCGTTGACCCGATTGAAATTAGAAATGACGGACATCTCCTGAATCCTGATAACAAAGATGAATGTAAGATAGAAAGAGATGATGGCATGGTAATGTATGTCTTCCTTCCTAAATACTCTGATAGAAGCACAACAGTAACCTGGAAGTATGTGATTACAAATCCTTACGAAGTACATGATGATATTCTCTATTTTAACTGGATGCCTGTACCTTACAGCTATGAATTCCTGATAAAAGAGGGGCAGATTAGATTAAAGAAACCTCAATCCATAAAAGTTACACCTCGACCATATCCTATAAAACTTGTTTCTATGCAGGAATCAGACGAATTCTACATATACAACTTTGAAAATTTGAACAACCAGAGCTTCATAATCGGGTATAAGGGTGATGCTGATGACTTCAGGCTAAACCAACCCAAGTATGTTCAGACTAGAAAGAATCAGGAGAAGTATTCACTCTTGAATGGGATTACTGGCTTGTCTGCTCTTTCAATTCTTATCTTGGCTGTAGTGTTTGCCATTGTTGCATCTGTGAAAAAACAATTAAAGGTTACTTACAATAGATTTGAATTACCAAGTAAAACTCATCCAATCCTCGTCTGGAAACTCATAAACTCTCCTACTTCTAAACAAAACAACTACGGTGGGACTGTTATGGGTTTAATCTGGAAAGGAGCTATTCTAATTGATGGGAAAACTAAGAGTAAATTCTCAAAAGATTATGAATGGCACTTCAATCAGGATTATACTCCTGACAACCCAATAGAAGAAGCATTCTTAGAGGAACTAAGTTTACTGGATACAAAGAAGCATAAGCCTATTATTGAAATGGTTAAAAAGATTTCTCAGAATAGTAAAAATCCTCTGGGTAAGATCTTGCAGGAATGTTTCTTTGATGATAAATTTGGAGATGAGTTAAGGACTAAACAATTTACAAAACGAGTAGCAGTTTCTCTTTTTGCGATGATCTTATCTATAGTGTTGATAATACCAGCAGCGATTCTTTGGGAAAATGGGATTGGGTATGCATTTATACCTATGATTATTCTGACAGTTATCAGTTTAATAGCCTTGATTTACTATGGCTCACAGGAGACTCTAACCCTCTTAGGTAAAGAAGAAAGAGCCATCTGGATAGGTTTCAAGAAGTTCTTTAAGGAAAGCCTGAAGCAGAAAGATATTCCAATGGATGAAGATTATCTTAAAGAGGTGTTCCCTTATTTAGTTATTTTCGGACTTGATAAACCATTTCTAAAACTTCTTACAAAGAACAATGTGGAAGTGCCTGAATTCCTGGCAAAGATGAACTTTGAAGACTGGCATTCATTCTCTACTTTCAATGGCACATTTGTTGCTGTATTTGCTTCTTCAGGAGCAGGCGGAGGTGGAGCTGCAGGTGGTGGAGGTGCCGGTGCTTCCTAATGGCCCCGGGAAGCGTCTTGAATATAAACTGAATCTCTGGAGCGAATGGGCAAAACAGCATTATGGGTCTAAGGTCTTTAAAGTTGGAGTGTCACTAAACAGTGCTTGTCCCAATAGGGCAGAGGGTGGTTGTATCTTTTGTTTGCAAGACACATTTACTCCTGAATATAAACATCAGTCCACTACTGAGCAACTGAATACCTCTATTGATAGAATTAAAAGAGGAGTTAGACGGGACTTGAAGTTTATCGCCTACTTCCAGGATGAAACTATGGGTGCTATACCCACCGAGAAGCTTGAAAGTGCTTTTAAAGAAGCTATCCAGCATCCTGAAATCGTGGGATTAATAGTATCAACAAGACCTGATTATTGTAGTGATGAATTCCTCGATGTTGTCAGTAGGTATAATGCTTTCTTAGAATTAGGAATGCAGACAATTCATGATAAAAGTCTTACGCTTCTTAACCGGAACCATAGTCACAACGATACCGTTGATGCTTTGAAGAGAATAGAGAACAAGGGTATTATGGCAGGTGTTCATCTTATTGTAGGCATTCCAAATGAAAGTATTGATGATATCCTTGAAACAATCCGTTTTATCAACAATAGTCCAGTAATAACAGATGTTAAATTACATAATCTTGTTGCTTTCAAAGGTACTGAGTTGGCCGTATCTAATTATACGCTTCCCAACATAAACGAATACATTCAGATACTCATAAAGATAATCCCCTATCTTGTTGAGAACAAAACAATAAGCCGGTTGTTTACTTCAAACCTTAGTCAAAGTCAGATTGCTTTGAATATTCAAGGAGAGAAGAAACTCTGGCTTAATCAACTGCTACAAGAGATTTATACAAAAAATATCTTGCAGGGTTTACAATCCTCAATTGTCAACATATCAAGAGCTAACCTATAACAAATAAATAGCATAAGGTTAGTTTCGTGGCTCAAATATTGCATAAATATAATGTTGCGAATTATAAATACATAGAATTAAACACATAGGATGGAGGTAGAATGCACGGGAAAAGAAGTATTACGCTATTATTATTCTTATTAGTAGCACTGTTTTTATCAGCAACTCAAACGGATATTTTTAAAGTAATCTCTCAAGACTCACAAGGATTGGAGATTGAATTTAATCTACCAAAGTATGAAATCGGAGATGTAGATTTCAATCATGCAACATATCAGCAAATTAAGATGAACCATGAGATTTATACAGGTGAAGAGGGGCAACCTGAATTACCTATATTCTCAACAATGATTGAGATCCCAGCTCGTGGTACAGTTAGTGCTAACTTAGAGCTTAATGCTCAGAGCAGTCAATCCGGACTAAATATCAAGAGATACTATAATAAAGAAGATGAAGCAGTTGCTCTTGCAAACCAGAATGCTTTTTATCCTTCTGCAAATTTCCAGATGTCAACTCCTGCTATCTGGCGTGATGTTAGAGTTATACCGATCAATGTCACTCCATTCCGTTTCAACACTTCAACAGGGGAATTAGAAGTTGTTGAGAGGGGGACAATCAGAATCTCTTTTGACCAATCTGCTCAAGGTGAGAATGAACTTACTTTGAATAGGGGACAGTCTTCTGCTTTCAGAAATATTTATCAAGCTAATATCCTTAATTACCAGGAGAGAGATGTTAGAACAGATGATCCTCCTAGTATTCTTTATGTATATAACAACTCTTTGAATTATACATCTTACTTAAAACCTCTTGTTGATTGGAAACATCAGCAGGGCTTTGAAGTATTTACTGCAAGTACGTCACAAACAGGAACTACTACAACATCTATTCGTAACTACTTACAGAATGCTTATGAGACATGGTCTAACCCACCTGATTTCTTCGTTTTAGTCGGTGACACCGGTGGTACTTACGGACTACCTTATTATCAAATTAGTTATTACAGTGCAGAAGGTGATCATCCTTATGCACTTATTAGTGGTAATGATGAACTTGAAGATGTATTTATGGGGCGTATTTCTTTTAGTAGTGAAGCAGAGTTAGCAGTTATTGTTAATAAGATTCTTCTCTATGAAAAGAATCAGCTTTTCCCAGCTGCAAGTTGGATGGATGCTAACCTTCTTGTCGGTGATACAGACCCTTCAGGGATTTCTTGTATCTCCGGTAATAAATATATGAAAGAAGTTATGGATGATTATTCAGATGACTTTACATATACTGAGCTTTATGGGGCAGGCCCCTCATCTTCAACAATGGCTACAACCCTGAACAACGGCGTAGGATACTTTCATTATCGCGGTTGGATTGGCATGAGCGGTTTTGATACTACGACTATTAGTGGTCTTACAAATACAGCAAAACTACCAATTTGTATAAATATAACCTGCTCAACAGGTTCATATGCGGATACTGCTGTTACAGAAGCATTTATCAGAGCCGGTTCGGTAGCACAACCGAAAGGAGCAGTTGCTGCCATAGGGATGTCCACCCCCGGTACACATACTGCTTACAACAACTGTCTTGATGGAGGTATCATTTCAGGCTTGTTTGTTGATGATATGGAAACTATCGGGGAAGCTCTGAATAAAGGTAAAAACTATCTTTGGGCAAACTATGGAGTAAGCCAACCGGAAACGGCATCAAACTTTATGCATCTATGCAATCTTATGGGTGACCCAAGTCTCAGGGCTTGGAAGGGTGTACCTGAGACAATGACAGTAACTTATCCTTCTACAGTTTCAACGACTACCGGTGAGATTCTCGTTCAGGTTTCCGGTAGTGGAAATGATTTAGCAGGAGCAAGAGTTACTGCTCTTAAAGGTGATGATGAGATATTCGCAACCGGTACTACTGATGAGAATGGTAACATTTCTCTATCAATTGCTACTGGTGTTAGCGGAACTGTAAATCTTACCGTAACAAAACCGGGATATACACCTCATATGGGTACATTTACTCTTGGGAATACAACTCAGTCTGCAAGGATTACAAATCTCTCAATGCAAGTAGGCGCAAGTACTGTTACCTCTCTACAGCCTGGTAATACAGCAAACCTTACAATCACACTTGAGAACAATGGTACTTCTAGTCTTGATGTGGTTAACTGTATAATCACACCTTTAAGTGATAATGTTACTACAAGCACAAGTTCTGTTAGTTATTCTTCAATCGCTTCAGGTGCTACAATAGCAAACACAACACCATTTGTTGTCTATCTTGAAGATACATGTTATCCTGAAGAAATTGAGTTTGTTATGAATATCAACTCTATCGGTGATGATTTTACCAGAACCTTCTCCCTCCCTGTACAATCACCAAGCTTGATTGTTGATTCATGGATGGTATCAGGAACTGCCACAGAAGTAATGCTCCCGGGACAGACTTCTGACATCACTGTTACGCTTCGTAATATAGGTAATGCTAGTTTTGCAAGCAGAAACCTGTTAATTTCCTCCGGTAGTGCTGACATAACTTTCCCTGATGCTACTGCTACTGTAAGTAGTATTGCAGCTAATGGGACTGCTAATGTTACATTTAACATCACAGCAGCAGCTATGATGATTCCCGGTACAATTGCTCCTATGAATATCGCTGTAAATTCAGGTGGTTTTGATTACGACATGGGATTTAGCTTAGCAGTAGGACAACCTGCAGTAGTAGATCCACTTGGCCCTGATTCGCATGGTTATTACATCTATGATATGGATGATACTCGTTATGACCTTGCTCCTGATTATAACTGGATTGGGATTGCTCCATCAGAAGGAGGAAGTGGTACAAATCTTGGTTTAAATGATAGCGGGAATAATGCTGATGATGTAGTCACTGTCAACATGCCATTCTCTCTTAAATTGTATGGTGAATCATATTCCCAAATCACTGTATGCTCAAATGGTTGGATTGCCGGTGGTGTAACAGAACAGATTACTTTCCGTAATTGGCGTATCCCGGGTGCAGTTGGACCAAGTCCGATGATTGCTCCTTTCTGGGATGATCTTCAGATGGGCTCAGGTGATGTTTATGGTTATTACAATAGTAGCCAGCATTACTATGTTGTGGAGTGGTACAATGTTCAGAATTATAATGGAAGTGCTGCAGAGACCTTTCAGGCTATTATTTATGATGAAACTTATTATCCAACCCCGACAAATGACTGTCCTATAAAGTTCCAGTATAATACATTCAACAATGTTGATAATGATACAAGTAATGTTCATGGTGAGTACTCAACAATTGGTATTGAGAGCCATGACGAAAGCATGGGACTTGAATATACATTTAATAACATATATCCTGCTTCATGTATGGAACTTGGTAATAATACTGCTCTTTACATCACTACAGAACTGCCTGAGTTTGTTGTAGAGACAGATGTAAGAACACTTAACAATACAATTTCTGATCAGGGCGGAAGTGCTTTCATCGATCCGGGTGAAACTGCGACTTTCACTATTGATATTACAAATCTTGGTTTGCAGACAGCAACAGGTGTTGTTGCAACACTCTCGGAGAATGACCCTTATGTAACGATCTCAAACGCAACTATAAGTGTCGGTACTTTAGCTTACAATGATACTTATCAAGCTGAATTCCAAATCTCCGTTTCAGCATCTACACCTACAGGACATGCAGTCCCATTAGCACTAAGTGTTACAGGTTCACCTGCTGTCTCTATCTCTGAAAACTACGGTTTTAGTGTTGGAATTATCATGGAAACTTATGAAAGCGGAAACTTCGATAATATGGATTGGGAGTTTAGCGGTAGTCAACCTTGGACTGTTGTATCCTCTGGAGCTTATAATGGAACTTATTGTGCAAAATCGGGTGCAATTACTCATAGCCAGGAAACTGATATGTACCTAATTGCAGCAGTTGGTACAGCAGGTGACATCAGCTTCTATAGCAGAGTGTCTTCTGAAGGCAACTACGATTATCTCAGGTTCTATATCGATGGTTCCCTTGAGGATGACTGGTCAGGAGAACAGGGATGGGCTCTGCATACTTATCCTGTTTCAACCGGTTCTCATACCTTTAAATGGACCTATTATAAAGACAGCATAGAGAGCTCAGGCTCTGATTGTGCTTGGGTAGATGACATCACATTCCCACCACTTGCTGCACCTGTTCCTATGATAGACTTAAGTACAACTTCAATAGACTTTGGAAATGTTGTTCAAGGTATATCAAGTGCTAGACAGTTTATTATTACAAATTTCGGAACTGCAGCTTTAATGGGTACAATTGCTACGCCAACGGGATTCACTGTAAGTAATGTAAGCCGTGGCTACAAAGAAAACCTTAGAAGTAGAAATACAATCAACTTTACAGTTGGTGCATTGGGAACTGAATCATACAGTGTTAACTTCACTCCTTCAAGTACAATCCAATATTCAGGTAATGTTGTGATCAGTCATAACTCAGCTGCCGGAACATCTAATGTTGCTGTTTCAGGTATGGGTGTAATGCCTAACATCGTGGTTAATCCACTAACAGTTGAGCCAAGTATGCTTCCAAATGACCAGGGTGGATTTAATCTTGCGATTAATAATACCGGTGTTGGTGGCTTGGATTACTCAATTGGTATCCAGGATGCTACTCGTAATAGTGGTGGACCGGATGCCTATGGTTATGAATGGACAGACAGTAGAGAAGCGGGTGGACCTACATACAACTGGGTAGAAATATCTACAGTTGGTACTGCGTTATCTCTTGGTGACGATAATGGAGTAAGTGTTGATCTACCATTCAACTTCGAATTCTATGGTTCTACTAAGAGCAGTGTTGATATCTGTTCTAATGGTTATCTCACCTTTGGGACCGATTCTTCAGATTATTCAAATGACCCAATCCCAAGTGCAACTGATCCTGATGACATAATTGCCCCAATGTGGGATGACTTAAAGCCTGCTTCAGCAGGTGGTACAGGAACTGTATATCATTATTATGATTCTGCAAATAATCGTTTTATTGTGGAATATGATAATGTTAGCCATTACTATGCAAATTCAGGTAATGAAACATGTCAGGTTATCTTGTATCCATCCGGTGATATCTTATATCAATATGATAGCACTGGTTCTGATTCAGATTACACAATAGGTATCGAGAATTCAAATGGTTCTGATGGGCTTCAAGTCTCACATTATACTGCTTTTGGGTTGAATGATCTTGCAGTACTTATCTCTGATAACACTATCCCTGAATGGTTATCAACAACTACTACTTCAGGTTCAGTGAATCCTGGCACACCTGCATCAATAGCATTCAGTATTGACACAACGGACTTACCTCTGGGTGTCTATAACAAGAATATTGTAATAACTTCAAATGACCCTGATAATGGTACAGTATCAGTTCCTGTAACTCTGACTGTAACCAATACTCCAAGTATAGATATTCCGGTTGATATCACTGCTTCAATGGAAGGAACAAATATCCAGCTTTCATGGAGTGCTGTCAGTGGTGCATCAAGTTATAAGATATATGCAAGCGAAGATCCTTATGCAACTAACTGGGGAGCTCCAATTGCTGTTATATCATCGAATTCTTGGCTGTATTTTGGTACATCAACAACCATGAAATTCTTCCGTATTGTTGCTTCTTCGTCTGCAGCAAGAGGAACTCAACTCAACATTTCGAAATAAGATATAATCTATTTAATTAAGCCTCTTCCATCCGGGAGAGGCTTTTTAATTAGATTAACACTGACAAGCACGGACACAGATTGACAAGGTCTGATACTGACACATGATTTATATTGAAATCATTGTGCCACCTTACTGCCCTGCTTAAAGAAATTATTTTATCCATAGAAGAAGTTATGCACAAATTGTGGATAACTTTGGCCTTTGCCAGGGAGGGACTAGGGAGGCTCTAGGGTGGGACTAGCGAAATTCCAGCGATATTGGCGGGGGAACAGTGTCGCAAGGAAGAGAAAGAATGGAGGAAAAGTGAACTATTCTGACGATTTTTGTTAACAACAGGGGGTAGAAATTGAAGTAATAAATCCTGTTTTGAGGATGATAGAAACTATTTTCAGCAATCTAAGCATTTGATAAGTATTAAGATAGTTATTAAACGGCTAGTATCATACTAGGATATAACAAAATAAATATTGACTTCAAAGCAAAGTAAATTAAGTTAGTAAGTGTTCACTCACAAGAAAGGAAGTAAGAAATGGATTTATCAATGAGACAGAAGCAGATAGTAGAAGCGGCGATTGAGATTATTGCTCTTCAGGGGATTCAGAGCTTGACAATTAAGAACTTGTCAAGTGCCGTTGGATTGTCTGAAGCTGGGATATATCGTCACTTTAAGACTAAGGATGAGATAGTACTTTCTATGCTCTCCAGCTTCGAAGTTATCTCTCATTTTGTTCTTACAGAGACCGAGAAAGATGATCTTAGTTCACTTGAAAAGGTTCAAAAGTTCCTTTTTGATCGTTACGAAAGATTTAGTGAGAATCCCTTGGCAGCAAGAGTGATGTTTTCTGAAGAAGTCTTTAAGAATGATCAGCGCTTTACTGATAAGATGCTGTCGATTATGCATCAACATGGTGAAGCAATAAGAAATATAATCAACGATGGTCAGAAGGCCGGTGAAATTAGAGATGATATTTCTACTAAAGAGCTATTTCTGATTATCTTTGGCTCAATGAGGCTTCTCGTCACTCAATGGAATATGAAGAATGGTGATTTTGACCTCAAGAATGA
>Ga0307990_1003615_pt1 | contig 11721 bp, 7 predicted proteins | sample EllFjometagen129_FD_203168 | JGI IMG/M metagenome (GOLD analysis project Ga0307990, IMG submission 203168) | Marine microbial communities from Ellis Fjord, Antarctic Ocean - #129 | ecosystem: Environmental > Aquatic > Marine > Unclassified | place: Southern Ocean | collected 2014-10-08
GGAGAGGTATTTTGTGTTTGACCGGAACCTCTAATGGGTGACCCCTTTTTACTTACTTAAGATCTCGTTTTTCTGAAACACTCAAGGGGATACCCTTCTGTTCCATTTCCTGTTCCATTCGTGAAATCAGATTCGTATACATTGGGCTGTCCCAATACGGTTCTAATATTTCAGCATCTTCAATCTGATCGTGGATGTGCGCCAACATTTTATCTGTTTGAATTAGCTCGTACGATTTTTCCAGCCATTCAAAGGTTTCTTTCTAATTTTCCAAAATGGCGTATGTGCATGCAATGAACAATGCCATTTTAGCATCTGGAACTAATTCGTATCCTTCAATCAATGATTTTTGTCTTCGTTTCACATCATCAGGATCATCAGAATTTTTCCACTTATACATCACCCGAGTCAATGAGGCATAAAATTGCAACAATTTTGGGGAATCAGGTGTATCTCCGAAAGGGTCTACATGTCGCAATGCGACCAGATCATCGGAAAAACGCACCATTTGATTCTCAAACAACCTTAGATATTCATCATGCTTCGACAATTCACGAAATGAATTTACATGCAACATTCCAAAAACGTCATTGACAGATTGGCAAGACGCCACCTCTTGGGACAAAAACTGCAATGCCTGTTGAGGACGATCACTTGAAGCATAGACTAGCGCCAACTTGTAATCTATTTGCGAACGGTCTGGATTATGTGTTTTTACCTTTAAAAAAAGCTTTTCCGACAAGATGTATTTTTTTTTATCTGCATAGGCCATGCCCAGTTTTTCATAGTAACTTTCAAGATCACATTCTGGATCAAGCGCCTCAACTTTCTGATATAACAAATTGGCGTCATTTAACTGCCCCAATTCCCGATAACAAACCGCAGCGCGAAGACAAGAATCAAAATAATCAGAGTGTTCTAAGGATATTTCATTGAACCAATGTAATGCCTCTCGGTAGTCCTTCTTCTGTATGAAAATATACTGAAGGATTGTAGCAATATCTTCTTTTCGTTTCTGTCTAGATGTCTTCTGGAATGACAATTGATAATGAATGATACTCTGATCTACCTCACCCAAATAATATTCAGATTGAGCGAGTCCAAAATATACTTCTCCATATCCCGCCCAGTCTGCATCACTTTTTTTTAACTCTACCGCCTTTTGCCAACATTCTTTTGATCGTAGTAAAACATTTGTATTAGAAGGATCTCCCGTATACATCTTCCAGCAAATGAATGCCTGTTCTAAAAAATGTAAAATATTGGAATTATCCCCAGAAAACGACTCTTTATTATCGTCCAATACCGTATCAGAACGCATCAGATAAGAAGGCGTTACCACCTCTGCAACACTTTCCTTAGCGCAACACATTTCACCCATGCATAAAAATACACATCCAATTAAACTAATTCTTACTACGGACATTATACTCCTCATTATTTTCTAAAACCATCCTCAAGAATAGAAGGAAGTGGCCAACCAATGAATTTTAGAATCTATCAAACAAACCCAGGGAAAATGCCCCTTCAATAAGGGACGATCTTATCAGGCAAATCTTTAAACCCAAGGGTCTTTTGGAAAAGACGGAGAGCGATTCTCTATGAAAACACCTCAAAAAAGGTGTCAGTGCATGCATCCATGAATTAATACTCTGCATAGATGCATGCACTGACATTTTTTCCAGCTGAATTCCGGCAGTACTTTTAAGAGCCGGGGCAAGTCCAATAATTTGACAATGCCGTTTCCAAATGTCTGGAAATCCATGTAGGATAAACCGAGATTTACATTTGGAAAGTACTGTGCAACTTACCTCAAAACTAATTCGGAAATTGACCCAGACAACGTTCTGCCGCCCGGCCATCGCCGAACTGGCTGAGCTGTTTGAGAATACGACAACCAAAGAGGTTAACACACTCGTGGCTCAACTGACCGAGCAGGGCGAGGATGTGGCATTGGATCGCCTGCTGACTACCTGTGCCTTCCGTGATATCCAGCTCGATCCCACGGTTCTAGCAGAAAGCGCCGCAGTGATCGACGACCTGACACATCTTCCCTTCTCCTATACCCATCAGGGAGCGGAAGCGATAGAACCGCTCATTGAAAATGCACGCGCCGAAATGCTCTCACATCAACGCCAGGCTTTGCTCGGGCGTCTGGCCACAGAGCTCGCGCTACGTCACCAATCCCACCATGACGAGGTCACCCGACTCCTGCAATATCTGCAAGAGGAGATCCGCACCCCTCCGACCTCCATAATGGTTTACGATTCAATTCATATGCTGGAGCTCGGAGAACTCAAGGCAGGCGCCTTTCCGCTCATGACGGAATTTGACATTCATGAAAGCCTCCCTGAACGTCCACCGCCGAGGGTTATCGGGAACGGGGAAACCATACGCCGCCCTATACCTAAGCTTGGCCGCAATGAACCCTGTCACTGTGGCAGCGGCAAGAAGTACAAGCGCTGTTGCCTTGAGAAGGATCAAGTCATCCTGGCGGATGCCTCCTCCTATGCAGGTATCACACAGAGCCAACTCGCTGAAAATCCCGGTGTTGTGGACGATAAGGAGATCATCTATGGCCTTCGCGCCTACGAAATCAAGAAGCTGAACCCGGAGCGCCTGACGACCAATCAGCTTCTGCCCGCTTATGAAAAGGCCTGCACCTTTGGCCTTTCGGAGGTTGCTTTTTCCATGCTGGTCGAGCGGTCAACGCGATCGGATAGCACCTGGCCCTTTGACAAAGGGCACTTTGTAGATTTCATGGAATACGCGCTCGCGCACAATGAGATTGAGATGGCACAACGTGCACGCGTGTTGGTTCCGAAAGACAGCGAACTTGTCAACTGGGATGAGATCGATTTTCAATTCGACTTATGCAGCAACCCGGGACATCTTGAAACAATTGAGGCACGCTGTAAGAAGGCGTTCTGCTGCCTTCCCGATGAGAAGAGCGGATTCCGCGACCACGAGTTCTGTAACCTGGCACATCTTTTCTTTAACAACTTCCCCGCGCTCAGCATCCTCTTTGCACGCGCGGCCCTCCTCGAATGTCCAGACCGCTTGCTCGATAACGAATTGCTGGTGGAGGGTGTTCATGAGAGTCGTATTGATCTTGGGCTCTCCCCCTGGGATGATCCCGTTGATGTTTGGTTAAACGACTATGATAATGAACAAGCAGGCCGGGCTCAGGGCAAGGAACAGGCGCGGGAAACCGAAGCCTTGCGCAAACAGCTTGCGGAGTCTCGCGAAAAGATCAAAGAAGCAGAGAAAGGATTGTCCTCAAAAGAGGCCATGCTCGCAGAGTTGAAGAATGAACTGGAAACTTCAGCCGTCCAACAGAAAACCCGTCAGGCCATTCCCGAAAAACCGAAGAAAGAAACCCAGGAGTCCGCTCGCGATACCGTGAACCGCCTGCGCCGCCAGATTGACAGCCTGAAAGCCGAAATCGGTAACCAGCAGGAAAAGAGGCAGAAACTAAGACACGAACTGGATCGGGAACGACAGCACGCACAACGCGCCTCAGCTGCACAGGAAACCACAAGTAAGAACATCGAAAACGAAGATGAAGCAGCGCCCGCGATGCCCGGCGACAATGCCCGAACCATCATCGTTCCCGATTATCACAGCAACTTTCGGGACGCATGCCAGAGCGTTCCGGGATTGGTTGCCGCCAGTGCCATGAAGGCGATTACATCTTTTGCGGTATACGACCCCGCTGTATGGCGCAACGCACGCAGCATCAGACAACTCGCCAACATCTACCGCGTCCGCATCGGACGGAACTATCGCCTACTCCTGTGCTGGGTTCCAGGCCAGAGCCTCACCGCCCTGGATCTTATCCCCCGTCAAGACCTCGAATCTTGGATCAGACGCCACGCCTGATTCAGCAGAAACTTGGGTTCGCCGGAACCTACACCCAACAATTCTCCAATCGCTCGATTTACACACCTCGATATGACTATAATTAGATTCAGAGAAAGAGAGAAAGGGGCAGCCCGAGACCTGAGCCTTATTAGGCGAAAGAGGCTTTGCTCGCGCTGCGGTTTCCTCCAGTGTAGCGGCCCGAAGGGGCCGAGCTTAAAAAGGTGGTAAAATCTGATCCGCACGGAGTCAAAATCTTTAAAGTGGTGACTGGGCAGGTTTTTTTTCACCACCCACTCGCATGGCTCGTTGGAGGAAACAGCCGAGGGAGTCCGAGGGGAGGCTTAGATTCGAAGAGGCGAGACCTTTTGGGTCTCAGGCACGTAGCCGTCGGATGAATAAAATGACAGCGCCGGCAAGACCGATCAAGCTGATCGCTGTGGGCTCGGGAATGGCTGCTGTGGTTGAAATCTGATCGGAATAAACCGATATATCTGCAATGATCGTATCAGACTTGAACGCAGCATATGTACCGTTTGCATCGCTACCCGATTCGGCGGCAATCATAATGCCGGCCAGATCATACGTTTCTCCGTTTTGGACATAGACTCCGCCTCCCGAATCATAGGTCACAGCGTGTCCTTCGCCCTCAATGTTATCGAAATCTGTCCTAAAGCCATATGTGCTTCCATAACCAACATCGTCAAACTCGCTTGTTACCGCGTCCACAGTATTTGATCCCCAGCGTTTGCTTGCACCGGAGCCGTAATAGTATCCATCAATGGTGTTGTGATTCCCAATGCCATCATCATACTCCTCGCCTCGGTTCAGTCCGTTACCGATCATGGTCAGGGGGGTTCCCAACGAAACGGATGAGGCGACCAAAGTTTGTGCATCGAGTCCTGTAACCGTTTCATTGACCCGAAACATAACCAAATCGGCCCCCGAGCTGTCCGGGTTCAGCATACGAGTCCAAGATAATGAATTAATTGAATAGGAGTTTCCGCCCAGAGAAACGCCGGTCGGGGTATCCAGCTGTTTTATATGGTATGCAGTGATAAACCAGTTGTTGTCGATATAGGTGACGCTGCTCGGCTTGCTGCTAATCTGGCCGACATAGCTCCACCCCTGATCCGCGACCGGTGCTGTCGTGTGGGCGGTGCCGTCCGTTCCTGCAATCATCACCGCGTACCCGCGGACACAAAGCAATACGCTAAAGAAAAAAATCACCTTTCTCATATAAGACCTCTCCATAAAAAAAAGGTAACATAATGCTTCAGGTCCCTGTTGTCCAGCGGACAGAAAAGGGGGCAGGGTCGGTCTGAGACCTGAGCCTTATAGGCAAAGAGGCTTTGCGATTGCAAAGCAGTGAAACGGCAATTCGGGAATTTGTTGCTTTTATATTTTCCAATGCTTGGAAGGATCTTTTCCAAGGTCTGGAAAAATGGATTAGAAATCTTCCAATGCGTGGAAAAGAGAACCCACCCCCACAGTAGCAGAGTGCCGCAGCGCGAGCAAAGCGATGCATAATTTCTGAAGGAAATAATGAACAACGCGAATGGTTCACTAGAGCACAGCTCACTCCACGGCAGGGAGCTCGCTACATGGCACGCGCCGTTGCGGCACCCCTCGCTGGAGGGGATTTTCCCACAGAAGGGGTCAGGCCGGAATGGCACTTCCTTAAGGGCTCTAGGGGAACGGCAACAAAAGTTCTAATGTTTGGAAAGCCCATCACTCCCATCCGCGTTTATCCGTGTCCATCCGCGGTAAAAATTCTCTCTGTGTCTCCGTGGCCTCTGTGGTGACCCCTTTAAATGGGCATCCAGTTTGGATTGATTTGGATCGCCGGATTTGCGACAAGTTAGCGCCTTTATATGGTCATAAAAGGAGCTTCTGATGTTTTTCGTCGACAAACCCTACCTTTCCGATTTTTTCAAAGAAACGCTTGTGCGCCATCAAATCCCCGTGGTCGATACGGCCCGTGCGCGCGAAATGGACCTGCTTCCAGAAACCTTGATGATCAGCCCCGAGGACGCAAAACAAGCGCTACTTACCGGAGCCGTCCGCCCGTACAGCACCTCCGAAAACTGTCTGGAATGGATCAAGAAACAGCTGCCCGATTCCCCCCTGCAGCAATTTATCCGCTCCTTTAAGGATAAGGCGCAGTTTCGCCGAGATATTGCTGAGTTGTATCCGCACTTTTTCTTTGCCGAGTTTGCGATCGATGATTTGGCGAACGTTGACATCACAGACTTCCCGGCGCGGATCGTACTGAAACCCACGGTCGGGTTTTTCAGTCTGGGTGTCTATGTGATTACGTCGCAGGCGGAATGGGACGCCGCCGTACAATCGATTTTTGAAAATCGCGCGAAGCTCGAAACCCTTTATCCTGCGGAAGTGGTCGAATGGGGCCGCTTTATTGTAGAGGAATACATCGAGGGGGATGAATTTGCTCTCGACGCTTATTATGACGACGCGGGTAATGCGCATGTAATGGGGATTCTGCATCATCATTTCGCCTCGGCCGATGATGTGAGTGATCGCGTCTATTGCACCTCCAAAAAAATCGTGGCCGACAATTTGGCTGATTTCCGAAAATTGGTCCAAACCGTCGGAACACGACTGCAGATTAAAAACTTCCCTGTTCATATCGAGGTGCGCCGCCAGGCCGACGGACTGATTGTGCCGATTGAGTTTAATTCGATGCGATTTGGCGGGTGGTGTACGACGGCCGATTTAACGGCAAAAGCTTTCGGGTATAATCCATACGTGTCCTATCACCTCAATCAGCCACCCCATTGGGACGAGTTACTTGCTGCAAAAGGAGATGAAATCCACTCGATGGTTCTTCTGGACAACTCAACAGGCTGGGCGGCGGAAGAAATTGCCTCTTTTGATTATGATGCGGTACTGGAAGAATTTGAGAAGCCGCTTGAATTACGGAAAATAGAGTACACCGAATTCCCCTTATTCGGGTTCCTGTTCACTGAAACGCGCGCGGATCAGACGGCAGAACTCGACCGGATTCTGCATGACGATTTGCGGCGATTCACCCAGAAGAAAGAGGTCTAACCGCGTGAAAAGGGGGCAGGTCGGAATGGCACTTCCTTAAGGACTTCTTGAACAAATCCGGATATTTTTTAACATGGAGATAACAAAGGAAAGAAAGGGCGTTCCGAGTTGCTATAGGGGAAGTTTTTTCGGCTCTTCTCGGATGTGCGTTTTTTTCACTTCCATCAAGTCCCTGCATTCTCGGGGTAATAACCCCGAAGTCCCACGGATGGCAGAGCCGGCCCACGGATCTTTTGCCGCTGCGCTTCTTTTTGAGGATACAAAAAGTACTTTCGGAATACCTCAGGTCAACCGATCAAATTCTCCGCAATAGATCAGGCAGACCTGAGACGCAGTCAAAAGTTGCTGTCGTAAACTCCAGCCCAGCTCGCAGGTTCGGTTCTGCCTGAAAACATATGCACCTGAACGATTTTCTTTGTCTTTGATGGATGCAGACAGGGGTTTTAACAGTCTGAGTCGGCTCTATGGGCCGATAGGTGAGGCGGCATTTGAATTGTGAAACGCTCTGCCATCCGTGGGCCGGCTTTGCCATCCGTGGGGCGGGTCGTTCCCAATAAAACGCACATCCGAGAAGAGCCGCCTTTTGTGACTTTTCGTGTTTCTTGTGGCAAAAAATGAGCCCGCATTGATCGTCTACGGTGATTAAAATAACGTCTCCCTTTGGTCGGCTCGTTCCGTTTCCGCTCTACCAATTTTATTCGCGCATATTCGTGTTCATTCGCGGTTACAATATTTCAATTCCGGTCGCTTCCCCAAGTAACCGCTCCGAGGTTGAGAATTTTTAACCACACCTCCGCGGGAGAGGTCGTCGCCGCTTCCGTGCCGAGAGACTGTTTTTAGAATTTGTACTGCTGGATCGGGGAGGAGTGCGGTATGAGTAGGGACGCTCGACTTGTGACCCGACCGTTGATAAGGACAATGAATGATAAATTCCTCCAGCCCATCTGAACTTTTGAAAACCCAATTTGGCTTCGACTCGTTTCGCGACGGGCAGTTGGAGACCATTGAAATTCTGTTGGCGGGCCGGAGTGCGGCAGCCATTTTCCCGACGGGGTCGGGGAAGAGTCTTTGCTATCAGTTGACGGCGCTGTTGTTGCCGGGTTTGACGCTGGTGGTTTCTCCTTTGCTGGCGTTGATGAAGGATCAGATCGATAGCTTGCAGGCCAAGGGCGTTCTGGCGGAACGGCTCGATTCGAGTTTGACGGAAGAAAAATATCGCGAGGTGTCCAATGCCATTCGCGGCGGCCATTTGAAGATGCTGTTTGTGTCGCCGGAGCGGTTGACGAATGAACGGTTTCTCAATTTGATTCGCGGCCAGCAGATTAGTTTGCTGGCCGTCGATGAAGCCCATTGTATATCGGCGTGGGGCCACAATTTTCGTCCGGACTACCTGAAGCTGGCGAAGGCGGTTGAGTCGTTGGGCGTTGAGCGGGTGCTGGCCCTGACGGCCACGGCGACGCCGAAGGTGTCGAATGATATGGCCGCGGCGTTTCAGATTTTTCCTGCCGATGTGGTGAATACCGGGTTCTACCGTCCGAATTTGGAATTTCGTGTGACGGCCTGTAAGGGATCGGATCGGGATTCGCTTTTGGTTCAACGCTTTAAAGAACGTCCTGCCGGGCCGGCAATTGTTTATGTGAGCCTTCAGAAGGATGCGGAACACGCGGCGAAGCTGTTGGTCGATCATGGCTTTAACGCGGCGCCGTATCATGCAGGGCTTCCGACCGAACAGCGCACGGCGACACAGGACGCATTTATGGGCGGTAAAATTTCGATCATTTGCGCGACCATTGCCTTTGGCATGGGCGTGGATAAGGCGGATATTCGCTATGTTTATCATTATCATCTCGCCAAAGGATTTGAGAGCTATTTGCAAGAGACCGGCCGGGCCGGTCGCGATGGGAAACCCGCCATTTGCGAGTTGTTCGCCTGCTCGGATGATTGCACAACGCTCGAAAATTTTGTCTATGGCGACACGCCGGATCGATGCGGTATCGAAAGCCTCGTTGATGAAGTGCTCGATGCGGGAGACGAGATCGACATCACCGCCCGCGAGCTATCGCGGGCGCACGATATTCGACAGTTGGTGGTCAGTACGCTGCTCACGCATTTGGAGCTGTTTGGAATCATTCAGTTTGCGGGGTACTACTATAGCGACATCCGGTTTGAAGCCCTTCACTCCAGTGCCGAAATCTTGTCGGGCTATGAGCCCAATCAAATCGACTTCTTGAAGAAGGTTTTTGCCAGTTGCAAGAAGGCCCGCAAGTGGATCACGCTGGATATGGACGTCGCGATGGAGCGCAGCGGGCAGCCCCGCACCGTTATTCTGCGCGCGATCGAAAGCTTGCAGGAGAAACAGCATATTTGCCTCCAGATGGCGGGCTACCGACAACGGTTTCGTCGTGTGGAGCCGACGGTGGATCGTCCGGAGCTCTGTCAAAAGCTGACTGATCTTTTTGCCGAGCACGAGCAACTTGAAATTGATCGAATCGAGGCCATGGTTTCGTACGCTCAGGAAGAGACCTGTCTGACGAATCGGTTGCTCACCTATTTTGGGGAAGCGATTCCGCCGTGCGGTCATTGCGGGATCTGTTTGGGCGATGCCCCGGCCCAGCTTGCGGCCCGAAACGCAGCGCCGCTCGATCCGTCGATTGGGTTGCAGATCGACCCGCTTGCGCAGCACTATCCCAACGCGCTCGGCCAGCCGCGCCAAAAAGCCCGGTTTTTATGTGGACTCAATTCGCCCGCTATCACGGGGCAGCGATCGCTACGCGGAAGTCCGCTCTTCGCCTCCTGCGCCCACATCCCCTTCAAAACTATTTTTGCCGCACTATCCGTAGGGAGAAGGGTCGATCCTCGCATTTAAGCATCCGAAGGGGCCGGGGTCAGGGCCGAGGCCAGTCCTGAATGGCGCTACGTTAAGGAGTTTTTTAGAAACCCACCCCGCGCTCCGCGCACCCCTCCGGAGGAGGGGAACATTATAGATTCCAACGTGTTACGAGACATTCCCCGGCGCTTCGCTACTTTGCGTGGATAAAAAGAGAGTTTTTGACCGGATAACAGGATTTACAGGATGCCAGAAAAGATTTCCTGATCCGGTCGGTTTCAAATCCTGAAGACCTTTTGCGGGCGAACCTTTTCAGATTGCTTTCACTGGCACGCCGGTCAGTGTGTCTTTGACGGGGCAGGCGGTCAGAACATGTTCTGTCAGTTCAGCGATCTTGTCGGTGGGTGAGGGGGAGTTGATGGTCAGTTTGTAGCGGATTTCACTGAAACCGGGTCGCACCTCCGACAGTCCTTGGAATCCGTCCGGGTCTAGGTCGCCCTCAACTTTAACCTGCACGTCTTTTACGTCGACGCCATGCGCTGGGGCGAACGCATTGACTAACACCACCAGGCAGCCGCCCAGCGCGGAGAGAAGCAATTCAACAGGGTTAGGGCCGGAGTTGTTTCCGCCAAGAGCTTCTGGTTCATCGATTCGCAGGGTGTGCGAGCCACTGGTTGCATCTGCACTGACACCGGTGCCGGTCCATTTTACGTCGCTTTTAAATGTGATATTCGTCATTTGCGGCCTCCTTTTGTTTGAGTTGTGGGGAGTTAAGCAAAGGGAGTTTTTAAAATCAACTAATTATGACCATAATCATCATGTTTAGCGCGTCTGAGCATATTCGGTTTTCTTGAAGGTGTCAAAAAACGGGTCAGCCGGAGATTTTTTAAATCTGCTGATTTCAGATTTTTCACCCGAGGCGCAGCCGAGAGAGGCTGGCGCTATTGCGACGGATTCAATGAAACGAAGTGAATGGCAATGCTTGGAAAAAACACCGACTGTTCTTCGGACGGTGCCACTTCGTTGCCCCGCAGTAGCGGAGCCTCTTTCGCCTAATGGCTCAGGTCATCGGCCGCCCCCTTTTTTAGATGGTTGCTCGACGTCCGAACACTAAAAACCCCGCCGGGAAACCGACGGGGTTTGTTAACCATCAGAGGAGGAGAAAGACTCCTCCCTCCGATGTGCTTATTGATCTGAAGTTCCAGATTTAGAAGTTAATCGCGGTTCCAGCGTAACACGCCTGGAAGATGGCTTTGATCTCTTCAAATGTAGGCTTTCTAGGATTGAAAAGAGTACAGGGATCATTCATTGCATTTTCGGTCAGCGTATCCAGTTTTGCTTCCCACTCTTTCTCATCAATGCCACACTCTTTCAGTGAACCTACAACGCCAGCTGATGCGCGCAGATCTGACACGTCTCGGGCAAACTCTTCGGCAGACGTTTTGCCAAACATAGCGGCCAAGTCCTCATACTTGTCCGTTACCTTGGAATTGAAACGAATGACGTTAGGCATCAGAATGGCATTGGCACAACCGTGAGGCACACCGAAAGTGCCGCCGACTTGATGCGCCATGGAATGAACAATTCCCAGCCACACATTGGTAAACGCCATGCCTGCCATGCAAGAAGCATCGTGCATGGCCTGGCGGGCCTCTAAATTATCTGGTTCTTCAATAACGGTCGTAATATTCTTGAATACCAGCTCAACAGAACCTTTGGCCAAAGCGTCGTTATAACGATCGGCAATATTCGATGCATAAGCTTCTACAGCATGACTCAAGGCATCAAGTCCGGTATTTGCGGTGACATGCTTAGGCATGCTGGCACAAAGTTCCCCGTCAATAATAGCCACATCAGGAGTTAGCTCGTGGGAAACGATCGGGTATTTTGTCCCTTTTGCTCTGTCTGTGATAACCGAAAGACCTGTCATTTCAGTTCCGGTACCACTCGTTGAGGGGATT
>Ga0307990_1003617_pt1 | contig 11720 bp, 5 predicted proteins | sample EllFjometagen129_FD_203168 | JGI IMG/M metagenome (GOLD analysis project Ga0307990, IMG submission 203168) | Marine microbial communities from Ellis Fjord, Antarctic Ocean - #129 | ecosystem: Environmental > Aquatic > Marine > Unclassified | place: Southern Ocean | collected 2014-10-08
CTGTCTCTGGATTTACTCTGGAAACCTGTCAAAGGCATACTAAGATTCATTCTCATTGAAAACTCAAGAGGCCGGATAATACTCATAACCTCTGACTTAACTCTTGATCCAATGAAGGCTATGCAGTTGTATTGCTATCGCACCAAGATCGAAACATTATTCGATACCCTTAAGAATACGTTCGGCGCCATGGGTTACCACTTCTGGTCGAGATGCCTGAGTTCAGCCTCACGAAAACCTAAAAAAAACACGATGCAGGACCAAGTAACAAATAACCTTGAACAGACTCGTAAGACCCTTGATGCCATAGAGAAATTTGTAAATATCCATCTTTTAGTTTCGGGTTTCCTGCAATACCTATCGGTCAAGTTCCCTGAAGAAGTCAAGCAGAAGTCACTTTGTTGGCTACGGACAGAAAGTTCCAAAACACCTTCGGAGTTTGTTTCAAAACTCGCCGTTACGAATTTAATCACGGATAATTTACGCGGTCTTCGGGGAAACTGGATAATCGATTTAATTCGAAGCCGACAAACTCCCCTCATCCAAGAGCAACGGCGAAAACTGGCAGGGTAATCCGTCCAAATCTTCCTATACGCATGTCAAAGAGCTAAACACGCTAACAAATAGGCAGCGTGTTACGGTAGCGATACGCCAAAAGGCCACCATGACGCTATGTTGTTAACTTATGACTGTCGAGCACTTAATGAAGAGGCCTATTCTGTATATATCCCACAGATTCAACAAAACAATCCTCTTGACCATGCAGAGGATACTGATCTTTTCGGAACAGTGATACCAGCGGGGCTTTCATATGATGACACAATCCTCTATGAAATTATGCCAGAATATCATGGCAATGGGGCAGACATAACATTGACAATCACGGGTGCTGGCTTTGATCCGCAGATGGCCGTAGCGTTGGTTGACGACAATGAAGTATCGTACTTGGCCGACGACGTCGAATATATCTCCAATGGAAAAGTTGAAGCCACGTTTTCCGCGCATTCCATACCCGCAGGGATGTACTCATTACAAACTTCCCAGGAGTTGAGCCAAGATTCTCTTCTTAACGCTTTTGAGGTTCTCAAAGGGGGTAACTCTGACCTGGTAACATCACTTGAGTTGCCAGACGTTCTTGGCTATAGCGGTCTTAAGACGATCTACGTCAAGTATGAGAATGATGGCGAGATTACAATGTCGGCACCGCTCCTGCACCTAACTGCCACACAAAACAACAGGCAGGCGGCTCTACTGACTCTAGAGAGCAATCTGGCTACTCAGGGGTTGTCGACGTCTACAATGCCTCAGGGCTTCAGCCATTCGATTCAGATTCTGGCACAGGGATGTAGTCCCGGTAGGCTGTATCCGGGCGAATCAGTAAGGATTCCTGTCTATTGGGCTGGCTGGCTAAAACCCTGGAATTACAGCTATCCGCCTGTCAGCATAGGCCTCGGGATCCTCACTACCGAAGAAAATACACCGATCAACCATAATCAGATCGAGCAGGCAATCCAGCCTGCGGACATGGATGCCTCAACATGGGCAGCCATATGGAGGAATTTTACAGCTCAAACAGGCAACACCTGGGGTGATTATGTCCGCATGCTTGACGACAATGCGACTTATCTGGCAAAGATTAACAGAAATGTAACAGACATTTCGAAATTGCTCGCATTTGAGTTTGCACAGGCCAATGGTCTTGGCATATTGTCCTCTCTTGGCGGATCGACAGATGCGGCAGTAACTGCACCAGGCTTGGACATTGTCTTCAGACGAGCATTTCTACCATCAATTACAGGTCGCTATGGCACAGGTCCATTTGGACGTGGCTGGTATCACAACTGGGGTCTATCGCTTGCGACAGACCAAGACAATGCAGTCATTATTGAAGGTCCATTCGGATCGCAAAGGGTATTTCAACCCGATGGTGACAACGGGTATTCCTCGCAGCCTGGCGACCAAGGGCGACTGGTCTATACATTCCAAAACACATACGAATTGATTGAGTCAAATGGCATGAGATCCGTATTCTCCGGCCAGGGGCTGTTGAGTTCTATTACGGATACGAATGGCAATCGTATCACTGCCAGTTACACAAATGGACTGCTTTCAAGGCTCACCCATTCCAGCGGCCAGTGGCTCCAGCTTGCCTACAATTCCAATGGAAGGATAACATCGATCACGGACAGTACAGGACTACAGACTATCTACGGTTATGATACGGGATACGAGCACTTGACGGCAGTTGAGTGGCCGGATGGATACAGTGTTGGTTACAGTTACAACACAGGCTCCAGTCTCGCTTTAGAGCATTCGCTGGCTAGCATCGAGAATCCTGGTAGCATTTATCAGTACTTTACATACGACACACAAGGAAGACTTTCTACTGTTTCAAAAAGTGGCAATACCGAAACATTGTCTCTTAGCTATGATTCGGCTGGCATGATAGCTGTTGCTGATGCACAAAGCAGCACAGCGGAGTATTATCTAGATCAAAGGGGCCTTGTTGCTAAAACTGTTAATCCCCTTGGGCAGGCTACCTACTTTGGCCATGACAATGCTTATAACCTGACAGAACTAACGGATATGACCGGCAATTCGCACACGTACAGCTATGATCAGCAAGGGAACCTTGTACAATGGATAGACGCATTGGGCAACATCAGTCAGTTTCAGTACGGCACGAATTACAGTCGGATGACACGCCTGACTGATGCAAAACATAATGAAACCCAATATGAGTATGATGAAAAAGGTAACCTGAAGTCAATTATCTATGCTGATGGGACCGCCGAAAACTACACTTATGACACTCTAGGAAATGCAATAACAGCCACAAGTCGACGAGGTTCACAAATTTCCTATCAATACAATACGGCCGGTCAAACAACTTCAAAGTCTACGCCACTGCAGGGATTGGTTACGTACTCGTATGACACCGAAGGCAACTTGACATCTTACACAGACTCTACTGGTACAACTGAATTGGTTTACAACTTAAAAAATCAATTGGAACGTATTACTTATCCCGGGGATCGCTATCTTGAGTATTCTTACGATACTGCAGGTAGACGGGCGACTTGTACAGATCAGCTTGGCCATATTCTAACCTATGCTTACGATGCAGTTGGACATCTCGAAAGCATTACTGACGCTGGCGAGGGGGAAATTGTTTCCTATCAGTACGATGATACTGGCAGACTCTCGACAAAGACCCTTGGCAATGGAGTCTATACAAAATACGCATATGACGCCATGGGCCAGATTCTGAGTCTTATCAACTATGATCCAGACGATGTGGTACTTTCGCAGTTTGACTACGAATATGATAGCCTTGGTCGGCGTGTTGCCATGACAACACTCTATGGAACCTGGCAATATACATATGATGATCTTGGGCAATTAACAGCATGGGCGGATCCCGATGGACACCATGTTGAATATATCTACGACCCCCTTGGAAACCGAGTGACAGAAATTTCTGACGGTGTTCCATACGACTACACGACCAACGGTATGAATCAGTATACACAGGCTGACGATATCACCTACACCTATGGTGCCGATGGTAACATGCAGTCAAAGACGGACTCCACAGGGACGACAACTTACGAATACGATCCTGAGAACCGGCTCATCAGAGTGGAGGTTCCTGCTGGTGATGTCTGGGATTACATATACGATGGTCTGGGTAACCGAGTTGCCGTGATTGAAAATGGCATTGAAACACAATACGTCCATGATCCCATTGGCCTTGTTGATGTGGTCGGTGAGTATGCAGGAAACGGTAGCATGGCATCTCGTTATGTCCATGGTTACGGACTTGCCTCACGTATTGCCGATACAGGAGATGCAGAGTACTACTCGTTTGATGCACTCGGCAGTACCAGCGAGGTGACTGATGATTTAGGGCAGATCCTTAACAGCTATGCTTACACTCCTTTTGGTGAATCAATTCTCTCTTTTGAAACTGTATCGAATGCCTTTCAATTTGTTGGCGAATATGGTGTGATGCACGAGGGTAGCGGTTTGGATTTTATGCGGACTCGGTACTATGATTCCGACATTGGTCGATTCTTATCTGAGGATTTTATTGGCTTGCGAGGAGGAGATATAAATCTGCGGAATTATGTTTGGAATAATCCCATGATGTTAATTGATCCGTCGGGGACGTTGGGGGCTGAACCATCATTCGGCGGGACCAAAAATGGAAATAGTGGTATTTCATTTGGCATGCCAGATCTGGATCGAGGAATCTGGCATCAGTTTGGCGGAGACCAAGACCCTGATCCTGATTTTTTTGGTAGTGGGTTTAAAAGAGGACTCGAGGATGTGGCCGAAGGACATGACAGAGCAGCACAACCACGTATGAATGCAGACTATCAACCCAGAGTAATTCAGCCCTCAGAACCGGACAAACAGCCCAATGCAAATCCGAAAGGTCAGCCTCACGGTGATCCCTCCCCTCTCCCAGAACCGAGCAGGACTATTCATCTTCCTATACCTCCGGATATTGGTGATTCTGGTAGTGATCCAACTCCTGTCCCTTCCCGTGAAGCCGATCCAGACCCCGACCCCGATCCAGAAATCACCTTCACTCTTACTGTGAAATCTGAAGGTGGATATGGGGTAAGTATCAGTAGTAGCACAGTGCATGGTGGAACCACAGACTATTCGTTGGATGTTCCAAGTGGTAAAACTGTTATACTGACAGCACCCAAATATTTAGACATATGGACGCCTTTTCTGTCTTGGACCGGCACTGTTAATAGCACGAATGAGATTATTACCTTCAAGATGGATAGCGACAAGACTGTTACAGCCAATTATCTGGAAAATGATGAATTGTAACGTAGATGATAAAGGCCAAGCGGATGCCCGGGCATACTTCGTTACATTTGACTGGCAGAGTAAAGCCAGCTTTGGGTAGTCGAATATGTTCTGCTTGTTCTTGGTCTTCATGAGGCGACAGGCCATCATCTGGGCATCAGTGTACTGCTGATCTCTGCACAGTCCAGAAATTATCTCGGCGTCAATTTCGGCGTCAGTCTCAGTTCGATTTGTCTCCGATTTCAGTCCAATTGGAGTCTGGCTACAGTCCAAAACCAGTTTGTACGCCAAAAACACGCTTATAAAACGAACGGTAACAAGCACTTATAGACGTGATTTCGACCTCCCAAGCCAAAGATTAGAGGTCCAAATCCCCTCGAGGATGTTCAGGTAGTGGTATCCTCTCTGGGGGATTTGGGGGAGCAAACATAGGGGTAGATCAGTGTTTTGATGGTGTGTTTCACAAGATCGGGCAGTGTGCATGAATCTACGAGTTTAATCAGATCAACAGGGGAGAGGGGGGCAGAAATTCGCACTTTTTCGGGGTCCATGGTCACCTCTCCGGCCACCTTGGTGCCTACAACCTCACTATAACCAGAAGGCCCATTATCTACCAAATCAGTGAAAATGCTCACTTCTTAAGTTCTGCATTATCAAGGCATTAGGTGAGTCGAAAGTTTTCGTAACGGATTCAATGACTGATGGGGGCTCCATGACTTCTCGCTTCTTTCTCAAAATAGGTTCTTCTGTAGGTTGACTTTCGGATCTTGCCCCACACGGTGAAGATTGATTGTATTGAGTGTTTGGGTGGATTGCTGAAGCCGTACCCTAGACTGACTGCTTGAGTAGGGGGTGGGCAGCTCTGACAGATGAAATTGTAATGGAAGGTGTGCGATCTGTTACCCAAAAAGTCACTACCAGTGTCACTGCATCAATGCTCAACACCGCTGAATAATCATACCAAAGTGATTTCCTCTCCTTTTGCACCCAACGACCATGGTGGTCCTGGGGCTGTTTTCCTCCTTGATCGCCCTTGATACAAGGGTATAATCACCCTATGGTTATAAAATCAAATTTCCTATCAATAAATCTTTTTACGATTATCCCTAGCGCACTAAGCTTGTTATGTCTTGGGCTCTGTACGAGCGTGCAAGGGGCTGCTTACCCCAGTCCTTCGGATATCCCGTGGTCTGCCGGCTTGGATGGCTCCAGCGACGTGGAGGCTGCTTTTAATCATGCTCGCACGCTAGAGAACCAACAACTCGGAACAACGCTGCCCATGATAAGACTACCGGGGGGGTGGGATTCCATGGCCGATGATGTCAAGGCGGAATGGCTCATCGATTTGGAGCGCGTGAATAGAGGGATACAACCATTGGATGGGCTGGAAGCCAATGTCAATCAAGTGGCGCAGGATTACGCCCAGTATCAGTTGGATCATAATGTTATGGGGCATTTTGCCGATGGATTAGGGCCCTGGGAACGTCTCGAGGCAAATCTCGCCATTGGTGCATGTCATGACTTTCTCGGCGTCGCGGAGAATCTGGCCTATTTCTGGTCTTCCGCTGGTAGTATTAAACTGTCTATCGAACGTTCTGTGTACATGTGGATGTACGATGATAGCGGTAGTGGCTGGGGACATCGGGATACGATTCTGTGGCACCCCTACAAAGACAATAGTGGCCGTTATGGAAGCGAGGGCTTCCTTGGGATCGGCACGGCGAGTGGACCTCATAACGGTTGGCCCTATAGTAAGATCGTTGTCATGAATGTCTTCGATCCTTGCCCAAGCTGGGGTGCGGACCCGCTACCCTCCTTGGCGATTGACGATGTGAGCCAGAGCGAGGCGGATGGTGTCATGACTTTCACCGTGTCCCTCTCGTCAACCAGCGATGCCGAAGTCCGTGTGCACTTTAACACCCGAGATCAGAGCGCCTTTGCTCCGGGAGACTATGGTGGGACCAGTGGCAACCTTACGATTCCCGCAGGCCAGCGTAGTGGATTCATCTCTGTTTCTATTGTGGATGATACCAAGGAGGAAGGGGATGAGACGTTTGCGGTTGATCTAAGTGACGCCGATGAGGCGACGATTGCCGATGCCCACGGGATTGGGACGATTGGGAATGACGATGAGGAGGAGGATGACGATCAAACGGTACCGGTGATCCGACTTTTCGGAGCCAACCCCCTGACTTTGGAATTGGATGGAGATTATACGGAACCGGGATACCAGGCCACCGACGATATGGATGGAGATCTTACGGATCAGGTCATTGTTGACGCCAGCGCCATAGACAGCACCCGTTCGGGCAGCTATACCGTAACCTATCGGGTGGCCGATCGTGCGGACAATGTGGGGACAGCCACGCGGATCGTTCGGGTTGCGTCGGCCCATACCCTGACGATCGATTCCACGGCGGGCGGTGGTACAGATCAGGATGGCAGCCATACGATTAATCACGGTGATTCGATGACCATTACCCCCACGGCTGATACAGGCTATGGGTTCATGGGTTGGAGTGGCGATGCCTCCGGTTCAGATGATCCGTTGACTGTGGTGGTTACGTCCAATATGACAATCATTGCTAATTTTGAAGAAATACGTTTCCTCCAGGTTGATTCTGTGGCAGTCTTGGAAGGTGATATTACCAGTAACTCGGTGATTCTACGGGGCCGAATTTGGGATGATGCAGGTGATTCAAGCTGCATGGTTAACTTCAGGTATTTCAAGAAGTCGGATGGTTTTATGCATGGTATAAATACTGAGGAAGAATCCCTGGAGACGGTCAATGAGAAAAGCGAGTTTGCGCAATACCTGGATGGACTGGATCCAAACTGTACCTATGTGTATCAGGCTTGTGCACACAATTCAAAAGGTAGCGATATTGGCCGGTACATGGAATTCACCACCAAGCCGTTAAGTCCATTGGAAATCCTGTACGTAGATGCCCATGCCATGCTTGACCCTGGTCCCAATAATCTGACAGTGAGTGACCCGGACGAGGATGGCTCAGCAGCGCATCCCTTTGACTCCATCCAGAAAGCCATTGACGTGGCAGACGACCACGCCAAGGTGCTGGTAAGAGCAGGGCGATACATGGAATGCCTCCACTTCAGGGGCAGGCCCATTCATGTCGATGGCCTGGCGTTTAGTGACCAGGACTGGACGCCTTATCCCGTCATTGACGCCAATGACCAGGGTGTGGTCGTCACTTTCGATCAAAACGAGGATACCAATTGCATGTTGTCAGGATTTGTACTGACCAGAGGCAATGGTGATCAGGCCGCAGCAATAGCCTGTATGGGTAGCAGTCCTACAATCAAGAACTGCTTGACTGTAGGAAATCGTTGTATAGACGCTCAAGATCAGGCTGATTTCAATCAGGCAGTGGTTTACTGCGTAGACAGTAATAGCTTGTTAGAGAACTGCACCATTGCAGACAACTATGGCGATGCGGATGGATCGGGCATTTGTGTGACAGACTGCAACCTGGTTTTGGCCAATTGCATTATCTGGGGTAATGCCCCCGAACAGATTTGCGTGCTGTCTGACCATGATCCGATTATTTTAAACAGTAGCCAGGATAACGATCCATTATTCGCATTACCTGGCTATTGGACTGATCCAAGTGATCCTATACTGGCAGCCATAGAGCCTAATGTTTCCAATGCCATATGGCTGGAGGGTGATTATCATCTGATGTCTCAACACGGTCGATACGATCCTTTGATCAGCGACTGGGTCTTTGATGATACCACCAGCCCCTGTATAGACCTGGGTGATCCAGACCAGTCGGTCGGCCAGGAAACAAGCCCCAATGGCAATTGTATCAACGCAGGTGCCTACGGTGGCACCTGGATGGCCAGTCGATCTGAATGAACCGTTTCTTATGGTGATTAGAATCGTGTATCGAGATATTAGGCCGACGGCCGGTGGCGTCTCATATCACTAGGTTTGTCACTGGTAGTGAGCCTGTCTGTTTACATCCTATTTCTCCGTGACGCAGGTGTCATTATTTGCAGTGTTGGCACCTACAACTACACTACAACCCAAGAGGTTGTTATCGACCAAATCAGCGGGAATTCTCGATTCAAAAGCTCTTTAATATCAAGAGGTTAGGATGGCTGTGAAATTTTGCAACGTTTTCAATGTCTGTTGGACTAAGCGGCTTCGCCGCCTGACCACGCCGCTACGTTACGTCTCCTGATCATCCTGCCTCGATTTCCCTCTATCACCCATCCTCCATACAACCCGACCACAGGGGCCGGGAGTTTCTTAAACCCTATGTATGGAGGGCTTGCAGTCTATGAATCCAGACTATCAAGCATAAAGAAAGATTTTGAGACTAGACTATCCAAACTCGCTACCAATAATTGAGTATACAGTACCGCTAACAACGAAATTCATTGAGACCCCTCCACACATCAAAACGGCCATAATGACGACAACCACCAGGAGCTCAATCAGGGTAAAACCTCTTGTGTTTTTCTGAGGCATACGATCAATCCTCAGTCATTTTTTTCAGAAATTCATCGTGGTTCCAGCTGCGCTTGTCAAGCACCCATGGGACCACTGCAAAGCCGTAGAAGCCACCACAAATGCCCATTGATATGTTAATAAATGGGACAGCTTTGCTGGCCTTATTGTTTGTATGCTGATGAAAGGCACCAGTGTCAGATGGAGTCTTACCGAATTTATCCCAAATCAAGAGACCTTCCCCGTGGTGACAGAAGCAGGGGGGCATCAGAATTGGAATTTACGCAACGTCCTTCAGCCGATACCCTGTGATCCGTGTTCCTTTGAATAGGTATTGTTCGATATTCTTAGTGGGCTTCGCAGGGCCTGACCTTGACTTAAGCGTTAACGTAATTGCCTTGTTGTTTGGAAGCCTTCCTGAAGCATAACCTTAAAAACAATCGTTAAGTCACCACCCACGATTCACAAATTTCACCATATTTGTCATTTCTTGACGGGCCTCCCCCCAACAAAACACCCCCAAAACTTCTCAGCTTTCAAAAGCGACTCATGCAAATCCCGCATGAGTCGCTTTTTTATTTGGGAGCTTCGCTGGGGCCCTGGACATAGTACTTAACAAACAATTTGGCAAATCTATCTCGAAGAATTCCAAGTCGCCATGTTATAGTATTTGCCCTTCATGTTAATGCTCGTGCTCGGGAGCAATCAAATTGTCCCGGCATTCATCCTGCGTACTTAGTCCAGGTCAATTTGGCCGTTAACGGCCAAATCTTTTCGTTCTTGCAGCAGTTTTTTTTGAGCCATTCGTCACTGTCGCAACGCCGAACATAACAAGCCCTTCCTTCCGATTAATACCCAAATGAAAAGGGCATGTTTGACCACGATTTCAAGTCGTCATCTATGTCCTTCGTTGGGTTCTGTGTAGTGAACGTGTTTACTTAAGCAGAGACCGACGTTGGACACTCCGCTTTCAGCGGAGGCACGCGATTAGCGTGCATGACGGCGGTCTTACGCACAAGACAAACGTTACAATTCTGCGGCTGCCTACCAGTTCTTCCAGTGAGATTAGTTTTTGGTTGTTGGTGGGGTAGCTCCACTTTGTGCCTATTCGTGAAGATTCGTGTGGATTCGTGGTTGAAACAGTTTTTAGTTGTTGGTTTTGGGTTGTTATTTCTTTGCGGCTTGAGTGAGCCTATGAGTGGGCGCGAGATTATGTTTTGTGAAGGATCAGTTCTTCCATTTTTTTTATCTGTGTGAATCTGGACTATGATCTGTGGCTGGAAATTCGTTATTCGTTATTCGTTGGTTGCCGCTTCGCGTGCTTGTTTAATAGATCCCTCGGTGCCTCGGGATGACAAGTCACGTTGTGCGGTTTGCCTGGATGTGGGCGTCACCGATTAGTGGAGATCAGTGAAGATTAGTGGTTCCCAAAGAGTTCTACTCGAGCAACGTTTGAACTTCTCTGTGTCTTTCTACTCTGTCGGACCATGTTATGCCTCGGACGCTCTGACACATCCATGCGCTGCTTCCGCCTCTGCATTTAGCCGGGACAATCCACAGTCGTGCCTCCTTTAATGGATCGTCCCATCCAGAAATTTTGCTCGAAAGGCCAGGGTGTCGGGAATGCAAAAAGTGCCAGGTTGTTATTCTTACATTGCTTGTAAGATGTTGCTCCTGAAATGGGCTGAAAATCGTGGTACGCTGTAAAGAAGTAATGCGGACCGTTCTACCGGTAAAACGGATGGGACGTTTCGTTAAGGGAGCCTCAGCGACCGCCGATGCGTCCCGGCTGAATGCAGAGGCGAATGCGGCGTTGTGCCTGGTTCAATGGCTGGAATCCAAAATCGTTAGCAAAGAAGAAATGATAGAAATCGATAACATCGAGAGCCATGAAGAACTGCCAGGAGGTTCGGACAAACCGGAGTATGGTTCCCATCTGATTGAACAGCTGTCAACCGATCTGTCAGAGCAGTTTGGGGAGGGGTTTTCGCGGAGAAACGTTTTTAATTTTAGACGTTTCTATTTGACGCATAAGAAAGTGCAGCCGGCTGCACAATTGGACTGGTCGCAGTATGTTTAACTTTTGCCTGTGAAGGACAATAAGTATGATCGCTATCTGGGAACCACTTTTTGTTGATTACTTTGAAGGAAATTCTAAAGCTCAAGAGTCGCTTGTAGAAGGGCTTGAAAAGCACTTTCCAGAGACCTATCAGAGATGGTTGACTTATCAATGATACAATAGTAAAACCTAACGAATAAGAGTTCAACCAGCGGATCAAGATCGACTCGCTAATCGCTCGTGACTTATTCGCATCGTTAGATGAACAAAGGAACAACAATATGACAGAACGCCAAAATGAAAAAGATCAGAGACACCACCACCGTGGGAAATCGGCTGAAAGCATCTTGGACA
>Ga0307990_1003619_pt1 | contig 11718 bp, 8 predicted proteins | sample EllFjometagen129_FD_203168 | JGI IMG/M metagenome (GOLD analysis project Ga0307990, IMG submission 203168) | Marine microbial communities from Ellis Fjord, Antarctic Ocean - #129 | ecosystem: Environmental > Aquatic > Marine > Unclassified | place: Southern Ocean | collected 2014-10-08
GTGAAATCTGCCACAGGTGTCTCCAGTACTTGAAGGTTGTCTGTTGCTGTGTTGGAGCAATTGGCATCGCTGATGGTCAGTTGTACTGTTTTGATTCCGCTGCTGCTGTAATGTATGCCTTCAGGATTTTCAGCGCTTGCGCCTTCGGGAATGGCACCTTCGCCAAAATCCCATGTAAAGGTCCAGTCGCCACCTGTGCTGCCTGTGTTGGTGAAATCAAATGCTTCGCTCAGGCAGGCATCGCCGGAGTAGTTTATTCCGACAGATGGTGTTTGATTGATGGTGATTGTTTTTTGTATCTCATCGGTACAACCTGTGCTTGTATTGGTAACAAGCAAGGTAATTGTTTTGGTTCCTGCAGAACTGTAAACTATACCGGCAGGATTTTCAGATGTGCTGGTTGCTGGTGTGGCATCTGTGCCAAAATCCCAGCTAAAATTCATGCCTGTTGATGAACCTGTATTTGTGAAATCCACGCTGAGTCCGGTACATTCGGGGGCTGTGCTTGTGAAATCCGCTTCAGGGGTCTCATAAACATCAATGCTCTGTGTGAGTGAGTTGCTGCAATACGCATCGTTGATTGTCAGGCTGATATCTTTTGTGCCTGAGGTGTTGTATGTGATGCCTATTGGGTTTTCTGCAGTTGATGTTTGAGGACCTGCAGCCGCTCCGAAATCCCAGGTATAGTTCCAGTTGGACCCACTGCTTCCTGTATTACTGAAGTCAAAACTACCGTCAAGGCAACCATCACCTGAATTGGTAAATGTAACTGTTGGGGTTTCGCGAATCAAAATGTCATCAGTTAAAGATGCAGAACATCCGGATGTTGTATTTGTAATGGTTAATTGAACTTGCTTTGATCCGAAAGTTGAGTAGATAATATCTGTAGGATTTTCAAAGGCTGATGTAGCAGGTGTTGCTCCTGGTCTAAAGTCCCATAAAAAAGCACAATCTGTTGATGATCCTAAGTTAGTAAAATCAACTCCTAAGCCGGTGCATTCAGGTGCACTACTGGCAAAATCAACTGTTGGAGTTGCTTGCACTGTGACGTTTATTGTCGCAGATTCGGTGCAATTTCCGTTGCTGACTACCAGCGATACGGTTTTTGAACCGCTGCTTGTGTAGTACACTCCCTGTGGATTTTCTGCATTTGAAGTTGAAGGCACTGCATCAGTTCCAAAATCCCATGTGTAGATCCATTGGCTACCGGTACTACCCAAATTCATAAAGTCAGTTGTTTCGTTTATGCAAAGGTTTACACTAGTTGCATTAAATGCAGCAGTCGGATTTTCGTAAATTTGAGCTCCTTTGTTTTTGTATGAAACACAACCTGTAACTACATCAGTAACAGTTAAAGAAACTTGCTTTAAACCAGCCAAGTTATATGTTACTAAGCCTGGGTTTTCTCCGGTAGCTGTCGCTGGTGTGGCATTAGCCCCGAAGTCCCACTCGTAAGTGCAGTCTGCGCTTGCATATCCGCTGTTAATAAATTGTACCATTTCGCCTGTACATGCAGGTGCTGATGAGGTAAAGTCTGCCTGAACGCTGTCGCAATAATGCGGCGTTTGTGCAAGTACTAAACCACTCCAGATAGTCAAAAATAAGAGTAGTTTGATTTTTTTCTAGTGTATCTTTTTAGAATTATGTTTTGTTAGAAATGCTCTTTTAATAGATTCCCCTTGATGAATCATTATCATACTTTGCAAATACGGTTAAATGTTAATAATGGTTGCATTGTTTTTTTGAAAATGATACCAAGTATGTGGTAATTTTCTATAAAATTATAGATTTTAACGATTATTCTTTTTAAATTTTAGTTTTGTTAATGCTGAGCAAAATATTATTTGTTATGTAGTTCAATATCTGTTTGAATTTTTGTTATTTTGTAAAAAAAAGGAAATATGAAGCGTATATATATCGTATTATTGTGTTTGATTTGTAGTTTGTCCGTTAGTTCACAGGTTTTTAACAAGCAGGATAATGTTGTGTTTAAATCCAAAGCGGATGGTTTTTACGAAACCGTTATTCTTCAATCCATCAACGCACAAAGCAAGTCGGTAAGCCAGACTTATCTGAGCATGGAGTTTCCCGGAAATTATCCCACGAATATTGCGGATTACACAACGATTCAACATACCATTCCCAAATCTCAGGGAAGCACTGGGACATGCTGGTGTTTTGCAGCCACTTCGTTTTTAGAATCTGAAATTATGAGGCAGCAAAGTCTGTCCATCGATTTATCTGAAATGTATTTCGTGTATTGGGAATATGTTGACAGGGCTTTGGATTTTGTGAAAACCCGCGGAGAAACTTATTTTGAACAAGGTAGTGAGGCCAATGCGTTGAAGCGCTTAATTCCAAAATACGGTTGTGTCCCTGAATCAGCTTATCCGGGGAAACCGGATTATCGCGAGTTTCATTCGCATAGCGACATGCTTGCTGAAATGAAAACTTATCTTGCAGGAGTTAAAACTGCCGGTGAGTGGAATGAAAAGCTCGTTGAGGCAAGTATCCGCAGCATTCTGGATGCTCACATGGGGGAAGTTCCGGAACAATTTACATATAATAATCAGTCGTTTACCCCACAATCATTTTATGCATCATTAAATGTGGATGTGCTTGATTGTTTTAGCTTTATGTCCACTATGTCTGCACCTTACGGACAAAAAGCGGAGCTGGTAGAACCGGACAACTGGTGGCACAGCGATGATTATTATAATATTGAACTGGATGATTACTATCAAATCATTGAGGAGTCAGTTAAAAACGGATACAGTATTTGTATTTGCGGCGATGTCAGTGAGCCGGGATACGATAGCAGTAAAGAAGTTGCGCTTGTTCCTGATTTTGATATCCCGTCGGAATACATTAATGCAAACAGTCGTGAATTGCGCCTGTATAATCAATCTACAACGGATGATCATTGCATTCACATTGTTGGATATCAGGATGTTGGAAATGAAACGTGGTTTTTAATTAAAGATTCCGGCTCAGGCGGATTTGACGGGAAAAATAAAGGATATCGTTTTTTCCATGAAGATTATATTCGCTTAAAAATGATGAATATAATGCTTCATAAAGACGCAGCTAAATCTGTTTTAGATGAAATAATTAAGTGATAGAGGGTTGAAGTTTCCGTCTTCACTGCGTTGCGCCGGACAAGTTCAGTTAGTGGGTTTCCGTCTCCACTGCGTTCCGTCTCCCGCCTGCCGCCCGGCCAGGGACAAGTTCAGTTAGAGAAAGTGAAAAAAGAATATCGAGAAGAATCAAAACTCAGCAGAAAGCTTTTTTATTTGAGATTTGTTATTTAGTTTTTAATATTTGTCAAAATTTATAAGCACACCAGATTAATCTGTGGAATGATATTTGAATCCACAAAGGAGAAATAAAATTATGATTGCATTAAATAAACGATATGATCCCGAAAAATTGCCTGTGCTGGAGGAGTTTTACTCTGTTCAGGGCGAAGGCTTAAACACCGGAAAAGCAGCTTACTTTGTTCGAATTGGAGGTTGCGATTTGGGTTGTCGTTGGTGCGATTCCAAAGAAACATGGGATTGGGTTCCGGAGGAATGGACATCTGCAGAAGCGACTGTGCAGCGAATTTTAAAATCAGGTGCAAAGTCTGTGGTAGTAACCGGCGGCGAACCACTGATTTATGATTTTAGCAAATTTACAGATTTGTGTTTTCAACATGGGATCAAGCGATTTCTTGAAACCAGCGGAGCACATGAATTAAGCGGAGAATGGGATTGGATTTGTCTATCCCCAAAGCCGCAAAAGCAGCCTCTGCCAGTGTATTATGAATTCGCGAATGAATTGAAAGTTATTATTTTTAAACCATCAGATTTTGACTGGGCAGAGGAAACTGCGAAAAAAGTGAATCCAAACTGTGAGCTTTTACTGCAACCCGAATGGTCGAAGTTTCCTGAAACAGGACAATGGATTGTGGATTTTGTGAAAGCGAATCAGCAATGGCGAATTTCAGTTCAAACGCATAAATTCTTACAGATACCATGAAAAAAGCGATTGTATTATTTTCAATATTATTTGCCTTTGTTTGTAGCATAAATGCGCAGGACGAAGTGGAATATCATACCGACAGCCGCAAAGCGATAAAATATTTTGAGCAGGCTTTGGAGCATATGCACTCCCGACAGGATGATATGGCAATTGGTGCAGCAAAAGAAGCCGTAATCGAAGATGCGGATTTTATTGAAGCATACTTGCTTTTGGTTGAGTTGTATGAATACAATCGCCAATATGATGATATGGAAGCTGCTGCCCGAAATGTTGCACGGATAGCTCCTAATGAGTATCCTGAATATTTTTTAGTTGCGTCCCGATTATCATATAGAAAAGGAGAATATCACAAGGCACAGGAAGATTTGCTGAATTTTATAGAATATCATGACGACCCGGAATCCCATGAGTTTTATGCGCATGTTAAGTCACGTGTTGAGTTTTCAATTGATGCCATAGAAAATCCGGTGCATTTTGATCCAAAAAATCTCGGTGCAAATGTGAATACTCAATATGATGATTATTGGCCATCATTAACAGCTGATGAATCAACGTTGGTGACAACTATCTTGATTCCTCGCACGCGTGAAACCTATATTCCGGGCGGCGGTAATTACCACGAAGATTTGTATGAAACGATAAAAAGTCAGGGCGACGAATGGGTTGGTCGTCAAAATATGGGAAAGACCTTGAATAGTGCTGAAAATGAAGGAGCACAATGCATCTCATCCGATGGAAATATGTGTGTGTTTACGGCATGTAATCGCCGTGATGGACAGGGGAGTTGTGATTTGTATTTGTCTGTTCGCCGAGGTGATAAGTGGCTGAAACCCGTCAATCTCGGACCAAAAGTAAATACAGGATATTGGGAAAGTAGTCCCAGTTTATCCGCTGACGGAAAATATTTGTATTATGCAAGTTCGAATCCTAAAGGACTTGGTAGAACCGATATCTGGCGGGTGGAGATGAATAGTCAACGTGTTGTTGGTGAGCCTGAGTGGCTAAAAGGTGGCGTAAATACCGATACCGATGATTTGTCGCCCTTTATCCATCCCGATGGGAAAACATTGTATTTCGCTTCTCGCGGACATGTTGGGCTTGGTGATTATGACTTGTTTATGAGTCGTTTGCAGCATGACGGGACCTGGTCTGAATCGAAAAATTTGGGATATCCAATTAATACACATAAGGAGGAGCGGAGTTTAATTGTAAATGCTTCCGGTGATTTGGCCATGTTTGCTTCCGAACGTGAAAGCGGTTATGGTGGTTTAGATATTTATGGCTTTGAATTGTACGAAGAGGCTCGTCCTAATGTGGTAACTTATGTTAAAGGACGGGTATATGATGTGGAAACCAATGAATCGCTTGAGGCTGATTGTCGCTTGTATGAGTTGATATCCGGAGAACTGATCGCTCAACAAAAATCTGATTCGGAAGATGGTAAATATCTGGTTTGTCTGCCGGAAGGACATGAATATGCATTCAATGTGGAAAAACAAGGCTATCTCTTTTATTCTGAGAATTTTTCATTAATGGAGTTGGAGTCCGATGCAGATGCTTATATAATGGACATCCCGTTGCAGCCAATCGAAGAGGGACAATCAGTCGTGTTGAAAAATATTTTCTTTGAATTTGATTCCTATGATTTGAAATCATCCAGTGAAACTGAATTAAAAAAGCTGACACAATTTCTAATTTCAAATCCGCATGTTAGTATCGAAATTGGCGGACATACTGATAATGTCGGAACGGCTGCTTATAATGAAAAACTGTCTTTAAATCGTTCTAAATCAGTATATGAGTATCTCGGGAATCATGGCATTGATAAAAATCGGTTAAGTTATCAGGGATATGGTTTTGACCAACCCATTGCAGATAATGATACAGATGAGGGCAGGGCATTAAATCGGAGAACAGAATTTAAAATCATAAAAATCGGATCGGGTGCGGAATAAATGAACAAAATTTAATTTTCGCTCTTTAATTGAGATAGATATGAAGAAGAGGTCAGAAAAGTTAGGGAGTGATTCGATTCCCAAATTGTTGTTTAATTTGTCCATCCCTTCCATTTTTGGGATGTTGGCTGTTACCTTATACCATGTTGCAGATACGATTTTTATCGGGCGAAGCGTTGGTACATTAGGTATTGCAGCAGTTTCGGTGGCGATGCCTTTTCTAATGACCATTACAATTTTCGGACAGGCAATTGGGATGGGAGGAGCTTCAATCATATCAAGGGCTCTAGGTGCAGGAGATCATGAGAAGGCTGATTTAACCTTGAATAATTTGATTCACAGTATTTTTGTCGCCAACCTTGTTGTCATTAGTTTGGCATTTGTATTTTTGAAGCCTTTGTTGGTTGTTTTTGGCGGGAGTGAGGAGTATCTTGACCTTGCAATAGACTATACCCAAATTGCATTGATTGGAAGTTTTTTCATGAACATCATTAATGTGACAATGAATGCTGTTCGGGCAGAAGGGAATGCTAGGTTTGCAATGATTGTGATGATTATTGGTGCGGTCTTGAATCTTATTGTCGATCCTATTTTTATATTTGTCTTTGAGTGGGGAGTAAAGGGTGCTGCATTTGCAACAACTTTAAGTCAGTTAACAGGGGCTGTGCTTGCTATTTGGTATTTTACGACTCCGCGTGCTGTTTTGAGCATCAGTTTTAAAAAGCTTTTTTTGAAACCAAAATCACACATTTTAAAAGAGAGTTTTGCAATAGGCTCTGCTTCTTTTGTGCGACAAATGGCTTCAACGCTGATTGTTATTTTGTTAAATCATAGCTTGTTAAAATATGGCGGAGCAGTGTCGGTTGCCACATTTGGTGTGATATTCAGAATTTTAATGGTTAATTTCATGCCACTGTTTGGGATTACTCAGGGATTTATGCCCATTGCCGGGTTCAATTACGGAGCGGGAAGTTATGATAGGGTACGCCATGTCTTGCGTGCTGCCATTCGTGCAACAACGGTATTTTCGGTGGTAAGTTTTGGGATTTTCTTTGTGTTTTCAGCTCAGATGATAGGATTGTTTAGTGAAGACTCTCAGCTTTTATTGTCAGGAAATCGAGCGTTGCGTATTATTGTCATCACGTTGCCAATCATTGGTTTTCAGATAATTACTTCCGGATTGTTTCAGGCACTAGGGAAGGTCTGGCCATCTATATTTCTTGCTATGTCACGGCAGGTTTTATTTCTAATTCCTTTTGTTGTGCTATTGCCATTGGCTTATGGGCTTGATGGTATTTGGTATTCATTTCCGGCAGCTGATTTTTTGGCGGGTCTGGTTGCCTTGTATATGCTACTGCGAGAAGTAAAACGATTAAAGCAATCTGAGCATCTGCAAACTGAAACAAATCTTAAAGTAGAATCTGCATAAAAAAAACATGTCACAATAGGAAATTGGGCATGTTTTTGTGTGATAAAAAGTCTCGTAGAGGGTTACGAGTTAGTTATCATTTCTTTTTTCTTCTTCTTTTTCTGCAACTTTAATATATCCCCAGTTTTCACCGGAACGAATGCGGTTGAGTTGGGTATGTGTAATGCCAAATTCTTTAGCAATTAAATATAACTTGTTCTTACTTCGATTCAGTTTTTTCTTTAAACGAATGACATCGGTTTCGGAGAGTTTTGAATTACGTACTACGCCTTTTTTATAATTTGGATTCGTTCGGTGGTGTTCGTAAAGCTCATCCTGAGTCACCCATCGTAGGTTTTTATAATGATTATTGTCTTTTACAAAATCAAGATGAATAACAAAGTGACTCTTTTCTGATGGTCTGTGATTAAAGGCTTCAGCCACAAGTTTGTGAATGGTTTTTGTAATTGTTTTTTTGTCCTCAGCTTCAGCTTTAAATGCAAATACTTTATAGCCTTTTATATAAGACGATTTTAACTGTCGCCATTCATTTTTTTCTGCAATGTAACGACGGATTTTTCCGTAGTTTGAAATTTCGTACTTTTCGGTTTTATCAATACCATCAAAATTAATTGGTATCCACTGCTCATTCCAGAATGATGATTCGAGGTTTGTCTTTTCCATTTGCTTGATCTTAGTTAATTGTCTTTTTATATTGCTTTGTTTGATGCTAAATTTTTAACTTTTTAACTTTAATTTTTGTTCTCATTTCGGGCACTGGGTCGTAACCGTGAGTGCCCCATGGATGACATTTTGATAATCGTTTGGCAGACAACCAAAAACCTTTAATCGGACCATGTTTATGCAATGCTTCCACTGCATAACTTGAGCATGATGGTACATGACGACAAGAGCTTGGTGTCCATGGTGAAATGGCTAATTTATAAAATCTCACAATCCCCACTAATACCAAAGTAAAAACTTCTTTTATCAGGTTCACTATTTTATTCATTATACTTTAACGTTAATAAATTGTTAAAGGTTTCACAAATGTAAGTATTTTTTTAAAAAACTTAATCTGGTGTAACAAGAATAAAACCGCTGGAATGAACATTGTTAATTTGCAGGCGTGGATCTTTCTTTAAATATTTGCGTAATTTGGTGATGTAAACGTCCATGCTTCTGGCATTGAAGTAGTTATCATCTCCCCAGATGCTACGTAAAGCTTCGTTTCTGTCCATTACTTTATTTCTGTTTATGTAAAGGAGTTTTAGTAGCTCACCTTCTCTCGGACTAAGTTTTTGCGATTCATCTTCAAATTTCAGTTGTCTGAGTTTTGTGTGATATTCCAGGATGCCAATTTTTACAGTATCCTGAACGTCATCACCGTCAGTGCGTTCGCTGCGTTTTAAAATGGCTTTGATTTTCATCATCAATACATCTGAATCGAAAGGTTTTGTTACATAGTCATCAGCACCGACATCAAATCCTTTAAGCACATCTTCCTTTAATGATTTTGCAGTAAGAAAAATAAGCGGAATGCCTTGTTCAATTTCACGAATTTCTCTTCCGATTGTGAATCCGTCAACGTGTGGCAACATGACATCGCAAACTACCAGATCAAATTTGTCTTTTTTGAATGTCGGAATTGCATCTTTTCCGTCAGCGACGTGAGTAACTTCGTAGTCATTCATTTCCAGGTACGATTTTAAGACAAGCCCAAAATTCATGTCGTCTTCAACTAAAAATATTTTCTGTTTCATAGTACTAGTTTTTTAAAAGTTTTATGGTAAATGTACTTCCTTTTCCTGTGGTTGATTTTACGTCAACTAGGCCTTTGTGTGCGCTCACAATTTCTTTGACATAATGTAAGCCCAATCCAAATCCTTTGACGTTGTGAATATTAATATCACTTGCTCTGTAAAATCTCTCGAAAATTTTTGTCAATGTTGCTTGGTCCATTCCGATACCACGGTCTTTTACCGAAATGTATATCCATTTATTTTTATTATAAGTGGTAATGGTGATATCCGGTTCGGATTTAGAATACTTAATTGCATTATCAATAAGATTGCTGATAACATTCATCATGTGTTCTTTATCAATGAGATATTGTGTGTTTTCAGCTTTGAGTTCTGTAGCGATTTTTCCGCTTTCTTGTTTTATTGATAAATCAAAAGTTTTGACCACTTCATCCAGCATAGCATGGATGTCATGATTTTGAAGCTTGAGTTTTATTTCCCCCTTGTCCAGCGAGGATATTTCCAGTACTTTTTCCACCTGATTATTCAGCCTTGTTGTTTCTTGCGAAATGATTCCGATAAACTGTTCCCGCATTTTTTGGTTTGACAAAATTTTGTCGTTTTTCAAAGAATCACCTGCCAGGCGGATTGTTGCAATTGGAGTTTTAAACTCATGAGTCATATTGCTGATGAAATCAGTTTTCATTGCACTCACCCGTTTTTGCCTTAAAATGATGTAGGTTGAAATGAAGAAGGTGATGAGGATAATCAGAACAAAAATGATTGAAAGGGAAATTTGCATTGACAAACTGTCCATCAGAAACGCATTGCGCTCCGGTAATTTTATGTAAAGAAGCTCCGGATAATTAAAAATTGCTCTGGGTTGAAGATTAATTTTGTAAGTATCATCTACATCGGATTTTGCGAAATTTGTACTCCGTAAACTGGGATGAATGTTGTTGTTTTGGACAATTGCATATTCAAAAGGTTGCGATATCCCTTGGTTTTTTAGCTCCTCTGACAATATCGTACGGATGGATTGATTTGTATATAATCGCGAAAGCGGTTGTTTTCTGAGATCAATTTCATGTTCCATTTTACTAAGAATCTGATGCAAATCTGATTGCTGTTTCGTCATGATTTCATCAAAAAACTGCTCGATATTATTAATATCAACATTACTCCCTGGAAGAACCTGATTTCTGCTTTGCGAATAATCATATCCATTATTTCGCATTTGAAATTCGATGCTGAGGCGACTACCATCCGGATAATTCAATGAAAACATGGTTGGATCAACCGGCATAATGCTGTCTTGTGGGCTTGCGTTCAGATGTTCATAAATGCACATTACCGATTGGCGCAATTTTAAACGTTCGGTTGTGTTTTGTAAAGCCTGATAAATATGCTGATTGTAAATTTCCTGTTTTTCTTCGTAAGATATTCTGATAAACGAGTATTGCAATGCAATCAATCCGACAATGACAATTGCCATGAAATATATTAATCCGCTTACCGCTCGTTTTTTCATGTTCTTATTTTTTCATCCTTTTCAAAGATAGGCTTAAGATGAATCGAAATGTTCAGATTAACATTTTATTAATTTCATTTAAGCTCACTTTAACAAATAAAACTCAATATTACACGTTATATTGTCAAAATAGATTGATTTTAAAACATGTAATCAATGAAGCAGTTAAGTTAATTATTTTTTTTGAAAGGTAGAAAAATATTTTCAGTTTAATGTTTGGTACATATTTTGAATAACTAAAACGAAGCTTTCCTTAATACCCCTTATACACAACCCTAAAGCCCCCAATCCCCGGGGGCTTCTTCAATAAATCGCATCCTTGTTTTTTTCCTTCATCGTTTGATATTCGATTGTTCGATATTCGATATTCAAAAATGAACCGCAGAATTTCGAAGTATTTCGCCTCGTTCTTTTTTCCTTCGGCGTTTGATATTCGATTGTTCGACATTCGATATTCAAAAATGAACCGCAGAACCGCAGAACACCGAACCGCAGAATTTCGAAGTATTTCGCCTCGTTCTTTTTTCCTTCGGCGTTCGATATTCAATTGTTCGACATTCGATATTCAAAAATGAACCGCAGAATTTCGAAGTATGTTGAAGTATTTTGCATTGTTGTTTTTCCTTCGGCGTTCGATATTCAAATGTTCGATATTCGATATTCAAAAATGAACCGCAGAACCGCAGAACACCGAACCGCAGAATTTCGAAGTATTTTGCATTGTTGTTTTTCCTTCGGCGTTCGATATTCAAATGTTCGATATTCGATATTCAAAAATGAACCGCAGAACCGCAGAACTCCGAACCGCAGAATTTCGAAGTATGTTGCATTGTTCTTTTTTCCTTCGACATTCGATATTCGATTGATCGACATTCGACATTCAAAAACGAACCGCAGAACCGCAGAACTCCGAACCGCAGAATTTCGAAGTATGTTGCATTGTTGTTTTTTCCTTCGGCGTTCGATATTCAATTGTTCGATATTCAAAAATGAATCACAGAATTTCGAAGTATTTCGCCTCGTTCTTTTTTCCTTCGGCGTTCGATATTCAAATATTCG
>Ga0307990_1003620_pt1 | contig 11713 bp, 11 predicted proteins | sample EllFjometagen129_FD_203168 | JGI IMG/M metagenome (GOLD analysis project Ga0307990, IMG submission 203168) | Marine microbial communities from Ellis Fjord, Antarctic Ocean - #129 | ecosystem: Environmental > Aquatic > Marine > Unclassified | place: Southern Ocean | collected 2014-10-08
CTCGAATTATTCACTAAATTTATCAATACAATTTGTCTCACTCTTATTGGCACAGAGGGCAACAAACAAAGGCATTTGCCATTTCAATGCGTTTCCTGGAGAGCGTTATAGTAGCGTCGATGAGCGGCAAAAAGACGCGCCATCTCCTTTTCCGGATGATCGGCAGCAACTTGTGCGGCCCATTCCGCGTGGATTGAGGATCGGGGATGGGGTTGGCAATAGGCGAAGCACACTCTTAAATCAAGCCCCATCCAGCGATCCCTGTCGGAGTAATCGTATCCCTTTTCACGAATCCAACGCAGGTCTGGATCGAGCAAGGCGGTTTTAAAATCAACCGGCGTCCGCGAATGGGGCAAAGAGCCGGCGGATTCGGCGGCGTCAAATACGTGACGAGCAACCTGAAACGCGCCTTCGATATTCAAGTGGCAATAATCAAGAAGGTATCGCGAAGGTTCGGGCTCCATCCAGTCGGTGAGCAATTTTTCGATATCCGCAAGAATAAAACCGGACGCGGCGGCTCTGCGGATAACACGGTTGATTTGTGGAGTAGCCATGATTTGTCGATCACTTTGCTCCCATGCCTGGCGAACAGCCGACAGGTATTGCTCGCGGCTTTTAAACTGGGAAAACGCAGCACGCATGAGGGAGGACGCATATGGCGTACTACATCTTGCCTTATCCACCTCGTGCAACAGTTTCGAAAGATTTTCTTCCCGCCCCATTATTTTGTAGCATAGAGCCAGTGGATACAGGATTTCCTTTGGCCGGTGGGAGGAAGATTCAAGTTCGGGGATCAATTCAACGCACGACTTACGCAAAGAGGCCAAAGTTTCTTCGTCGAGATCTGAGAGGTTTCGAATGCCTCCCGCCTTATATATCATGAGCAAATCCAGTTTTTTGCCGAAACTTTTAATCGGTTCCAGTATTCGCTCGGCAAGGTCATAGCGTCCCAATCTCGCCCAGCCCTGGGCCTGAAACAGATTCCTTCGGAGGGGATTATCCTGCCATGTTTTCTCGTCGATTAACCACGACGCCAGATTGTCAAGTGGATTGGCAAGGAGAGTGCAGATCACGATTGGCGTTCCATTTCGATGGGCCGATTTTGCCATTTCAAGCAAGTTCCTCTCATACCGGCGCACTGCGAATGAAATCTGCTCAGGCCTTAAAACGATATTCAGATAATCAACAAGGAGCCGACGTTCCTCGTCCCTGGTCTTCCGACTTATCGGGAGCAGCGACTTGAACATGCGCGCCAGGATAAGGTGAGTTTCGACAAGGCCGGGAAGACGGGCGGCCCGCCGGTTTCGGAGACGAGTCATGGCTTCCTTCGCCTTGATGTCCATGAACTCATTGTTGCCCGAATAGACGACAAGCAGGTTCGGCTCCCCCTTCGCAATGACTTCATCCATGAGAGCACGGACCTGAAGGCTGCTGTATCCGATAGAGGCGAAATTGACGACTTCAATGGTTCGCTCCGGATGGGAGAGCTCAAGCATTCTGGCGAACCAATCCGCGAAAGCGCCATTATGCGGAAACCCCATGCCCCAGGCGGCGGATCCGCCGAAAACAAAAACGCGGAAAGTTCCCCGCGGCTTGGGGCGCACCAGAGACCTTTGCTTTCCGCGAACAATACCGAGGATGAGCCGCCGTCCGCCGACGTCAGCGGCCAGCGCGTGGTCTGGAAGCCTTTGATACTCAATCGGAGACAATGGCGCCGCCGCGTCCTCTTGTTGGACCAGGCGTGCAACGATTTCGGCACCGCCAAAGACCAGCACAATGGCGATCAGAGTATATATAATCTTGCGTAAAGCGGTTTTCATGGTACTGACTCTGGTCGCTGCATTGTGCTGATTGCTTAACCACCGTTACTATAACGGCCTGCCTTTTGGGATGGAAGTCGCCACGCAAGTCCTATCTTCCCCAGGGCTTTTCCAAGCAATGATCGAGGAAGGTTCGTTGATTCCCGGACGCATAAACTCTGCCCATTTCCAATAATTTCAGTCGTTTTGCGTATGGTCTTAAGAATCTACTCAACTTCCAAGATGGCGGCAGTGAGCTTGGAATAAAGGCTTTGATTGAAAAGATTCAAATCCTCGGAAGAGTTATCGAAATAATCGGGGTACGTAGCGCCGGTGGCAATAATTCCATAGAGCGCATAATTGCCCGGCAAAAGCGCCCCGGCATCGATTTCCCACTGCATCTTATAGTATACTGTATCTCCGGGACTCAAGATGACTTCACTCGCCGACGCCAGATTTCCGGGAAAGAGATCACCGAAAACGATTTGCCCTTTATGCATCACGGCAAAGGTCGCTGCGGGATCCCAATTCGATGACAGGATTTCGTCGTTCGTTGAAACGTTTTCCGCCGCCAATGTGATCTGAACAACTGAGCCGGGACGAAATCGGTTGCCGTTGGTCGTGATGGTGAAAGCTACCGAACGGGGCAGGGAAAAGGTATCCAGCTCGGATTCCGGCACGCCCTTGACGATTCTGAATGATTGCTCGGCGGCGTGGTAATATGGGTAGCTGGCTTGCAGCGTCCAATCTCCGTCCGACAGATCAGTCGGAAGTTGGAAATACCCATCTACATCGGTCAGCATTGAAACGCCCACATCCGCCAACTCCACGCGAATCATATCGTGCTGGTTGGCTCCTTCAAGAACCACGCGCCCTGTGAGAATATCGTGTTTGACTGTGGAAGAATCGTCGGCGTCGAAACCCGAGAGCCAATCGCCCATCTCATCCGAGCAGGCTGTCATCAGCGCCAGCATCGCCAAACAAGCAAAGGTCAATGCAGTTTTTTGAAGTTTGGTCATTTCAATACGCCATAACATTCCCATCAACCGCCAGGAAAATAACTTTCGCACCGCCTCTTTGAACCCGCGTTGCGAAGCGCCGAATTATCTCACAGTGAGACAAAATATGCATCAAGTTTTTCCATCGTCACGGGCGCAAGGAAAATTGGTCGTGACCCCAATTCCATTGCTCCGGCGCCCGAAGGATAATGTTTTCCCAGGCCGAAACGCATGCCTGCGTCATATCCCGCAAAAAATCGACGCCGACACCGGTCGGTTTTTTCACCGGCGGGCCAATGACAACGCGGTGTCTGCCCGGATTGCTTCGCTCACTCCGATATATCAAAACGGGACAAGGATGCTGCTCGACAATTTCGGCGATGGTCCGGTGAGCGACGACCCGTCTTTTGCAGAAATGAACGATGACGCCATTATCACGATCCGCGCTACGATCTATGGGAAAAGCGACGCATTCATTGGCTGCGAGCCGGTCGAGAATCTCCTGCCTGTCAAAGGGATCGAATAAAGTTCTGACCCCGTGCCGCAGTCGCAGTCGCCTGACCCACGTGCGAAAAAAGGGGTGATCAATATTTCTGTCCGCGAGCGTGACAGGGATGCCGCTTCTCGCAATCATCCAAAGCCCAAGATCAAGGGATCCGAAATGAGCGCAAGCCAGGATGACGCCTCGACCGCTGGACAACGCCGACTCCAATTGGTCCTGGCCCTCGACAGAAACCATCTTCGTAAAATCGCCGGCGCGAAAATGATCGGCCAGAAGGTAATCGACAGCCATCTTCCCGCGATTCATCACGGAAGCCTTCTGGATTTTGTCGATCCTGCTTGAATTATAAACCGCTCCAAGAGCGATTCGGAGATTTTGGTTCGCTTTTGCGCGCCGCGTCGCTGAAAATGCGTAGGACAAACGACCCAGCAAGGCGCCGACCAGATCGGCGGTGGTCCCGGGCAGATTGTAGAGAGTTTTTCCGGCGACTGAAATCAACGCCTGATGAAACCAGGCGCCGCGAACGGCTTTGGCTTCGGGATTGAGGTGGGAAGCTTCACCCGGCGGTCTTTTTTCCCAGCGCCGATGCATCCATATCCACTTTATGCCATCAAGGCTTTTTCAAAAAATAACAGCAGCTTTACTCGACCAACTTTTCGGTAACGAGCTGAACCACATCCAGGATTGATTCCCATAACTCAATGTCGTCTTTGGCGATGACAATATCAAATTCATCGGAAAGGAGGCTGCCGAGCTCCTCCATGTCATATGGGTCCAGGCTCAAATCATCCATAAGGTGACTGGAAGTTTTGACCTCCTCGGGATGCAAATCCAATTGATCGCTGATGATCTTGATGACGATTTCCTCAATGTTGTCCGCCATGATTTTCCCATCCACAAAAAGAACCGGGGTTAATTACGCCACGCTTTTACTCAGATACTCAACCACATCAGAAACGAATCTGATTTTTTCCACACTTTCTTCAGGGATTTCTTCTATCTCAAACTCATCTTCAATGCCGATCACCAGTTCAACGACCGTTAAGCTGTCTGCGCCGAGGTCTTTGATAAAGTCGCTGTCCGGCTTGACCTGCTTAGGCGTCAGTGGATTGCCCTTGCGCTCGATCTTGGAGCAGACAACCTGAACGACGCGATTGAAAATTTCCAGTTCTTTTCCCGAATACATAGCCTCTCCTATCTGTCGACCCGTTATTTTACATTAGCAGTCCACCGTCCACGACGAACACCTGTCCCGTAATGTAAGTGGCGCCATCGCCGGCGAGAAAGGAAACCATCGGCGCCACATCGTCCGGTTTACCGGCACGACCAAGCGGAATGCGCCCGATCGCTTCTTCAAGCTGATCGGCAGTCATTGTCCCCACCATTCCCTCTTCGCCTGTATCGATCAAACCGGGAGCCAGGGCATTGACCAGAATATTACGCGGCGCCAATTCTTTCGCAAGGGATTTCGTCATCCCGATGACGGCGGCTTTCGTGGCGGAGTAAATTGATTGTCCGGCATTGCCGGCGATTCCGACAATAGAACTCATCAGGATGATCCGTCCCGATCCTTTGCGTATCATAGGACGAATGGCCGCTTTGGCGCATCGGAAAGCACCGGCCATGTTGACCTGTATGACGCGTTCCATTTCTTCCTCTGCCGTTAATACCGCCATATTGTTGAGAGTCAGGCCAGCGTTGGCAACCATAATGTCAAGGCCGTCAGCCGCCTGGAAGAATTCGTAAACACTCTTTTTTACGGAAACCGGATTAGCGACGTCAATCTGAACGATCATGCCTTCGCCCCCGTCGGCGGTGATCTCATCAAGGACCCTTTGCGCTCCCTGCTGCCTTTTGTTATAACCAACGCCGACGAAAAAACCATCGCGACCAAGCCGCCTGGCAATGGCGGTGCCGATGCCGCGGCTGGCCCCCGTCACAAATGCAGAATCCTTTTTTTCTCTGTTCAAATCCATTGCCAACACACTCCGAGCGCCGCTGTACAGTGTCAATAGCACAAAAACGTCATGGCAAATTATTCTCCGTTTTGCAAGTCTTGAAAAGCGTGGTTTTATGAAATAATAAATGCAAAGGAATCTTGGAAAAAATCAACCCAGATCAAGCGCACGGATATTCCCGGAATCTGAAACGGCAAAACAAGGCGCCGTGTCCGTAATCCGCTTTGTCATATTTGTCAGCGTCGCCCCAGGACCGCATTCGATAAAGGCGTCGGGCGACATTGCAGCCGCGCGCAAGACGCCATCTGAAAAAAGAACTCGCTGCGTTACCTGCCGAGTTAAAAGATCAGAAACCCGGTCGGAATCTTCATTCGCCGTGGCGTTGACATTGGCGATGACGGGAAATGCGAAGTCGCCGAATGGAACGCGAGTCAGGTCTTCTTTTAGTAATTCTGCGGCGGGCGCCATCAACGGACAATGAAATGGAGCGGATACCTTCAATGGAATGCTGCGGCGTACGCCGTGTTGCCTACTGATCCGCCTTGCTTCTTCCACGGCCTTTGTCTTGCCGGAAATAACGATCTGGCCGGCGCCGTTGAGATTGGCGATCCAAACGCCTTCGCCGACTGCGTCGCAAATATCTTGCGCCGTTTGAAGATCGCATCTCAACAAAGCCGCCATGGCCCCATCCCCCAGCGGCACGGCGCGTTGCATGTATGCCCCGCGTTTTCGCGTCAAAACCACCGCGTCCTCAAGGCCCAAAGCGCCGGACGCAACCAGGGCAGTATATTCTCCTAAAGAATGACCAATGGCAGCCGCAACATGGAAAATTTTTTCGCTTCGGAGAAACTCGTAGGCCGCAAGGGATACAGCCAAAACACAGGGTTGCTGGAACTCGGTTTGCGTGAGCTTGTCGGCAGGTCCGTTGAAGCAAAGGTCCAGAATATCAAAGCCGGACGCTTCTTGCGCCCGGTCCATAATCTTTTTGGCCGCTACGGAATTCTCGTAGAGTTCGCGTCCCATTCCCACGGCAGCCGAGCCTTGGCCGGGAAATAGCAGCACGACGCGAAAGATGCGCATGAGGCTATTTTCCCTCTTGCGCGACGACCTCTTTGCCTTTGTAGAAACCGCAATGCGGGCAGACGCGATGGGAGACAGTGCTTTCCTGGCAGTTTGGACACTGGATTACATTGGGCGCTTGGATTCCGTGATGCGCGCTACGCAATCCCTTCACTCTGCGACTGACTTTTCTTTTTGGTCGAGCCATTTCTCTCTCCTGTACAATATCTCCGCTCTCGACGGAGGAATCACCGATTTTCACGGCAGCAGCACTGCTCCTCGTTAAGGTGAACACCCACGGAGCAAGAGCGGGCTGTCGTTAGCACGAAGACTTTGAAGATGTCAAGGTCATGGAAATAAAAAAATGCTCAAAGCCATCTTGCTTTAGCACGTAAATGGGCTAATTTGTCCTGGCATCAAACTGTCGTGTCGTCATGTGGATGACGAAGCGATCACTGATTTTAGGAGAATCCATGAAACTCGTCATTGTCGGAGGAGGCGGTATTCGCACGCCGCTTTTTATTGAATCTTTGCTCAAACGCCAGGCCGATTCGGAAAATCTCATCACGCACGTCACCCTGCACGACCTGCAAGCGGAGCGCCTTGAAGTGATCGAAACCATGGCGCGGCATTTGATTGGCCAACTCGACTCAACCTTGACCATTGAAACTACGACGGATCTCGACTACGCCCTTGTCGATGCGGATTTCGTGGTCACAACTCTGCGGGCCGGATTTGAAAAAGGGCGCATTTTGGATGAAAAAGTGGCGATCCAAAACGGGTGCATCGGACAGGAGACCGTTGGGGCCGGTGGATTCGCCATGGCCATGCGCAGCATTCCGGCAGTCCTCAACGTGGCGAAGAAATTGGCCAAGGCATCCCCCAATGCCTGGATAATCAATTTCACCAATCCCTCCGGCATCATCACGCAGGCCCTGCACGACGCCGGTTTTTCGAAATCGATCGGCATTTGCGACAGCGCCGACACCATCGCCCGAAGCGCTTCGCAATTTTATAAGGTGCCGGAAAAGGAAGTCGATCTCAAAGTGTACGGATTGAACCATTGCAGTTTCGCCGAGCGCGTCTTTTTCGGGCGACAGGACAAGACAAGCGATATTCTGGCCGACGACGGCTTTATGGATTCGGTCATGGCTCTGTATGACAAAGAAGAACTGCGTGCTTTCAATGCGCTCCCCAATGAGTATTTGTATTACTATTTTTACGCGAAGCAGGCCTTTGAAAAGATCGCGGCGGAAAAACAAACACGCGGCGAAATCGTGCTGGCGCTGCATAAACGCTTTTTTGAGGGCGCCCGGTCCGGCGGACGACTTCGCGGTGGCCAGGAATTGTTTGACCTTCAGGCCAAACTGCTCAGTGAGCGTAAAGACAGCTATATGGAATATGCCTGGGAGGATACGGATCAGACAACGCGTTCCGAAGCGGCAAGGGGCGGCGGAGCGGAATCCGAAAGCGAAGGATATGCAGGCGTGGCATTATCCTTCATTCATGCCCTGCGAGCCGACAAACCTCGCCGACTGGTTATCAATTATCCCAACGGCGGCGCGATAGACTTCTTTTCCCATCACGATGTCGCCGAATTGACCTTTGAAATTTCATCGTCTGAAATAAAACCCCTGCCTGTTTTCAACATGCCCCCTAAAATCGAAATGCTTCTCAAAGAGCTCAAACTCTACGAGAACCTCAGTTGCCAAGCCTGTCGGACCCTCTCCCGGCGTTCGGCGCTTCTGGCTCTGGAAGTCAATCCCCTCGTCGAAAGCCGGGAAATGGCTGCGGCGTTGCTCGACGACTACGCAAAAGCGCACGGCGGCACGATCAAAGACATTGCGGAAGGGGTGTGATCCGTGGACGTTTTCATGCCCTCGACGGGGCGGATATTTCTGGACCTCGTGTTCGCCGGCCTCGACCGAATCCCCGTACCCGGCGAGGAGCATTTTGCCCGACAGTTTGAAATGATGGCTGGCGGCATGTACAACGCGGCTCGCGCCCTTCATCGGCTTGGCGTGCACGTGGAGCTTGCCGCCGATCTGGGAAACGACCTTCCCTCGAAAATCATCCGGGAACTTTGGGAAGTCGATGGCCTGCCCGATGCATTCCTGCGTTGGCACGACAAGCCCACCGTCGCCGTGACATGCTCCTTTAGCTTGGCCGACGACCGGGCTTTTTTGAGTTACATCGATGAAAAGCCTGTTCCCTTGGCCGATCCGGCGATTATTGACGAGCACGATGTGAAATGCGTTTTGCTTTCGGGAATTCCCGAAAATGACATTTTTATCCCTCTGCTCGAACGCGCAAAAGCCCGCGACATCCCCATTTACATGGACTCCCAATTCGACCATCCCCCTATGACGCAATCCTGGATGCCGCGCCTGATTTCGTTGGTGGACACTCTGTTTTGCAATGAAGGGGAATCGAAAGCTTTGTCGGGAAAACAAGAGGTGGAAGACGCCGGAAGAGTATTGGGTGAAATGGGGCCAACGGTGGTCATCAAACTCGGAGGGAAAGGCGCTTTGCTCACTAAGAATGACTCGTCTTTTCGACTTCCGGCGCCGCCCCTTAATGTTGTGGACACCACCGGCGCCGGGGATTGCTTTGTCGCGGGCTTCTGCTACGCAAAGCTACACGGCTACGACGACCGAAGCGCATTAGCCCATGCAATAACGTGCGGCTCATTGAGCTGCGGCGGCGTCGGCGGCGCAGCGGCGCCAAGCGAAGATGAACTCCTGGCCTCCATAAAAAACACTTCGGCTGATCTTTCGGTCACAATGGACAATCTCTGATTTTTTACTTTAGCAAGTCTATTCGATCATCTCTATTTTCAAATTACCCGGCGTGTGTTGTCTGAGAAAAAAAAAGAAGGCCGTTATTTTCCCATTTCAAAACAGAAGTTGGCCTAATAAATTGTAGCTATCTCCTTTACGGAAAAACCGGACGAGGAAATAACAGGTTAAGGGCGGGTTTGGCGAGTTGGCGCAGCGTAAGCGAATAGTCGATGACGTTCTTTATTGAGGCAACTTTGGCATGTCGGAATGGTTCTTCAAGGTTTTGGGGAGATTAAGCAGCATGTCTTTCCGACGAATTGTGTTCATAGCTTCCATGATATTATTTTTGTCTGGTCCAAACCAGACTACCACACGATCAAACAGCGATTCATAACAAACTTTCTGAAATTCGGAAGGGAATCGAGCAATAATTTCCTCATAGACTGAAATACTTGTTCCCAGGCGCAATCCCCGAATGTATCCATGATATAGTGCTGGCCAGTTGGCTTTGGGTATCTTCTCAACAATACTCTGAAATTTTTCTACTTTATCTCCATCGTTTTGGCCGACCCACCAACCCAGTTCCTCAAAAATTTCGTCATGAAACCGTTTGGGATAGGAAAGGGCGTAAGGAATGGCATCCTCAGGCTTTTTCTGAAAAAGAAGCAACAGACCAATACGAATCCCATTCACAATCGCGAATTGGGCCCTTTCCGGAACATCCTTCAGCATTGGGAGGATTTTTTCCGGATCGCCTTCGAGTTCCTCAACCATCCACTGAATCGGACCGAAATACATTCCCTTGCGATATTGCGAAGGGATGCTTTGGTCAATGGCCCTGTAGCAACCCTGCAAATCCTGAAACGGCCAAGGGATTCCATGAGCGGCGCCATTATAATAATGAGATCGGTAGACTTCAGGAATTACTTCAGAAAGATGAACCAAAGCATTCAGATCCATCCCCAGGCGTTCCCCAACCTCTATAGAGGCGCAAAGAATCATCTCCCATTTTTCGTCGCTCTCATTGGCCGCCGCCTTGGCCAAAAGTGTCTCCAGGTTCTGTCTTTCCTCGGTCCTTTTTGAACAACTCCCCATGGACGTCAAAATGAAAAAAATAATGAGGAAGAGGATGGTCCGTTTTACTGAGAGTAGAATCATCGAATGGACAGCCCTGGTTTTGCTTGAAATAGCCAAATCCGATACCGCTGGGCGAAGCACAAGTTCAAAGACTTGGTCCTCGCCGCAAAGGCGTCAATGAGCAGAGCCATTTTGCGCCGCACCCTGGGCGCATTTATCAGTCCACTTTTCGTGGGACATCGAGCTGCCTGATGGTGACGCGGTTGATCTGCCGCTCGTCGGAATCGAGGATTATTATTTCATAACCGCCGAGTTCCAGCTTTTCGCCCTGATCGGGAATGCGTTCGATGCCATCGAAAATCCATCCGCCGATTGTGGTGAAATCGCCTTCCGGCGCATCGCTATCAAAAATATCGAACAGGTCGTCGATATCCACGCCCGCTGCGGCTTCCACGCGGTCTTCATTTTGCACAATCTGCGGTTCGGACTGTTCAGGATCGTATTCGTCTTCGATTTCACCGACGATTTCTTCAACGATATCCTCGATCGAAACAAGGCCGCTGGTTCCGCCGTATTCATCGACAACGACTGCGATTTGAACCTTCTTTGCTTGAAATTTCTTCAGGAGATCTCCGACCGGTTTGCTTTCGGGTACGAAATACGGTTCGCGCAGGATGTCATCCAGATTCACATCGCCATTTTCATGTCCCCAATAACGCAACAGGTCCTTGGCGTACACAAAGCCGATGATGTGATCGACATTTTTCCTGTAAACCGGAATGCGGGAGTGCCCGGAAGAGAGAATCGTTTCGATGATTTTTGGAATTGACGTATCCTCGGAAACCGCATCAATGCCGATCCGGGGCACCATGACCTCATCGGCTTGCGTGGAAAGAAGATCAATCACACCAAGGAACATTTCTCCAGCGTCTTCATCGATCAGACCCTCATCCTGGACTTCGTCGAGAAACTCTCCGAGCCGCTCCTCGGCGACCTTCGCCTTATCCTTTTTCGACTTGGATCCGCCAAAAATGTTTTTGAATTTTTCCCACGTGGATTCTGATGGCAAAGTGGGCGCCCTCCTCAAAGACGCCGGACCGCTCAAAAAGCGACCAAACATTCACCGATAGTCGATTTTATCCACTTTCGCGATAAATGCAATCTTGTATTCGTGTTTATGGGCAAAAAGCGATTTCGGAGTATTTCCGATATTGCTCTTTGACAAAGGTCTCCATATTTCGGGAGATGGTCGCTTCCACATCCACATGCTCATAACCCAGCAGATGAGCGATTCCGTGAATCAGGCAGAAAACGACCTCTTCCAGAGGATCCATTCCGGCCACTTCCGCAGAGCGCGCGCAGGTTTCCACCGAAACGACCACCTCGCCCATGAGCGGATTATCAAAAGCCGGATAGTCCTGATCCACGCCGCGTTCATAGGAAAAGCTAAGAACATTTGTCGGTTTATCGCGTCCCATGAATTCCCGGTTGATGTTTTGAATAGTCTCATCGTCAACGAATACAACGGAAAGTTCCTTAT